>LFUG01000809.1_pt1 | contig 10129 bp, 16 predicted proteins | sample 633461 | NCBI WGS metagenome assembly LFUG01 (sample SAMN03781033, study PRJNA287316) | hypersaline lake metagenome | isolation source: virus filtrate of water collected from the Namib Desert Eisfeld playa | place: Namibia | collected 2013 | reverse complement strand
ATTGTCGATTTTGGCCCGTTTTTGGCGATTCTGGATTCCGGTTGGAAAAATTTTTAATTTTTGGAATTTGCATTATTTCGGCTTATGTCCTTAATTTTTTCGGTAACATCATTTAAAATTTCTTGCATTTCCAAAGTCGGATCTTTTCCTGTAAAGTCTATACGCTCCCGCTTTCCACAGTCTGGACAAACAAAAATAAGATTCTCTTTTAAAATCATTTTGCCGGATTCGGAATGAACCGACATTGAATTTCGATAGTTACACTGGCAATAGTCACAACGAATAAAAAAAATGGTGGTGGTTGTTTTTATCATATAAAATCCACCTCCTGAATTGATCCGGCGATTTGCTCATACCCCATCCGGCCGTATGTGTCCATGGTCGTTTTAAACGATTCGTGCCCCAAAATATTTTGCAGCGCTTCCAAAGGTACTCCGGCATCTTTGGCGCGGCGGGCGTAACTATGGCGCAACGCGTGCGGACCGATTTTTAAATAGTTAGAGAGCGAGCTTTTGAGCTTTTCCCGCGCGGCCGCGTCCTCAACAATTTTTGTGATCTGCCTGGGCGATAAAAATTTATTGGCCTGGGCGTCCCGGCGGACAACCGGGAATAGGTAGCCCCTGCGCCTGGGTTTTATATACGCGGCTATGTCCCCGGCTAGGGCGCCCGAAATTGGAACCAGGCGCACTTTGCCGTATTTACCCACGACGCGCAAATTGAGGTTTTTAAAATCCACGTCGGATATTTTGAGTTCCGCCAGCTCTTGGCGCCGGATTCCGGTCCCGGCCAGAATTTTAATTATAACCCTGTCGCGTACCCTGGGCGTTTCCCGGATCATTTTGCGGATTTGTACCAGGGAGAGCGCAAACGCGGCCGGCGACAATTGGGTTTTCATAGCCGTTCCCCCAATGCCATGATTTCGACCAATTTTTTATTGGATTGAAAAATAATGCACTTATCAGTGCCCGAAATAAAATCAAATTTTAATTGCAAAATGGATTTATAAATACCCTTTTGCGTTAAATCTGAGTAATAGACGTACATCTGTAACCAATTTCGTTCAAGCGGCGTTTCTAAATACAAAAGCGTGCCAAACACCTCTCCATTTTTTTGCTTGCAAAGGTCGGCGATGGCTGTTGATCCGATCGGTGCCAATTCAAAGCGCAGATTTTTTATATGCAATGGATTTTTTAAATCAAGCACCCAATCGTCATAGTCGTCACTTATTTGATCAAATAATTCAATCCTTAAATCTTTTCCAGTTTTAGTAGTCATAGTCCATCCCAGGTTATATCACAAACGTTTGCAATAGTGATATAATACGGATTTCACCCCAATAAATCAATGGTTTTGAGCATATTTTCTCTGGTATATCTCACAATTCCCCCAAAATCTGCTATTTCGCCCGCATTTGTAATAACTTTTTTTTGTGCGCCTCTTCAACCCGGCGCTTTTTAGCATCCGCGCGCGCCTTTGCCTCTGCTTCGCGCTTTTTAGCCAACGCCTTCTCCAATTCGAGGCGCCGCTTTTCGGCCGCGTCTGCTTCAACCACTTCCGCAGGCGGCGGACCGCCGGTTCCCCAATAAAAATACGACAAAGCCAAATCGTCGTTATAAATAACATATGCCGCCCTTCCCATACCGGGATTTTTTTCAATCACTTTTTGAAATAGGTCTTTGAGTTTCCCCTTTCCATTTTTCGCATTCTCACCAGACAGTCTAAAACACTCTTTCGCTAACTGTATACACTCTTCTTTCCATTGTCCCGGATTCATATTTAAACCTCGCTTTCCTCTTCTTTGATTTCGATTCCAAACTCTCCAAAAACCTTATCCATAATATCTTTTCCTACGTTTTCGTCTTCACATCCTAAATCATAGAGCGCCCACAATTTGTTTTTGTCCTTTAAAATTTCCTGAACCGTTTTATTTTGCTTCACCCGGTCGGTGGTTTTTTTGCGTTTGATTCCCTTGCTTTGTAACCACTCTTCGCCATACTCCTTAAGTAGTTCGATGGTCTCTTGGACCGGCTTGCTTTTCATCAACTCGGAAACAACGCTGCCGTCGCTTGGCTCTTCAACCACGGCGGGCGCTTCTTTGCGCTGTTCTTCAAAAACTTGTTGTAATTCCTTATACATTCCGGATTGCTGTTTGATGTTGCTTTTAAACATTTCCATTTGCTGTTCTTGGATTCGCTCCAAAAAGGGCATGAATGATTTATCCATGGAGTTGTTTTGATTGTTGGCTCCGGAAATAGTCGCGGCCATCGAGACGATTCTTTCCGCCAGGGCGACACTTTGTTCTATCCCGCCGCCCTGATACTGGGCAACCTGGCGACCGGACAAGGCCCGGTTTTTTTTGCGCTCGTCCCAAATCGGATCATCTAAGTCGATATATTTGACGTGCGGGGTTCGCTGCCCCGCTTTGCGTCCATACGCCAAGTAGACGCCCCGTCCAAACTCTTCGCCAATGTCATCTTCCGACGGAACCGATCCTTCATAGGTTCCCAAAAAGGTATTTTTCTTTTTCTTGTCAAAATTTTTCCGGAATATCCGGATAAAATAATCCTGATTCTCATCCATCTCCGCAGAGAAAAATGAATAGTAGTCATCGCGCAAATCGCGTTCATCGACGATTTCGACTTCCAATTCCGGATCATTATTTTTTTTATCAAACATTGATTTTCTTCCTTATCTCCGGCCACAATTTTTTAACAGCTATGCCCGCCACAAACAGCCCGGCCGCAATCCCAATATATTTTGTGGCCCCTGATATATCGCGGTCCAAATTTAAATGAATATGATAACCTTCGCTTGTGTGCGCGTGTACATCATCAGAACCGGGTTCAAATAGGGCGTATCCGGGCCACGCGCTGAAAAATTCATTAAATATTTTTTTCGCATCCACTTCTGAAAGCGGCTTTCCCGCATTATCTAAAATTACAATATCGCGGGCCAGGTTGTATAAATGCGCCGAATCTGACACGCCGCCGACGTCCCGGTTTTCGTCCGGCGTTCGGAATCCGCTAGTTATCTGATATTTAAAACCGGGTAAATAGTCGCGGAAAAAGTTTTTTAATGCCGCATCCATAATTAGGCCGTTTGTTTCAATGGTGACGGGATTAATAGGCCTCACGGAACCACCGCCCCGTATAGCTCTAATAGCCATTGCTGACCGTCTGTACTGTTTAGGAGAGTATTGCCCCTATTTGAGTTGACTTCGCACCTTATTATATCGCCCTGATTTGCTGGGAAAATAATTGTATTTCCGTCAAAATCGCGATCATTGTTTTGTCCGGATTCAAAAATCCAATGCTCATAATCTGTATAAATCGGTGATCCATTCAAAGTGAATCGTAATTTCGTATTGGTATTATCAGCTTGATTTCGCGATGTTATTATTCCCGTTGCTTTATAAAAATTTTCTCCGGATAATTGGATTTCCATTGCCCCGGTGCCCGCGTCGGAAATTATGGTCGGAGTTGGGAAATTTACTGGATCATCAAAAAAGGTGCCATCCCAAGCCGGTTCCTGTGCAACCGTCACATTGGCGCTTGCCGGATTTAACCGATATATACCGAACCCGCCGGTTAATACCGTGCCGGAAGCTACCGCGCTACCAGCTGTAAATGGTGCTATCAGGCCTTTCACGTGCGTAAATCCCGGCCAATGGTTGACGATGTCGGGCGCAAATATTGGCGGATCCAATCTTTATTACTGACTTCATAGAGGATGGCGGACCAGGTCGCAATAATGGTTGGAATTGCAACTAAAAACGCGGTTTGATTTAGTTGCGCGCGGTAGGTCGCTTGGATGTTGTCGGATTGCACCGGGCTTTCAAAAAACACTACATGTTCTTTGTTTTGTTTAAATGATGTCAGGGGCCACGGCTGAAAATAGATAGGTGCTGAATTTTGCTTTTTGTATGAGAGTTTTAAAAAGGGTTCGGCATTGGTGCCAATGGCCGTTTGGTATTCTTCGCGCGGTATATTAACATCAAAATCAAATTGCTCCAACAAATACACCCGCTGTTTTTTGGTGGCCGTTAAATTCAGCACATTGGCAGGAATATTGAAGTCATATAAAAAGGGTGTAGTCGCATTATAGGTCGCGGAAAATCGCGCGCTCACTGGGCGTATTAAAGTACGGGGGGGTAATTTTGTAAAAATCGACATCAGGGGGCATCCAAAAGCGGAAAATTATGTTCGAGTCTTAAAAATGGTATTAACTCAACGGTTTCTCCTTGCATTACTGCCGGAACATTTAACATAGATACCGAACCCAAAAAATTTTGCATATCAATAATTAATTCTGATCGGACAAAACCAAATCCGGTATTTTGTACGGGTTCAAGGGATAAATTTTGATTGATTTCATACCCGACATTTAAAGCGGGAATGGTGATGGATTCATATAAAATTACTGAGGGTTCTCCATCCCCTTGACCTATAATATTTATGATAAATGGTTCAGCGAATACAAAAGCATGAGGGCACATAACCCCCACTTCTAAAATATTTATAGTTTCTCCCACCTCGAAATAGCTGGCCGGAACGTTATTAAATTCACCAGTTAAAATATTGTCCGCTGCTCCGGGCGCGGTAATTGGCACAGAAATAGAGGCTGTATCGACGACAAAGCTAAATTTTCGATCTCCCGGTGCGACAAATAAAATACTTGTTAATGACATGCTTTTAGTCTCCGGTGAATTTGTCGAGTAACACCCGATCAATAATGGAGCGACCAATAAAAGCAATATCCATGTATTCCGGATCTGTCCCATCCCATCCCTCTACAGTCAACATAAATGTCCCTTTGGCCGGTAATAAAATCCGCCAATCTACGGCCCCGGCAAACTCCGAACTAATTCTATCTCCACCGCCGGTCGGATCCGGCCGCGTCCCTGGGCTAGTAAATAGTCTTACATCCACCGCCCGGTTGTTGAATTTCCGGTCCGTACCATGCAAGGCTATCCGCAAAGCAGGACTAGCCAGGCCGGTACCCTGGGCGGGCGGGTAAGCAATTACCACCTGCTCAAAATAAAATGCTAGCGCTTTATAGGGGATTGGGATCGGAATGCGCATATATGGAGCGTTTAGAATTACCCTAGTGGGAAAGTCGGGTTGATCGGGCTGTGGTTTTGGCGTGAGAATTTGAAACGGCGCGCGCATATAGCGTTTTAATAACAGCCGGTTTTCCCGGATCCGTGCTTTTTGTTCCTCGACCGGAACAAAGTCAACAAAGCGGCCGCGTCGGTTCACTACTCAAAATCCTCTAGCTGCATTTCTTGATTTATCAAATTCTCTCCGGTCCATAACATTTTAACCGTGTTCGGCCAATCTGAATTGTTATGAAACCGGGCAATGATAGAACCATTGGCGCCGTAAATATGTTTAAATTTAAACGGGAAAAAAAGGCTATTTGGTGCAAAACTAGCGGATACTCCCGGCGCTAATTGTCGGCCAGGTGTAGCAACCAATTCCAAAGAGATCGGTCCGGATTGCATCCGAAAATCGTTCGACGCGTCGAAAAATTGGACTGATAAGTGATTTATTCCATCGTCCAAAGGGGATCCCGGATTTGCCGGATCATCAATTAACGTTGTATAGCTCACGGTTAAAAATCCGGACCTAAAATGAAAATCGTTTTTAATATCAATTTCTATGTCTGCATCCCCATTTGCCGGTACTTCCTGCTCGCCGGACATAAAAAACAGGTCTTCGAAAAACTGCTTTTTTTTAAGTTCCTGAACATGCTGGGCAAATTCTCTACTGGTTTGAATTTCATCCATTTTTAATACTCCCAATCCCGGGACCGGCGAACCGGCCCCGGTTCGCGCTTGTGGTTTAAGAGATTGAGGCCCGGTTCATAATGTGAATGAGTTCCCATTTGTATTTATCGCCCTCGAGTTCTACCGCGATGTCATTCCACGCGCGCAGCTTGATATTAAACGACGTTAATTTGGCCAACGGAATCAAATAATTTAACGGTAACATTCCCTTTGTTTGCCCTACATTTTTGTAGGGAAAATTGTCACCGGCTCCCAAAGTTAAAACCATATCATCCGGATTGCCCATGATATAATCCAAAGAGCCTTCCCCATATTGGGTTTTCGTGTTGATGTTGACTTCATAGGTCGTATTTCTCAAAAATTCATTTTTGAGTTGCAATTCCGCGACGTTTCTTTGCTCCAAATTTTCATATTTGTTACCGAAGGCATAAACGAAAATTGCAATTCCGCTTGGCAAATCCTTGCCTGGAAAATTCGTCCACGCCTGATTTTTGATAGTACTGGAAATTGGATCCTGCTGGCCTTCCCCGACGGCGAACAAATCATAATTAGGTTGGCCGTTTTTTAAATAAGCCTTGTCCCAATAAACGTTGTCGAATTTCGCCCCCGCTGTGTTAAATGTCTGGGGATCGACATTGTCCGGGATATTCTCTATTGTATAGTCCATAATTTACCTTTTTTTGAAAGTTGAAGTTTTTTTGAAGACTGGTTTTTAGTTGATACCCATAAAACCGGAATTTACGGTTTTAAACCCATTATTTTTCATGTTGAAATTTGAGTTTGTATTTCCCAGGTTGTTTGAGCTATTTGTCATCGTCCGAACCGGGCCATTTAAACGGTTCCACGGGCCCGCCATTTGATCCACGGGTCCGGCGTTCCGGATACTATTTCCCGCGTTATACTTGCCCAGCCGGTTCCGCTGGAATTGGGTTTTAGGTCCGGCAAAAACGCCCTGCCCAAATTTTGATTTTCGGAACCACGGCAGAAGCGCAGAAATACCCGCGCCGATAATCGCCCCCATCCCCGCCACCTGGGCGATTTTGTTTTTGCGTCCCGCCATCATTACCACGGTCCCGGTACCAGCCTGTACCGCCACCTTTCCCATTGTCGGCCAGTCCTGTACCTTAGGGGTCATTTCGACAAGCGCCGTTGATCCAATCGCGGTTGCGGCCATCGTGCCGCCCTGGGCAAGCGTGTCCATCATCGGATCTTTAAAGATAAACATTTTACGCGTGTTTCTCCGTTTATTTCGCGGCTTCGGCGCCTTGGCCTGTACGACTCGAACTATCGTTCTTTTTTTTGCTGTTTTTGCTGCCACTTTTTTTACTCCTGTTGATGTTCCTTTTTTCCGGCCGCCCATGGCTGCTTTAAAAGCCCGCCACCCTTTTTTAAAACCCATTTTTGCATATTTCTTTGGAAGTCCCGGTTTACGTGCCATTTTTTACCTGCCTGCTCTACGTGTTAAAGTTTTGATATATGGATACCCAAGCCACAAACTGACACCCACAATTCCCGCTATTCCGATCCATTTCACGGAACTAATTGTATTTTTAAAAGTCTCTCCCGCACCTTCCGCCGTGTCTTTTAAACGCGCCATCGGGTCCGCTTTCGGCCGTTCGACTTCTAAAAAAAGCGGATCAATCTCTCCGGATTCCGTGAGATATTCAAACATCGTGAAAAATCGGGATATATATTCACTGGGCAAACTGGAAATTTCAGACATATATTCTTTTATATCGTCTTTAAATTCGGATTTATGCCACGCGGGAATATCGCCTTCCATAACTCCCGATTTGTAATGAAAATAAAGGGAGTTCACCGCGTCGCGACTCCATTCCGGGGCTTCCCCTTGTTTGATAAGCGGATCCGCGTCGTTTAAGGCATCCGCTAGTTTGCCCGTCGGGAATGTTCCCGGCACTCCATAGACTCCCATTCTCATTTTTTAAGAATCGCCCACGCCGACACGAATAACGCCAGACCGCCAAAAATCACGCCGGTTTTAATCCATGGCTTTATATCATCAAATTGTTGCATTTCCATATTTTGATTTAATGGTTGTGTACCCGGATTCCAATATCCCAAGCGATTATTACAATTGCAGGGCATCGTCATTTTTTCATGATCCCCACTAAAATTCCAAGCGCTCCCAAGCCTATTCCGACCGGTACCACCCATCCCCGGTTTTTTCCCCACCAGTCTTTATTTACATTTTCGGTAATAACATCGGAATCCGGAATATTATCCGGGGCTTCCTCTTCCCCGTTTAACCATCTAAGATATTTATCGACTCCCCAATTTTTGGCAATATCTTTTAGCTTTTCCTTGGAATAATCCGATCCCAAGTCTTTCAATTTGGCTTTTAAAATTTCTTCATCAGTTGCCATTTTTGCCCCTTGATGTTAATGCCAAAAGGCCACCGACGGCCACCACTCCACCCACTGCTAGACCAATAAATTTAGCCGTTTCTTTTGACTGTTCCGCGTCTATGTTCGCTTCGTCAATATCATCCAACAATTCCGGGAAAAGAATCGTCAAAGCCCGCCCCTGCATCGCTGGGGAGACTTTATCTAGTAAAGTTGCGTGGTGTTCCTCAATATTGGCTATAGCGTCGTCTTTCCAAGCCTTGGCTTCGTCGTCGCGGCCCTCTTCGACTAGCTGTTCGATAATATCCAATCGACTTTTAAGCCACTCCGCCGGTCGTGCATCGGGTCCGGCTAGCCAGCGATACCACAAATAAGCTAGATGTTCCGGTAAAATATGTTGTATCACGAAATTGGCATGATTCAGATCCAGAGCATTAAACATGCCTAGATAATGATTTTGATCGACTACCGGGACAATCAGATCGTGCAGCCATTTTTCATAACCGCGCTTTCCCGCTTCGTCGGTTGCATTCCATGCGTTGGCAGCACTGGCCCAAAATCCCTTTGGATCGCTATACATATAATCCAAATGTTTCACACCTTCCATTCCATAGTCACGGGGCATGTTGGGATATTTAGCAAATTGTTTTTCAATCTCTTTTTGGTGCCGGATTTTTTCTTCATTGATGGCGCGTTGTTTTTTTTCTTCAATGCTACGCGCTATGGACATATATCCGTTTATCTGTACTTTTTTGAGCGGGTCATCAAACCCTTTTTCATATTGTAAAATATCGGATACGGAATGGCCTTTTAAATAGTAATCTTCCATGCGTCTTAATTGGTCTATACTATAGCCCAAATTGATAAATAGATCATACCCCTTTTGATAGATTGCCTCGCTAATGGGAGAATAAGTTTTATCTGGCATATAACCGTTAATCCTATTTTGCCGCAATCAAAACTACTACCAGGGCGGCCACGCCACCACCAATTGCAAGCATTTGATTTTTTGTTAAATTGAAACCGTTTAAATCTGCTGTGGCTTTATTGATATTTCCCGACGCGGTCCCTTGCTGTGTGCCTATTCCTAAGCTATACAAAAGATTTTTAACCAGATCGCCGCCAGGCATATTTCCGCCGCTTCCCTCAAAATTATTTAAAAATTGTTGTAGCCCTTCACTGCCGCCCGATGTTGCATAAGCGGCGCCAATGCGGCCCGCTCCGTCGATCACCTCATCGTCGGTAAGTAGCCGGACCGTCTCCCCAATTTTTTCCCCCGTATAGTTCAGCACATTTTTTGCGCCACCTGCAATGTCAGAACCGAGACTTATAGTGCAATCCCACCACCCTGTACATTTCCCCGATAGTTTTACATTGCCGGATTTCAATTCCTGTTCGACAATATCCGCAGTGATTTTATAATTTTCCGGCCTCAAATCATTCCAGGAAATATCCGGGAACATTTCAAACAGACCTTTCAAAACCTCATAGCCTGCTACTTCGGCCGGGAGCGACAAAAACCAATTTTTATAATTTTCGGTTGTACGCGCTGGACCGGACAATGTTACCAAATCAGTCATTTTATAAAACTCATGGTTAAAAAATGGCCGCGTTTCAAAAAGTACATCATCCGGCTGGGTTGCGTCCACCGGAAAACAAGCGCCTGAATCACAGAGCATAAGGAAAATATGGTGAGGCTCCAGGTTCTGATCTTCACTTGCTGAAACCAGGATATAATCAATTCCCTGCATCTCTGCAAAGGCTGCCAGTAAAATGGTCTTTTTTTTGCAGTCCATGGCCGTAAAATACGTTTCATCGAGTAAAAATTTAGGTCTGGATAAAATTTCAGCGTCCGGCACGTCATAGATAAACGGTATGTCGCGCACCAGGGCATAAAACTCATCGAGTGACCAATTTTTGTAACCGAGTAAGTCGCGCCAATACGTTTTTGCAATGGTGTAAATTTCCTGTGCGGTTT
>LFUG01000402.1_pt1 | contig 10264 bp, 13 predicted proteins | sample 633461 | NCBI WGS metagenome assembly LFUG01 (sample SAMN03781033, study PRJNA287316) | hypersaline lake metagenome | isolation source: virus filtrate of water collected from the Namib Desert Eisfeld playa | place: Namibia | collected 2013 | reverse complement strand
ATATTAGTGTGCTTCTTGAGGAACCGTAAATCTTTCTTAAGACGCTCCTTCCTTCTGATTGCTGCTCGTTGGGGGACACGACTTGCTACTGCCGTGGAGAATCAGGCGAGGTTTGCAAATTATTTACATTGGAGGATTAAAGGTCTTTCTCCACAAACGGCAGCAATGGAGGCTAATTCTGCGTTATTTGATTATGACGCACTAACCCCTTTCGAGAAAAATTTAGCTAAACAGCTCATTCCTTTTTATACTTTTTCAAAGAAAAATTTAGAAAGGCATATAACTGTAGCTGCGTCTCGACCCGGAGTTGTTAATGCGCAATTGAAATTCATGCGGGAACTTGGCCCGAGTGATAATGATTACCAGGAAAATCTTCCAGAGTGGGCGCAGGAAGAGTTAGCGGTTCGGTTTAATAATACAATGATTCGTGGGTTAGGGATGCCTATAGATGATGCCTTGCAGGTTGCGTCTCAAATAGGGACATTTGACGAGACTTTGTTAACAAGGTTTAATCCAATCCTTGTGAGGATGCCGTTAGAGAGAGCTACAAACAGGGATTTGTTTTCTGGCCGTAATATCGAAGATGTTAAAAACGCTAATGAATTCGCGGTGTTTTGGAAAATAGCTGCAGATCCAGACACTCCTTCGTATATTTCTGCTCCTATTAAAGCAGGTTTAAATTATTTAGGTGTGAGGCCGTCAAATCGTAGAGCGACAAGGTTTGAGGCGGATCCTGATAAGTTACATTTACTGAGGTCATTGCCTACAACCAGATATTTATCAACTTTGGGGCTTGTTCAGAAAGAAGATCAAACCGGATTTGAGGCAGCTGCCAGGCTTGCATTAGGACTTGTTAAAGTAGACTTTGACCGTGAACAGCGTGAGAAAATAGCAGCAATCAGAAGGAAGGAGCGTCTTAAGAAAGATTTACGGTTCCTCAAGAAGCACACTAATATTAAAACATTAGATCGACCTATTTTGTTTGGAACGGATCATTTAGAAAAAGACGTAGCTAAGTTCTGGAACCAAGGCATTGAAGAAGCTGCGAAAGAAAAGAACGCTAGGCGGGTTGATCGTATCTATGACAGGCTTTTACAGCGTGCAGATAGGTTGCGGGATCGTCGAGAAATTAAATGACTCAACGAAGAATTAACGACGCAAAAGATATAGGTGTCGATGAAGATGTAAATCAATTGTATGAGGTAAAGAGTGAGTATTTATTTCACACAAAGGACGGGACTCATAATAGATTGTTTCATCCAGTCATATTAAGTGGAGAAGACGAGTTCACACCTACGGGTAGCGCCACAATGACAAAGTCTGTTGGAGTTGCACAAAAAATATCAACAGTTAACGCTGCTTTCGCACAAACAAGAGATCCACTTGTCTTCGTAGGGGTTGAGTCAGTTACAGCGTCTGGGTTAACAATGACTATTTCTGTATCTTCTAATAATATATCTGATGTGGTTTCAAGTGTGGCGGTTGATTACATGATTCTTGGATCAGATTAGCAGTACTCTTGCTTTGAGATTCGATGGAACAGTTTATCTCTCATAAAAGTATCGGTTTTTATCCGGTCTTCCATTGTATTCCCCGCTGTATGAGGTGTTATTAATGTGTTTGGCAGAGAGTCATTAATCAGGTCTTCGTCTTCCCATACATCAAACGCTCCGCCAGCTATATCTTCTTCATGGATTGCCTTTGAGATAGCATGTTCATCGACCACTGAACCGCGTGCAGTGTTAATGAAGTAGGAATTCAAGGGCATTATCCCAATGAGTTGTTTATCAACGATTTTATAAGTGTCTTCGTTTTCTGGTAGGTGTATGGAGATGTAATCTGAGGATCTAAATACTTTCCTCCATTGAAGTCTTGAGTCGTTTTTATCGATTGTTTTAATGGTCATCCCAAATGATTTAGCAATCTTTGAAAGATGTTTCCCGATTCTTCCATACCCGATAATCCCTAAAGTTTTTCCATTTAAAACGTGTCCTATCGTTCCTACTGGACGAGAGATGGCTAGAATAAGCATCATGGTGAATTCTGCGACAGATTTAACATCATTTAGAAACTTAGTTTCCCCTCGAAGAGAGAGGAGTTCAGTCTTTTGTAGGTCGCATTTAATATGGGTGTGTCCAGTGGTTGCGCTCACGATATATTTCAAATTTGGCATTTTTTGGAGTAGATTATCGGTCACATTAATGCGGTGGTCTACAACTAGAACAGTGATCCTTTTCCAATTTTTTGGGTTGTCAACATATTGAAAAACTGGACCAATTTTATTCCAGCGGGTGTAAAAATCCTCATCTCCTGGGGTGGGGTAAGCGAAATTAAGTACACAGTTTTTCTTCACTGTTGTATAATACACTCATCAGTATAACTTATCGAGCGGAGACTCTTCCTTGAATGGACAAATCAAAAGATATTCAAAAAAATTAGACGACTTCTTCAGCGGTCTTTCTCATACAGATTGGCACTATATGCCTTGTCCATTGTGTGGCGATGGACCAGGGGTTGAGATGTTTTCCAAAGGCAGGATGCAGGTAACTCGGTGCGATAAATGTTATCTGGTTTATAACCGCTACCAGCCTAATGACGCGGCACTTAAGGTGTTTTATCAGCAATCCTCTGCTATGAAGAATTGGGCTGAGTTTAAAAAGTCTGATTTAAAACGTCAGAGCAATAAATTTTCGGCTGTAAGGGAGTTTCTGCAGTCATGTAATCCCGAGAGGTTATTGGATATTGGGTGTGGTAATGGTTTCTTTTTACAAAGCTGTAAAGCCTGGATCCCTAGTTGTGATTTAATGGGAATTGACCCCTCGCCAGAAGCTGTTGAGATTGCGAACGCTAATGGGCTGAATGTTTTAAACATTGAGTATGAGAACTTGGCAAAAACATCAATACGGTTTAATGCAATTACTGCTTTTGGTGTCCTGGAGCACATAAAAGACCCCATAGGATTTATAAGGCTCTGTAAATCCAAATTAGCCAAGGATGGCTATATTATAATTTGTGTCCCCAATGCTCAGTCGTCAGCATTTCAGATTATGCGCGAAAAGTGTTTTACAGTCTGTCCGCAGCATTTAACTTACTGGGATACGTCTAGTTTAGATAAATTATTTAATAAATTTAACATGAGGCGAAAAGAGACGTATTTAATTGAAGATGAAAGTGGTCCTATTATGAAGTATCTATGGGGGCGTGAGCCTTATGATGAGTTGAGTGTTCCTGAATGCAGAGAAATGTTAAAGCATGTCCAGGAAACGGGGATCAGAAAAGATTATAAAGTAATTGGGATCTACCAATGAATATAGCAGTTATTCCAGCTAGAAACGGGTCAAAATCAATACACGATAAAAATCTACAGAGGCTAAATGGCACTCGCTTAGTTGATCGAACGATTAGTTTTGCAAAGCGCGCTGATTTTGATCAGATTTATTTAACAACAGACATCCCGATTCTGCTGGAGGATTACGCAGATGATGGAAAAGTGATTGTACATTTCCGTCCAGAAGAACTTGCCACTGATAAAGCATTAATGTCAGACGTTTTGCTAGATGTTATTAATAAACAAAATCTAAATCCCCAGGCGATGCTATGGTTACTTCAGCCGACTTCGCCATTCCGGTCATTAATTCATGTCAAGGAGATCAAAGAGAAGATAGATAAATACGGCCCTAAAGCTGTTATTTCTGTTTCCTCGGTGGGAGCAAATCACCCTAATAGGATGTATACAGCATACCCAAGTAAAAGGGATAACATCCCAAATTTATACCCCTTAAGAGATACTAATTTTTTAAACAAACAGGATCTTAAAAAGAATATCTACATTAGAAACGGGGCTTTTTATGTCGTTCATTGTGGTGCTTTTGTTTCAGGTAAGGCGTTTGACCCTTATCCCACGACGCCGTATGTTATGGATGCAGAACAGTCCGTAAATATTGATTCGCATTTAGATTTAAAATATGCAGAAATGCTTGAAAAGATATGAAGCTTTGTATTCCTATTTTCAATAGAGCTACTTACTCCAGAATTAGAACAGTCATAGATGAGTGTTTAAGGCAGGGTGTTGATGTTACTTTAGTTTTAGGGTCATCGATCACATGGAGAGAGTATGGATCTGTCCATAAATACGTGGAGAAAAATCATCCCGGGGCGTTTGTACATATATTGCCCAGGTCTAATTCTGATCGAACGCAAGTGAATGTTAGCGAGGACATTGGTGCTTTAATTTCTAGCATCGGCCGTCATTTTGCAGATAATTATTATGACGCCGTTTTAGTGGTTGCAGATCGGTATGAAACAATTTCTGCAGCGATTGCTGCTAATATTTTTAATATGTGTGTCTTTCATATTCAGGGTGGCGAGGTAACAAATAATATCGATGACCGTGTTCGTCACGCAGTCACAAAGCTTTCAGATTATCACTTCGTTTCGACACGCCTGGCCCGGCAATATTTAATACAGATGGGGGAGGACAAGAAACGGGTTTATACAACAGGGTGTCCAGGTCTTGACTTTATTAGAAACAGCTTTTCAAGACATACCGACCGTAGGTTTTGTAGACGTGATAAGTATTTCATGGTGATTCATCACCCGATGACGGAAGATGTGGAAAAAGCGTACATTGAAACAGAGGAGATTTTAAGAGCAGCGGTTGATGTGTGCCATAAGGCGCAAGTCCACTGCGTTTGGTACGCACCAAACAATGACTTAGGCAGGGAGAAGATTTTAGAGTTAGTGGAGCAAGCAGAGTTGGATTACCCGAATGTATTTTCCATTATAAGGAATGAGGACACATTAAAGTTCCTAGATAGACTCCGCTCGTCTCAGTTTATTATAGGCAATTCATCTTCAACGATAAGAGAGAGTGGTTTTATGGGTGTCCCATCTATACTGATAGGAGATCGGCAGGGATATCGCGAGAGGGGTATGAATGTGGTCGAGATGGAATATGACGATGACATACGTTCACAAATGATGAAGTTCATTGGATCAATAAAATATCCAAGTGATTTAAGGTATGGGAATGGGATAGCTTCCAAATCTATAGTTGATAGATTAATTAAATGCCCAAAAATCTTAAAAGATACTTTGACGTATCCATTTTGGCCTGAATTTAAAGAAGATCATTTCTCGAAGGAAAGAAGAAGGAAGAATGCAAAAACAAACCAAATACATACCCGAGGCATCGAAGGATTTATTCCTCGCCAACCTAAAGAAAGCGCCGGGCTTGGCTTCTATACTGAAGGGGAAAAATGTTCAAGAGAAGCCATTACAGATTGACGATGAATTATTTATAAAAGGGATCAACAACCCCTCTTATTTGGTAGTTATTGGTTTTTCTGGCCGAGGTGTATTTGATTATGTAAATAAACTTATTAATGGGTCTACGGGAAGGTACAAAAGCGTTCAGCATATTCTAATTGTTGAGCCTAAATTATCTCATGTGGCTCAGACTTTATCCCGCCAGTGGGTGGGTGATATCGCTACCAATAAAAAGGTCTCCATGCTGTTGGGAGTTCCTTTAGATTCTCTTCAGCCACATCTTCAGAGCGCTATGAGCGCTAATCACAGGTGGATAGGAATTGCGATGGAGCCTGAGATCGTTATTGACCCGTTCGCTTACCCGTATGAAGGCGGTGTAGTTCATCCAGATGCTGAGGCTATGGTTAACATAGTTAGATATTGTTCAGATCAGATAAAACTTGCCATGGGGTGCTCATCGGATTCATTTAATCGATGGGAAAGGCTTATATCAAATGAGGAAAATCTTAAGAATTCTTATGAGATAAAGCACTTATTTAATAGGTTCAAATCTGTCCCTGCTGTGGTAATAGGCGGAGGTCCATCGGTACAGGATTTTATAGATGAATGCAAAAAAACGGATCTTTCTAAAAGGGCGCTTCTCATCGCTTGTGATGCGGTCTTACCGCTTTTACTTAAAGAGGGTATTCGACCCCATATTGTTACTCGCTGTGAACGGAAGTACACGAAGATTTTTAAGGGTGTCACTAAAGAAGACACTAAGGGTATTTACTTTGCTGCTTATCCTTGGGTTGATTATAGGAATTTCGACCTATTTGACGAATCCTTCATGCTTTTTCGCTCGAATGGAGTATGCAAAATGTCAGGATATGACCCAGGAAATATTAACGGGGGAGTATCATCGGCCAACGCGGCGCTCGAAATGGCATTCGAATTGGGCTGCAAAGACATCGTGCTCACCGGAGTGGATTTGTGCTTTGTGGGGGATCGATCCCACGTGGAAGGCACTCAAGTAGAGTTTGACATTAATAAGTCAAAACCTCAGTGGTCGAAGGTGGAGTCAAATGAAGGTGCGTTAGTGGACACAATTCCGGTGTGGAAGCGCTGCCTTGGCGAATATCAAACCGCGATGCTTAAATGGAGCCAGCATAATCGTAATGTCTATAACGCGTCCATGAAGGGCGCTAAGATTGTTGGAACAGTAGCAAAGCCCTGGTCAGAACTTAAGAATCTGTTTAAATCAGATAGTCATGTTTCAGAAATAATCAAAAAGAATCTTAAAAAGCCAGATCAGTCTAAGATTGATGAGCACGAAAAAAAGAAAAAAGAAATAGTGGAGATGTGTAGTGAATTTCTGACTGACTATGCTCATTGTGTTGAAGACATTAAAGATGCAAGGACAATTTCTGAGGCTGAGGAGACTAAGTTGATTCAGCAAATTAAAGGCATAGGAGATTCTAATGAGTTCTGGCAAACCACACAAAGGTGTATGCACGATATCAGGAAGCCGTTCATGAATGTGGTAGCTCCGATTGATAATATGAAAAGCACCTGGTTTGAAAAAAGGGAGTTCCAGGACACGATATTAGACATAACTCAACTTGATATGTGGATGTGTGAGAAAAGGTGCTACGGCATGATGAACACAAGCAACACGGATCACATTAACCAGAAAAGAATGACAGATGTCTCCTTGGGTTATTTTGAGGTCGCTAAATTTTACGCTGAAAGGTTAATGGGGTTATTGAAATGATTATAGCGGAGTGTTGTCAGAATCATAATGGGGACATGAAGATTTTAAAGGACATGGTTCAAGCTGCGGAGGGGGCTGACTTCATCAAGATACAGTCATTCTTTGCTGATGATTTATCACCACAGTGGAAGCATGATTATGATCGGGTGAAAAAGCTACAGCTGACTTGGGATGAACACGCCTTATTTTGTGAATGGTGTCGTGAGGTAGGGGCTGAACCAATGACATCGGTTTACACAGACAGGTACAAATACCAAATTAAGGAAACAGGCTTTAATTATGTAAAGTTTGGATCTGCTCAGTCTTCGGATAATAATTTATACAATGCGTATAAGAACGATTTTAAAGTTGTTATATCCTGGGGTGGACGGGGGGTTTCAGAAATTCCTCACACTAACGCTTTTGCAAGTTTACACTGTGTAAGTAAATATCCAACGCCGATATTTGAGGCAGATATTGGATCAGTTTTGAAAATGCGTGCAAGGTTTGCCGGGAGTAAGACAAAAATAGGTTTCAGTGACCACACAGATCCTAATGGTTTTTTTCAGTACGAACAACTGGGGTCAACGCAAGAGTTTTATGGATGGGACATGGCATCTCGTTTAGCAATGTATTTGGGGGCGGAGGTGATTGAAAGGCATTTCACGGTATTGCCAAAAGATGAGACAAAAGACGGCAAGGTTTCTATTACTGCAGATCAGTTACAAAAACTAATCAAAGCGGACAAGATGAGCCCGGAACAACATTTGAATGATTTCCCAATATTCGGGTTGTTTTCGTTTCCAAAGACACAAAAGGAAAGGGAAGTCATTTCCCATTACGAAAAGAGATGGAAATAATGAATGTTGGTATAGTGGGTTATGGAACTATCGGCCGGGCCATGGGGGAGTATCTCCGCAATCACACTAAACATGGTGTAGTAATTAGGGACCCCAGATTAGGCAGGAATGATGTATTTGGTGACTGTGACGCTATATTTATTTCGATCCCAGTTCCGACGCTTGAAGATGGCACTCAGGACCTTACTTCTTTGCAGAAGGTCATTGGTGAGTGTCGAGGCAAGCCGATTTTTGTTCGTTCCACTGTCTTACCAGGGACGTGTGATTCTTTTGAGGTTACAGCTATGCCGGAATTCCTCACGGCGAGGACGGCGCTATCGGACTTTGAGAAACAACCCATTCTCACGGGCGGGCATTCGTCGTTACTCAATGCGTTATTCCCTAAGAAAAAGATCGTTCAAGTCTCAAATATTGAGGCTGAAATAACTAAGTATGGTCACAATTGTTTTGGTGCATTGAAGGTTACTTATGCGAATTACCTTTATATGATGTGTCAACAACTGCAATGTAGTTATGAGCATGTTAAAATGGGGTTGACTCAGTCTGGATATATTAGCCCGAATCATTTAGATGTGCCAGGTCCAGATGGCAAGAAGGGGTTTGGGGGACATTGTTTTCCAAAGGATTTAAAGGCATTAAATAATTTTTTTGGAGGGACATTGTTGTCCGCAACAGAAACATTGAATGAAAAATATAGGAGTTTAGATTAAATGGAAATGATTACGAATTTGCTTTCCGGAGTCCCGTGGCTTGTTGATGTTTTGTTGTGGGTGGGTGTATTGCGGTTACTTAACAAGCCTCTTTTCACTTTCCTGGAGACTGTAGTTGAGGCAATCCCAGGCGATGGGGATGACAAACTTCTTGCGGCCGTAATGGAATCAAAAGTTTATAAAGCATTTACTTTCTTGGTGGATTATTTAGGTTCTGTAAAACTACCTAAACGTGTCAAATCCCTAGATGAATCTTCTAAATAAGATACTCGGGTTGTTCCGCATAATTCCTCGTTGGTTTAGTTGGTGGCGGGTGAAGCGTTGGAATAAGGAGTTAAATGAAGTTTCAGGGGAAATTAAACGTACTAAGGATGTTGATGAGTTGGCGGATCTTAATCGTCGTGATGGCCGCAATACCGATCAACTTTAGTTGTTATCGAGGCACCGCTCCAGTCATAGAGCATTGCACTATGGCTCCCGGTGTCATGGTATGTAACGACGACCCAGAGCGTCAAGCAGAACATGACCAATTTATTGAATATTCTGAACCTAATAAGTTCAGTGGATATTTCTGTACTAATCGAGATGATTGGACCCAGTTAAAAAAATACCTCTCAGAGGCTTCCAGAGCACCAGAGACAAGGATTGAGTGGTAGGTGTGGCTCGTGGTGCCTATAACATCAAACGGGCTGTTCTTTCGGATCTGGACGATAAAGAAGGATCCAATAAATTACGGCTTAAACCAAAAGCATTGACTGTACATTGTACGGACACAGAAAACGGAAAAAATCTACCAGTGGATTTAATCCGCAAGTGGCATGTCCAGGACAATGGATGGAATGATATTGGGTATCATTTTATATTCCAGCCCTATGGCAGTGAGAAGATCGAGGGGACAATGCAGGAGGGGAGGACGATAGGAACATTGGGAGCCCATGTGCGTGGTTATAATTCTATCAATGGGGGTGTGAATATTGGAGCGGCATTGGTGGGCAGAGATAAGTTCACTCTGTCACAATTAACCTCCCTATGGACGCTTTGGAGGATGTTACAAAAACTGTATGGATTTAATATTGAACAAGTTTACTCACACAACTACTTTAATCAATTAAAATCATGCCCAAATATTCCTCTAATGAGTCTACGGGACTGGCTTGAGACATTAGATAAAAAGAGCATAGAGAGTTGTTTGTTTCATAGAAATTTAAGACAATAGGTATATGCCTGGACCTTGGGAAGAGTGGGGAAATCATATTTTATCAGAGTTAAAGGATTTAAAGGCGCAAAGCCTTTCGTCCAATACGACTCAGATTGAGATATTAAAGGAATTGGCAGGTCTGAAAATTAAAGCTGGGATCTGGGGTGGGCTAGGTGCTGCTTTAGTCGTTGTACCGGCAGCGGTAATGTTGATATTAAGGTTTGGTGGCTAACCATACGAAACCTATAGCAAAACACCAAATAAGAAACATAATTAAACCACCATTAACTTCAACCCAAAGCAGTATTTGATTGTCCTTTTGGGATTCTTCTTGTGGCTCATCCAATCGTTGATTGGACACGGTAAAGCCTTGTTTCCCACATTCATTACATATCCCATCAGGGAGGATGTGGTTTTTATTACAAATTGGACAAATAGGTCCATAATCAGGGGTGCAGAGTATCTTACGCTGACTCATAGTAAACCTCCAATTCAA
>LFUG01000403.1_pt1 | contig 10586 bp, 22 predicted proteins | sample 633461 | NCBI WGS metagenome assembly LFUG01 (sample SAMN03781033, study PRJNA287316) | hypersaline lake metagenome | isolation source: virus filtrate of water collected from the Namib Desert Eisfeld playa | place: Namibia | collected 2013 | reverse complement strand
CCGCTTACGCCTCACACGTTATTTCACTCATTTTTCTTTCTGATTAATAGGTGATCAGTTTTTGTTGTTATTTGAAACTTTCCTTTGTGTTCATGATATAAGCGTTGTTTCAGGGTACTAAGCCTTGAAGCATTACCCTTAATTTCAGCCACTTTATTATCAGGCATCTCAATCAAACTATCTATAATTTTATCCATCTCGTACCTTTTAGAATTGAGTTTTCGACTATCAAAAAAACTTAGTTTCATTAACTATTATTATTTAAGTTTTCGGTTAATCCAGCAAATAACAAAGCGTTTCGTGCCGGACACGGTATCCGGGTGATTAATTGTTTCCGTTCGTGCCACCGTGCCGCACAAACGCCGGAACGTTATTTACCTATCTCAAAGAAGACGATGTTTCATCAGCCTTAAACTTTTCTATTGGTGAAAAATACATACAGAGTGTTTGCCCGAATTTGTTCTTAAAAATCACATACTTACCACCAATCGTTTTTATTGTTTCTTGTATCATAATCTTAAATTTGATTTAGTGTTAGTAATTTGACTCAGCTCCGCACAAACGCCAATCCGTCAATACCTCTTGTATTTTTCTTCTACTGTGAAACGAACTACATGGCTGAATGTGCCACATCCTTCAATATCGCAGTTGTGTAAATCGTTCTTGCATTCAGGTATATTGGAGATCGGCACAACTATTTCTCCATCTTTCTCATACGCTTCTATAAGATTGTACCCCTCCGGAATAAACTTTCCGGTTGGAAGGTTTAGTTTACAAAACTCTATTGGAGTGGTAACAGTTTTTTCAGGTTGGATTTGCCCGTTGTTGGGTGGTTTGGTTTCGTTTTTCATAATTGTAATTTTTAATTGTTCACAATTCCGGCGGCGTACAAACGCCAGTGTTATACCTCTTAGTCAGTTAATGCGAGTATTATAGCTAATAATACAATCAACACGGCAGTTATCCATATCGGGGAAAGAACCCATATCCATGGCCAGTTAATTTTTTCGATCAGTTTAAGGGTTATAAACACGATTGTTAACAGACCGATAAAGCCGGTGCCGGAAGAACCTGAAGAAGTTTTGTTGTTCATAATTACTTCATTTATATAAATTATCGCATTAATGGAATGCTGTTGTGTTTTGGGTTGTTGTTATGATTTCTCTTTTTTCGGGCGGCACCCAGGGGATGCCGATACGCTGGTATAACTCTTTTTCTGCGGGGATGGTTACGGGTTTGCCGTTTGCGTGCAACCAGCCATCGATGCTTTTGTAGCCTGCTTTTACCCAGCCTGTTGCTAATATTTTGTGGGCGTATTGCGCACTGCCTGTACGGATGGCATAGATCAGTCCCCAGTTGCCGGGTTCGGCAAGGAACAAATCGAGCTTTTCACCGCCCGGCAGGATGCGTTGTGTGTATTTGCATGGCAGCTCACCTTTAACTTTCTGCCACCGGTTGACAACCGTGGCTATGCCGCTTTCGAACAGACCGGTATCGTACGCCCGGGGGATGGCTACGATTTCGATATCATTGACATCAGGCCGCCGCCGCCGGATGCTGCCTGCTATTTCGATGCGTTGGCAGTGGGGTGACAGTTGTTCAATGATACTGTTTGCGATGGTTTCTGCGGTTTTCAGGTTCATGGGGTTTGAGTTTTTGACGGATTGTTGTTGCCAGAATATGCCCGTGGTATTATTTGATGCGAGTGCAGGCACTGAAATTTGTTGTTTGATATTTTTGAGATTAAACCGGCGTTTCGGAGATTTGATAAAATCCGAAGACGGTGCCGGTTTGTATATCGCCTGAACCGGTTTATCGACTGGCCGTTGAATGGCCGGGTTTTGTGCTTTAGTAATAACCACAGCCAGATCAGTTTTTCTGAGTTGCTGATACCGCTGATATCAAGTTGTTCGATGGTTCGGGAGGTTATTATATTCATCGGTATCAATTATGTTTGAGTTTCTAAAATATTTTTAACAGATGCACAAGAGTAGCTTTTCTTCTCCGGAATCCGCAGGACAGAGATATGTTTTTGGATTACCATACGGTCTATTTCGGCGAAAAAATCAACGCCTGCAACGCCTGTAAAGGGCAGGGTGCCGGGCATGATGATGAGGCTGTTGGTAATGCCCTGCAGGCTGCCTGCATTGGCCAAGGCCGGGGTTATATGTGTGGTGTTTTTAGGACGGAGGCAGAATGTACCACGAATATAATCCACGTAATCATCATCGCCATATATGAGAATTTTATTAAACCGGTCGAAGTTTATGATGCGGGTGGCCGGTATGCCCATGTGTATAAGGAAACTCCACGGATAGGATGTGCATATTTCTTGTTCAACGGGGAATTGCCCGTCGATAAACGGTACCTGTGCACTTAATGCGGTGATGGCCTGCTCAATGAGTTTGATATCACTCATTCGCCTGTGCGGCACGTACTTGATTGTAAGTATGAGTGTTTTGAGCTTCATGTTTTTAATATATCGTTCATCATTTCATCGGTACATTTTACCGGGTGTTGTTCGGCGTTTGCAATAAAGAGTAAGGTGTCTGCATGGCAGGGTTTGTTGAGCGGGCACCAGCAGGCCAGATTTTTTCCTTTAAGGGATTCGATGTGTTGCTTTACATGCCGTATGTGATTTTCCTGCTCTTTGAAATTATTTTTTCCAAGTAAAATTTTACCGGAAAGAATATAAATATGGTTCTTCACACATTGCTTACGGGTACCGTGTTTACCGGTAACGAACGGGTTGCCCCAAGGTGTAGAGCGGTCTACTTTTACTGTGTTGGCCGGCATTCGCCAGCCTTTTTTTCTGCTTAACCGGATGCGTTCAGGTTTGTCTGTCATTTTTTTACCTCTTTAATCAATAAAGATATTTGCCAAATCGGTTTCTTTCATTATTGCTTACAGTTTTTATAGGATGATTTGATATCAACTCCGAACTGTTCGTTCAGGGCCTGTAGCCAGGTTTCGGCGTCGCTGTCGTAGCTATCTATCACGTGTGGCTGATTGTGTACCCTGAACCGGTTGTATTCGTCGTGCGCACGGAGGGCGCGGAACCAGATGTATTCTGCCCCGCCTGCCGGCCATTGCTGAAAGCCAAGGTACCGGGCTTCGCGGCTGGTGTGGTGGAATACGAGTACCATGCCGTATTCGGGTTCGGTGTCGAATACGAAGTAGGGGTTCAGGGTGTGCTTTTTGCCCTGTTCGCCCTCCCCCTCCCGCAGTGGCGGGATGTCGTTACCTCCACCGGCCGTTTTCCCCGGGTCAGGGAGGGGAGTTCCGCCGACAGGGGTGAGTAATTGATTGAACTCAGTGAGCCTGAGGCGGTGAAGAATTTCGCTTATGATGATGTCGGTTTTATAGCCGGGGTTGTTGATGAGCTTTTCGGTCCATATGGATTCGAGTTCGTCGGCAAGCCGGGCGTGTGTCATCTGTTCGGCCCGGTTTCGCAGATACCGGCATTTGCTTAGTTCGGCTTTGAGCTGTGAGACACAAGCGGATATTTGTGTGTGACCGGTTGCCGGTGCGATCGTTTTGTTTATGTGGTTGTGAAGTGATTCCCACTGGTGCATGTTTGGATATCCTGACATTGTTTTTTGAGCTTATGGTTTCTGTGTATTATTTAAAATAAAGGGGATAAACCCCGAATTTCTGATGATTATATGTTATTGGATTTTGGGAATTATTTTTACATTCTTGTATAAAAGATTACAGGTTTGCTTTCTAAACTCTTCCTTATTACACAAAACGAATACACCCATTAATTCTTCATCATCTACATACATCTTACCCATTTTGATAGCCTCACCATTCAAACCAATAACCATCGGTTCGTCTTGACCGGCTTTTGTTTCTGCCATTTCCTGATAAAACTGCTCCAAGTCTATTTGAATTTTATCAGCTTCGGGGTAGTCGATCATCATCCGATCTATATATTTGTCAATTATTTTCTGTTTCATAATTTATTGCTTAGTTAAAATTCGCGGGGCAGCTTTTCTGCCAATCCGTTATGTTTTTATCTTTTTTGCTAAAAATTCGGCTTTATGTATTGCTATATCTATCGTACACTTCATACATGTAACTGGTGCATTTATACAATCTCCATGATGTTCCATAGATTGCCATTCTTTTATTTGTTGAGGTGTTATTTAGGATAATACTCTTGTTCATCTGGAATAAAATCAGGCATCTCTACATGGGGCGCATCATTCTCATAACTAATAATAGCGCAAGCTATTCGCATTACAAGCGGTTCGGGCTGACCGGCTTCGAGGCGTTGTTCTACTAATTGATCTATTAAAGTTGCAGCACTTATTACATCAAGAAGATTATCTGCCCGGGAATGATATTTTTTACCAGCATTATATATTTTCCTCGCCAATTCTATCGCTTCTATCGTTGGTTTATATCCTTGCTCTTGTTCTGATTTTTCGGGCATCTGGCTTTGCGTATCGTTACTCATGATTCTTGCTTTCTTTTTTATTTTTACCATGTTTTGAATTCAATTTTCATCCTTCCATTGTTTATCTATGCATGCTATTGCATCTCTTGCTCTTTTATCAGTTAACATTATTACTTTAAGCCAAGGCTCTTTAAGATTATTCACAGCATCAGGAATCGTTACCTGCCCAACGATAATGAAACCATGTTCAAACGGAGGCTTATTTATTTTTTTTGCCTCATCTAAAAGTGGTTTTAATTTTTTTATTTGTGATTTTAAAAGCGGGACTCTGCCTATCTTCATTTTTGTTTATTTTTTTTTGGTTTTTAAATTTTTACGTATAACAGCGTTGGGTTGCCTAAGGTAATGCAGATGTACGGGTTGCAGCTGATCGGCTGTTATACCGGGGTGCCTGTGGCTGAGGTAGCCGTATGGATCGTAGTTGGACCGTACAATTATCCACCGGCTGGTGCCGCCTATGCGGATGGTACGGATAACGTGGTTACCGGCATCTAACCCGACGCGGGCTTCGATGAGTATCTCGGTCGGTTGAACCGGGGTGTGTTCGATATCGGCAGTAATAAAATTGAACGCTATCACAAATATGATTAAAAACGGGATGGTGAGTAGCAGTGAGTTGTGTTTCATGGCTGGTGCCGGTTGTTTTGTTTCGTGTTGAAATGGATTTTTACGGGGATACCCATGTAGGTGAAACTGATACCTGACCGGCCGGGAAGGTAGGTTAGTTTGTATTGCCGGCCGAGGTTGTGGGTTACTTCGTTTATGGTTACGGGCATTTGTGTGGCACCTGTAACCCGGGAATGCTTCGGGGTGCACTTGATTTCTACACAATCGAGCAGCAACGTGCCTTCGGTTACCGGCCCGGCCGGGGTTATGCTGTTTGTGGCTACCCAGGGACGGATTCTGTCGGCAAGCAGTTCGGTGATAATAACGGCATGGTTCCGGTTCAGTGTGAATTTTTTCGGAAGCCGGAAGCACGGACGGGCTTCGATGTCAGGTTCCGGCGTTGTTTTATGCGTTTTCATGATGTGGCGTTGGATGATCGTATTTGAATTCCGAATATGTTCATTTTATTAACCCCGGCTTTTTTGTGGTTTAAAAGTTAATAATGACAGAAAGAGCTGCTATAATGACGCCTATGCCAATTGCGATGATATATCCCCGGCCTTTTTTGACCTTTTTCTGATGCCGGTGTTCTACGATTTGTAATATCTGTTCGGGTGTGAGGCTGTACAGAATGTTCAGGCGTGTGCCGTCGGGCATAAGGCAGGCTGTTTCTTTTGCGAGGCGTTCTACAAGATCCTGATCGACAAAATAACTGCCGGTATGATCGCGGATTGTTTTGGCTATGTGTTGTTCGAGCCTGGCTTCGTTGGCTTTGCGAAGCCTGGCGTAGTATTCATTTCTGTTTGTGTGGATCGTATTTTTCATGGTTTTTTATGGGTTTAAAATCCGGGTTTGTGGTCTGTTATCAGTTCATTATCGTGGTAGTTATGTGCCTGGTTGCGAAATTCGCCGAAGCTTTTCTTAAAGTTGAGCCAGATACTGCCTACCGGACCGTTGCGCTGTTTGCCGATGATGATCTCGGCGATACCGTCGGTACTGCGGTTATCGTTGGTGAGTTTGATATCGTAATATTCCGGGCGGTACAGAAAGATTACGACATCGGCATCCTGCTCTATGTTGCCTGAGCTTCGCAGGTCGGATAACATCGGGCGCTTACTGCCACCACGTGTTTCTACGGCTCTGTTAAGCTGACTGAGCAGTATGACGGGTATGTTCAGTTCTTTCGCCAACAGCTTCAGACCCCTGGTAATCGCGCCTATTTTCTCGTCGGTAGTCTCGCGTCCGTCGCCAAGATCCATTAATTGCAGATAATCGAGTATGATCCATCCGATGCTGTGCCGGCGGGCGTATTTTCGTGTTTTGGTTTTTACCGAGCGCAGGCTCAGGTTCGGGCTGTCGTCAATAATGATTTCGGCCTGTGACAAAGTTTTGTACATGCTGTTTTGCAGCCTGTTAAGATCAGCCTCAGAGATGCGGCCATCGCGTATATTTTCACCTGGTATTTTACTTTGCATGCTGATAAACCGGTTTGTAAGTTCGATGTCGCTCATTTCAAGGGAAAAGATAGCCCCGCCGGTTGTGGTGCCCTGCTGGCCTGTTTTACGAAGTGCCGCGTTACGGGCTGTGGTTAGTGCCAGTGCCGTTTTCCCCATGGACGGCCGGGCGGCAATGATGATAAGGTTGCCCGGCTGCCAGCCGTTTGTCATCTGGTCGATATCGAGGCCGGATGGCACACCGCTGAGGCTGCCCGGGTTTTCGTGCCTTTGTTGTATCCATGTGAGGCTATCGGGCAGGATACCGGCTAACAGGCGGCCTTCGTGAATAACATTGCCATCACTGAGGCGATCGATGAGGGCGGAGGCATCATCGAGGAAGTCGTATACATCGACGGAAGAGTCGTAGGCGTTGTTAATGATTTTTTGAAATTCTATAATACCTTCGCGTTTGAGGCGTTTCTCTTCGAGAATCTGGATGTAGTAGTCAATGTTAGAGGATGAGGCCGCCACCTTCGAGAGATCGTACAGGTAGTCGTGGCCTACTTTTTGTAAGAGATCCTGTTCTTTTAGGCGTGCTTCGATAGCCATCAACTCACAGTCTGCGTTGTTATCGAACAGGTGTTTGATTACCTGGAATATCTCGCGGTTGCGTTTATCTGTGAAGTGGCCGGGGGTGCAGCGGGTTACGGCCGAGTCTACACTTTCTGCCTCAAGCAGGCAGCTGCCTAATACGTTCTGTTCTACTTCAGGAGCTGCGGGAAGTGGTTTTATGTGGCTGTTGTTATTCATATGCGTGTTATTTGTACATCACTTCGATTTTACCGTCACCTGCCCTGCGGTAGAACGGGTGTTTGAACGGTTTGCGGTTTCTTTCGGCATGTTTCTTCGCTTCATCTACGGTTAACAGGGTTCTGGTTTCTGCAGGGACTTTGTCTTTTTTGGGTGTACGGTGCAGCCAGTGATCAACGCTTTTGTCGGTTTTGAAGATGGCGTCGAAGTTGTGAAGCTGGTTGTTTTCGCGTACCCAGGAGTCGTTCGCCCAGTTTTCGATGGCGGTTTTGAATTGCCCGACGGTGAAGTTTTTGAGCCTGGAACGGATTTGCGGTGCCCGGCTTTTCCATCCGTGCAGCTTTTTGCCTGTGCATTGGTTGAAGTATTCGATTAGATCTTTGGTTATTTTGAGGGTGTTGTTTTGTGATTGGTCATGGGGTGCGGGGTCGGGTTCCGGGATGGCGCGTGGTGTTATGGTAGCAGAGTTACCATCTGTGAGACCGTTTGTTTTGTCGCCAGGCTTATAATTATATTGCTCGTAATTAAGCAGGGTTATAACCATTTGGCCTTGTGATGTATCGATATGTATACGTTCGTTATCCACTTGTTTTTTTAAAAAGGTTCTGACTTTACATGTGCTTTTCCAGTTCCACTCATCCCTGAGAAATCTTTGAGAGGCAGACACCTGCCCGCGATTAATCTTGACAAAACGTTTTTTTGTATAAATTTTTTTAGGTTTCGGCATGTATCGAACATTAAATATGAGCCATTCCCATGCTTCATGTTCTGTTGCCGGCCTCCTTTGCTTTGTAAAGGATAAATCGTATGTGAGAACATCCTCAGAGATTGTGCGATAGCGCTGTTTCTTTTCTCGCATTTCATTGCTTGTCCGATTGGTTTATTAGAATTGTAAGTTTTTTTATATCGATGATAGCTGCATGCTGTTTATCTGACCTTGCATATTTTTCGGCCAGTTCCCGTTTGGGATAGCCGAACCCCGTTGTATCATCGTCATATATAGCGGTGTAGACGGTTATTTGCCTTGCCTCTTCTGGATTTTTGATATCCAGTGTGTCATCATAGATGTTGCGGCCGAAGCCATCCCATTTGGTAATTTGCCAATGGTTCCCATCGTTATATGCGCCTATGATGGTGCAATTATCAGGGTTGTCTTCTCTTACCTCTAAAATTTTTGCATGGTAACCAGCCGTCAAGATTACCGGCAAACAGGGGTTGATTTGGGTCATGTTTGAGAGTTTGGGGTTTTGTGGGCATAATCGGATTCCCGTTCGTGGTTGCCATTGTGATCGAAGCTGCCGCCACGAAGCAGATGATCGAGATCTTCGCGGCGAATGCGGGGCTGGCCGCCGACAGTGACAACGGGGAGGTTATCTTCTTTGCGGCGGGCATCGATCCATGATGTGGACCGGTCGCAGTAGGCCGCAGCCTGCTCCCTGGTGAGGGTCGGGGCCTGGCGACTCAGGGCATTTAAAAGTGCCTGTATCTGCTGTTCCTGTGTGTGAAAGGCTGCTTTCACGTTTTCTGTGATAATTCCGGAGAGTTCATCGGGGGTGATTTCTATGTAGGTGATTTCCTTACGCATCGTTTTCATCGTTTAATCGATGGTTGATATATTTTATTTCATCTCCTTTTGGCAGATGAAGGGTGTTCCGAAGAAAGATGATAAGGTCATCTTCTTCGATAAAGATTCTCCTTGCAAAGGAGATTACCTTTATTTTTCCTTCATCAATCCTGCTTCTTATTGTTCTCTCAGAAAGTCCTGTGATTTTTGCCACTTCATCAACATTGTAAAGACTTGCGTTTTTTACTACTTCCGGCATTATATTTGTTATGTTATTTTAATTGTAAAATTACTTCTTGAAATGTAATGTAGTTTTACTTTCAAGTCAACAAAAATCAAAAGGATGTCAAATAAATTTAGCTATGTATTACATAAAGCATTGAGAATTAATGGATTAAGCCCGTCTGATTTTGCGAAAAAACTACAGAAATCACCATCTCAAATAAGTCGTTACCTACATGATAAAGCAATACCGAAACGTCAGACCGTGCGAGATATTAACAAAGTTTTAACAAAAACTAAACTTGTTGAACTGGATACCGGCTGGGAGTTAATAGAAAATACCGAGGCAATACGCGCAATTAACGCAGTAGATTCAGTAGGTGAAGCAGTAGCCTCTTATACAGCCGGGCAGCCAGAGCCGCTTGATCCGCTGGAAGAGATTGAACTTGCCGTACGGCTGATTCAAAAAGCGGTATCAGATCTGAGGGAAGAGAGAGATGAGGATGAAGGCGATTAACACGTGTTGATTTTTTCATAACTAACCGTTTTTAGTTGTTTGTTTGGTAGCTATGTGGAGAGTAAAAGAGAGCAGAAAAAAACAAAAACGGAAAACCGGAGTGTTTTCCTCTTTTCTTTCTATCATATATATACATTCTATCTGTATTGTATCCGTTGGTGTATCCTACCCCTGTATCCCGCTCAAAAAAAAGAATATATTAACTTAATAAATATTAACAACTTAGCTGTGTATCCATTTGGTGTATCCATTGGCGTATCCTTTGTGTATCCTATCTTGTATTAACAGAGTTTTTAAGTATAATAAAATCAGTACTTTAAGTACTGTATCCTACTGTATCCAAAGCGTATTTTTAGATGTATCCCCAGGGTGTATCCTTACAGTTAAAAATTTCTTCTGAAATATTGGTTTTAATTTTGTAGAATAGAGATAGGTTTTAATCAAACAAAAGGGGTATGAAAAAAATTTTCTATTTCTACTTAGTGCCGTTTGGATTGATGCAAATAATAGTGATACTTGACGGTGGCGATTTTTTTTGGTTTACTATGGAGTCGTTCCGGATTGTGGTGTTCGGCTGGTTAATGTATGTGGCGGGCTGGGCTCTGTTTTCAGCACAACTTGAGGAGTTAGGCGAGAGGGGATATAGACGTGAATTTGATTAAAAGAGATTCTTCATTTTTTTATCGAGTGAGTCGTAGTCTAACTCTTCAAGGTACGTCTGGGTAGTGGATAGCTTACTGTGGCCCAGGGCTTTGCTGATATCGTAGACTTCCCAGCCGTCTTTGCGGGCCAGATCACTGAATGTGTGCCGGGCTACGTGGGTGGTAAGGGGTTTCTGTATACCGGCATCGGTCTGTACTTTTTTTAGTGTTTTGTTGATGAGGGCGTTTTTACTGCCGATATCCCGGGAGAGGGTGCGGTCGTTACTATATTGTCCGGTATTTTTGCTGAGGACAGGAAAAACGT
>LFUG01000305.1_pt1 | contig 10603 bp, 14 predicted proteins | sample 633461 | NCBI WGS metagenome assembly LFUG01 (sample SAMN03781033, study PRJNA287316) | hypersaline lake metagenome | isolation source: virus filtrate of water collected from the Namib Desert Eisfeld playa | place: Namibia | collected 2013 | reverse complement strand
TGCTAGTCTAGACGAAGTTCAACAATTCTTATCTGCAGCATCGGAAGAAGAGCAGGTAGATTTCTGGAAGAATTACAGGGAGACTCGGGATGTCCTCCGGGCTAAGAGAAAGACCCTTAAGGAAGAGCATCCAGCAGCTTCTTTAGCTGGCACCTTGGCAGGGGCGGTTGCAGTACCCGGCCTGGGTGCTGTAAAGGGGGCCAGGACTCTTGGAGGGGCAGCTGGTCTCGGTGCAGTAGAAGGGGCACTCTTTGGCCTAGGAGAGACTGAGGGCGATCTAACTCAGGCAGACAAGGAAGAGTTAGAAGAAGCAGGCGCGGATATCTTGATGGGTGCGGGATTCGGCGCGACAGGAGCAGCTGCCTTCTCTGGACTTGGAAAAGCCCTAGGCACTGTCAGAAGCAAGGTTGGGGAGAAAGCAGCTAAGCAAACTGCTAAGCATTTAAATAAGAAAAGAAGATACTTGGCAGAGTCTGCTGACGATATTATGGAAAGCGAGAAGGAAGCTAGACAGGCTTTCTGGCAAGCAAACAGGGTGATGAAGGAGGCTGATGCAGCCCCAGATGAAGTAGTGAAGAGACTTAGGGACGAGGGGCTGTATGATCAGATAAAATCAGCGATCCCTCAAACTCAACTAAAGCGCATAAAGAACCCTGACACCAAGGAAGGTCAGTATGCCAGGAAGGTATTTAAAAAGGATACAAAGGACTTCTTGCGCAGGACCTCTGAAAGGGCCGATAGTGATTATGTAAAAGAAGCAGAGAGGCTTGCTGAAGCTGAAGAAGAGATCTTGGCCAGGGTAGATAACGTAGAAGAGTTTGCAGTATACTCCACTGCCAGGAATAAGCTGACCAAGTTCGGTTATTATCTGAAGAAACATGCCAGAGAAGATAAACTGCCCAAGGGATTTGGACCTAGCAAGGCTTTGAGTGAGATCGGCGAGCTGGCAGAATCCTCTCCTGAATTCCTTGAAAGATCTTGGATTAGGTTTAATCAAGCCGAAGCCTACAGCCGGGTGATTGGCAAGGATATTATGGACAACATGCCTAGGTTTGAGAAGACAATACGACGGGCATACTTCTTCCTTGGCGACGGTCAGCAAATCACTGGTCAGATTTCCAGAGAGACCGGCATTCCTCTTGAGCATATCAAGAATACCTTTTCTAACAATTTCAGGGCTTATCAAAATCACATCTATGCCTACGAGGACAGTTGGAAAGAATTCAAAGATGTGTATGGCAAGGCCAGTATGTCTGCAAAAGAGATGGTCGATTACCTTGAAAGCCAAGCTCCTATAGATGAGGTTGCAGACGATGCCAGCCGCGAGGCTATGAGCAGGTTTGCTGCTATGACTGAGGAGTGGCGAGAGGCAGCAGCCAAACAGGGCTTAAAGATAGCTAAGCTTGAAGGCAAGGGCTATGTCCCCCAAAAGACAGTAGACCCGGTGGAGTTCCTCTCTAGGGTAAAGACCAGAATTGAGAAAGTTGACAAGTCTATCGGAGGCGACGGCACCGGCCAGGCTTTGGAGCAGTTAGGCAAGAAAAAGCTAGCTAAACTTAGGGAGAGCAAGGAAGCAGACGATCTGATGAAAGCCTTGGAAAAGGTTAACCCCACCGGCACAAAGATTGCAACTGGGCGAGGAGTAGCTGCCTCTATCAAGAATCTGGGTGATGTAGGATCTGTCAGGAAGAAGCTAGCCACTGAGGCTTCTGCTGCTTTTCAAAGAAAGGGCGAGATTCCTGAGTTTATCAGAGAGTATGATCTAGATATCCTAGGTCAAAGCTGGCTTAAGAACACTATGCGCCACGTATATCTAAGAGATGATATCGAGGATCTTAGGGTAGCACAGTTTGCCTTGGAGGACCTTAATGATGATGTCGGTGCTGATTTTGTAAAGAAACTGATAGACGATATGGCTGGAGCTGCAGACAATCCAGCTGCTAGATTCTTTGACAAAAGTAAGACTGCTTGGCAAGTACACTTTAACCAGGCTGCTGAGAGGGCAGATAAAGACGGTAAGAATTTCTTAGCTGGTTCTTATAAATTAATGCAGGGGATGCCTGACATGCTTCCTCTGATGCAGACCATGATCTACGGAAATAGAATTGGCACATCTCCTCACTCCTATCTACGTGATTTGACTTCTCCTTTTACCATGTCTGGAATGGAGATCGGCGGCGAGTATGGCACTAAGCTGGCCCTTAAGGGGTACATAAAAGCGATTGTGGATAAAGGACACGGCGTTAACTTCACAAAGACCCTTTCGGCTGAGGACAGGATTTCCTACAGGTTTAGCGGAGAATTGATGGACTCTGTAGCTGGCGGCATCCGCAAGGGCTCAGCTGTTAGAATGACTGAGAACGTTGTACAGAAATACTCTCAGATGGCCCTGGCCTTGTACGGTAAGCTGGACACTACAAACAGGTACATTGCTAGGAGCATGTCTAAAGAACTGGTCCGTGATTACAAGGCTGGTCACAAAGCAGCCATGAGATTCATGAAAGAGGACCTACCTGAGTCTGCACAGATTCAGATGCGTAGGCTTAGTAAGCGAGGCGAGTTGACAGACGAGGCATTGGAAGACCTTGTAATTGACAACGTCCTGGCCAGGACCCATTTCAATTATGATCGCGCTACTTTGAGTGAGTTCGGCAGGACCATGGGTCCTATGTTTAGTATCTTCACTAAATGGCCCTCCTCTATAGCAGCTGACATAACTGAGAAGTTTATACGGCATGGACGTGGCAAAGGGGCAATGAAGAATGCCAAGAAATACCTCACTCCTTTGGTCGGATTCTATGCAGTAGAGTCCTTTGTCTTACCAAATCCGCAAGATAGTGACATTAGAAATAAGTTTACTGGATATGGATCAGAGCTAGCCCCCGGAGTCATGGCCTGGTCTCCTATAACCTCCGTAGAGCCCTCTTCTCTGGTGGGGATAACTAGACCTCCCGCTATTGAGGCGTTGACAGACGCCGCACATGCTAGTATGTCTAGAAGGGAGACATTCTGGGGCTGGTTTAACAATGTTAGCGAGTCTTTCATGCCTGGGGCCGGATTTATCAGATTGATGTTTGAAGATGTCCACACTTACATGACGGGCGAGGAGCCTGAAGGTGAGTTCTGGGAAAGGCAGTATAAAGCTCTTGAGGAGTTTCTTGACTGATGCATAAGTGGGGAGATACATGGTTCAAAACGCACGGCCACAAACTGGACCATGCTATTCAAATTTGCATGAAGTCATGGCGTGTTTTAGCCAGACTGGGCTCCCACGGTAAGGAGAAGTTTGGTACATTCAGGCACGATATCTATCCCTTTGACGGCACCCTGCACTCTCTGATTTGGCCTGGGTATTTCTCTATACAAGGGAATCAATGGTTCTACTGGAATGTAGATTACAGATTTATTCGCTTAATTATGAAGTATACAGGAGCACGGTGGGCCATTTGCAAGTGGCAGTGGTTGGTGTATAACATTGTTCTTTGGGCTTGTATTAAACGGTGGCCTGAAATAGAACAAGAAATCTTAGATGAGGAGGAATTATGGCAGCGTTGGTAGCTACTCTGGGGTCAACTCTTGGAAATGTTGCACTCGGCTTGCTTACTTCTTTGGTCACTGAGCGGTTCATTAAGAGACTGGCAGTAATCTTGCTTAGTAAACTTGTAAATTACACCGCTAGTGATATGGACAATCGTATCCTAGAAGAGGCTAAGAAGTCTTGGGGACTAGACGACAAGGGCAAGGATGTATGAGCCGTCCTATTACAGACCCAGAAGAAGCATATAGGAGTATGTTCTCTATGTCAGGGAAGAAAAATAGTCAGAAAGCCAGGAAAGCCCTAGACCGGAAGGTAGACGAGAAGAAGTTTGGCCTAAAGGGAGGGAAAGACGATACTGAACGTAAACGTAAGAAGAAGATTCTTAGGATTCTTAGTCAGAAGAACTAAGCTGAATTAAGTATCTAATCAGTTTTTGTAGCTTTCTTTCAGTATTTTCTTGCTGCTGTTGGAGGTCTTCGATGGCCTCTAGAATAGGCCACAGGTCCTCCTTATTCAGCTCAGTCTTTTTCTTTTTCACATTCTTCGCCCACGCCAGGCTGATTATTGTCGAGGGACGCTGCGACTCGTCCTGCAAAGTCTCGTACTCCTATCTTAAATCCTTCAAGTTTTCCACGTTCATAATGATAATTCCTTCTTAGTTGCTCGGATTCTTCTTGCAACCAGTGGATACGTTCTTCTACCATCTTTTCAAGATCATCGATGCTAATCATTTACTCTCTCTCTAAGTTACCCCCGTAGTAGTATTTAGGAGCTGTCATGTCCCTTCCGAATAAACAGAGAGTTGAACAATCCAGTCAAGGTCATTAAGAGAGAAGTTCTTATCTGGCCTAAAATAGACTGCTGGTCTTATTTTACCATCTTCGTATCGAATTGTAAACCTATTTTGTACCTGGCCATATTCAAATAAGATCGGGTTTGGTTCTACCAGGATTGCATTCTTCTCGGCTCTAACCTCATAAGATTCTAGTACAATCTTAGTCCTAGCGGCTATTTCTGTACCCTCAACGGGATCCCCGGTGGTTAGACTAGTGACTCGGGTTGCGGGTAGCCTGACACAGGTGTATTGGTTGGCGAATGGAAGCTCATCGGCTAAACCAGGATCCATCCCTAGGTATCTGTTAATCCTGCCAGATCTAAATAGATTGACAAACATCTCGTCTCCCTTACTTTGGTTTCTTAAGTTTACTGATCTCGTTTCTATATTCTTGCCGATCTTTTTCAGGCTTGCTAATCATCTCTCTTTCAAGTTTACTTGCCTTCTTCAGCCGTTGCCATGACTCGTCTCTCTTACAGCCGTCGTGATAAGTGTGTCTAAGGTTATTGGGGATAGACATAATTCTCTCTGCAGAGTCCTGCTGGCATTGGGGGCATTCTTGAGGCTCTTCTTTTTCATCTTTCTTGGTAATCTTGTCAAATGTAAAGTAACACTGTTTACACCTGTAATCAGAGCTGAACCAGCCGCTCATTCTGGCTTCCCCTTGTTCTCTTCTGCTTGGATAAGGGTAGGATACGCGACCTTAGCAATCTGCACCTTCATCTCTTCTTGAAGCGGAGTAACCACAGTGCTGTTCTTACATAGTTCCAGGTTAGGTAGCGAAAACCAATCTTCTCCTCCCCTGAAGTAGGGGCCGCCGAAGAACTTTTCTCCGCTGTCAAGTTCTACTTGGCAGAACTGAAACTGCTCGCCCATCCATTTAAAGTTTTTAACTTTCATTTATCCCTCAATAATGTGTCCACGAAAAATAGTCTTACCATTGTTGACGAATACTGGTTCCAATGTATCTGCAAATGAACTGGTTGTCAAGATTCCAATTACCTGCTGCCAGCCGGGAGGGGCCGGATTATGAGCTACCGACTCCTCATAGGCTCCGTGTCCTAAAGAACAAGACCAGTATCTTCCATTACTTACCTGTTGATACCTATGAGTATGTCCAGTAATGAAGTTATTAGACATGCAATAAATATCTAAGTTCTTGGCTGCCACATGCTGGTTGAAGTAATGCCCGTGGTGCAGGATAGTGTTACCAATCTGGCAGGAATTCCACTTGGAATAAGAATGATATTCTACTTTGATATTGTAATCAGAAGCCCTGGTATGCAGATCAAATAAATCTTCAAAACTGGGAATAATTTCCGAGAGTTCTGGAGCCCTTTGCCAGATATAACGGCGCAGCCTGTCCTCGTGGTTTCCTTCTAGTTGAATAAAGTAGGAGCCTTTATCATTCTTGTCCATGAGGGACATCCACTTCTCTGCAACGTCTCCATACTGTTCCGCCTCTTCCTCTAGTTTGAGAATCCTCCCAGGATCCTTGTCGTGTTTACTTATCTGGTGCCAGTCTACTGCGTCTCCTAGTTGGACGATACCGTCTGGTTTTACCAGCTCAATCAGTGCGTTTACTATACGAATATAGGCCCTGTCGTGAAACGGGACATGAATATCTGGTACAACAATGTAAGTCTCAAGTGTCATTGTCTCAGGGCCTCCACAAACCATTGGGGTGCAAGTTCTTCTTTTCTGATTCGTTTAAATGAGGAGTCCATTATATAAGTGTCTCCCCAGTCTTCCGGACTTCTGCAAATCCTGCCAGTCATTTGAATAACAGTCTTAAGAGCCTGCCACTGATACCAGTTCTCATCTGTATCTAGCTTATACTTAATTGCTGGATCTGTCAAACTAGGCCAGGGTATTTTTGCAATGATTTGAAACCTGCCCGCGTCTCCTAACAGATCTAGTCCCTCACTCATTCCAGAAGCTATCAGTACCCTGTTTTCAGACTCTCGCCACTGCTTGTAGACTTTACCCTTTGTAAGGTTATCGTGAAAAAGGAACCTACTGTTTTTACCTAGGTTTGATTTCTTAAGCTTAGATGCCAGGAAGTAAGTAGCATGTACGATCCCTTTCTGTTCTGGTCGCTCTGCTGAGATTTGCTCAATCTTGTCTACTAGCTTTGCAAGATTCTGATCTATGTATTTGTAAGACAAGGATCCTACTGGGTCGAAGTAAATCGGACGTTGATCGGCAGGAATGGGAGAAGAGCACTCGAAATACTTTACTCGCCGTCCTCCCAGCCCCATAGACTCTACGTCTACTTTGTTAATAGTTCCAGACATAAGAATTATCTTAGAGACCTTCCTGCCAGGCCACATATAGGGTGGCTCTTTAGTCACATCTACAGGCTCCAGTCTAAGGACGTTCTCCAGGCTGCCTTTGTAATAATCTTTAGTCTTGTTAAGAATATACCTAGGCTCACCCTTGTTCCATAGCTCATAGGCTAGCTTAATTACCCGTTTCTCTTTCTGCTGACCTTTTATTCTAGGAAGTGTTTCACTAACCCAGTCCCTAAACTCACCAAATGTGCTAGCTTGAAGAGGCCAATGAAACTTGTGCTGCCAAAGTTTAGCCACTCCCATGTTCTTCAAGTATTCTAGTAGATTATGCGCCTCATCTACGACTAGGATCGGTCTGGAATATTCAATACCTGGCATTTTGGGTGCATACATCTTGTTAGACATATATGTGTGGTAATTCATGACAGAGTATGCAGATGTCATGGCCTTGTATTTATCCTTAACATAGGGACAGTTGTTGCAGAATGCTTCCTCCTTCTGTTTCCTTTTCTGGCAAGTAGAGTGGTCTGGGTCTGAGCACTTGTAATCTCCCTGCTTATACAAACTGTAGGGGCTGTCATATTGCTCAACTAAAAGATTAGTTGGCGTGATAATGTTCGTTCTTTTCTCCTGTTCTGCCCAGGACCACATGGCTATCGTCTTTGCTATGGCAGACTTACCCCCTGCAACCGGCACGTTGAGACAGAACACCTCTGCCTTGTTCCAATTCTCTGCAACAAAGTTGAGAGCCGCAACCTGCTGGGGCCTAGGGGTCAGTCCTTTCGGAAAGTAATTAAGTATTGTCATGGTTTAACTTATACTTGATATATTCCCTAAGGTAGCGCCGCTCTGGCCTGCAGGTACGCTTCCACAACTTCTTAGCCTTCGTGTAAGACCCCGGCACTCTACGTAAAAGCTTAACTGTCTTCTGATTCATATCCTTTTCTCCTAGATATATGACGGTTTAAATACCACAAAGCTTTCTTCAGGTCTCCCAATTCGTCCCCTTTATACCTAGCTCTGCCCACATACTTGATTACATTTCCCAGATTAAAGTCCAGGTTCCAGGATTCAATTACTTCTATAGGTTCAATGTTTGATTGCTTATAATGAGACTCACTGTCCACTACTTGCCACCTCCATAACATATTTGCCTATATAAATTGCATCACATTCATCTGTCTTCACATAGTCACCGTCCTTAGCTTTGCACCAGTTTATAGCTGGCACTTCAATTGTCTTAACGCCGTAGAAATTACTGATAATAGCTCCGCATGATTTGAGCAGGGAGTTGTTCTTCCACACCTGCTCGATTGCCATCACGTCTATATCTGCTGAAATTTCCCTTATCTGATTGCCTAACAATACAAGCCGGGTTGCCAGGTTATACTTGGGATTCAGGTCTATGGTTCCAGACTCTGTAAGCTTACCCCGCTCATAGATAGCATACCCAGGTTGTGAGCCTACGGAGCCAGACGACGGGTCTATTGCAAGAAGGGTGCCGTTTAGAATCAGGTCAGAATGCGACCTAATCTCCCTCTTCAACCGGGTCTTCCTTTGCCCAGTAGACTTCCTCTTTTTTCGTGAGGTGACCATTTCGTTTTAGTTCCCGCAATAGTTTGTTTATTTTAGCTGGTGAACTTTCTACTTTATAGGGGGATTTAGTTTTTACTTTCCCTGACCTATTTCCAATGTAGAGAACTTTTCCCATCATTTACACCCTTTGGTTTAACGTTTCCAGATAAGAACGTAAAGACATCGTATCCGCCTGTAATATCAGGATAGCGTTTAATTTTGACTTTCTGTCCAAACACTATGTCTTCATACTCATAGATAGGCTCCTTGTGTACCCTGTTGTTGAGTATACTCTTCTTCCTCAAATCGTCCATACCAAACTCCTTTATGTTATTAGTTATTGCAACTTCCTCCCTTAGTTAAGTCACACACGTCTACTTGTTCTTCTACTAGTTCTTCTCCTGTATGCTGTATCGCAGTTTTATACTTGACGGGAGTCAAAGGCTGACCTCCCCTAGCCCCATCCGGATAGCAGGTAATTCCCCTAAGTCCAGGTAAATATTGCATCAGCATGTTGCCAAAATCCTGCACCGTGTTGTCATTGTTGTACTCGCTGCCCCACCTAGGGAGGTTGATGGTAGAACTGATAGCATGGTCTACATATTGCTGCAGCCAGTGTTGGAACCCTACCCTTCTCTCTACGTCCTGTGCTAGTAGGTAAGCGTCTTCAATTTGCTCCGGCTTTACTCCCTGATTCTCAATAAGTCTCTTAGCTGTTGGATCTACTACATATTGGTAGTGCCATGTAGTATGTTTCAAGTAACGTCTCTTGTATGCTACACAAAAAATAGGCTCAATGCCGCTTGTAGTTTCAGCCACAATAGCAATGGATCCAGTTGGCGCGATAGCCCGTGTCTTTACAGGAGGACTGATCTCCCAGTCTTTGGCTAGCTTCTTTGCTATTTTAGTTGACTTCTCATACTCTTGTAAATACTGTTCCAGCTCCGAGTCTGGCCCATATGTCTTGCCCCGTTTCAGCAACCACTCGTGGATGCCCATAAGCCCGAGGCCCAATCGCCTGTTCCTGGTTCGTACCTGATCTACTTTAGCGTAGGGCACATCTGAGTAGATAGTCCCAGCCATCAGGAATGTGGTTCCAAGTTCCACTGCTTGTTTCATTTCTTCCAAAGAGTTTACATTAGCCAGATTGATAGATCCCAAGTTGCAGATGTCTGAGTCATCTTTACTGGTTACCTCTGTGCAAGCATTTCGCAGTGACTCTCCTGAATTCTTGTCAATGTCGATAGAGAAGCCAGGCTCGGCGGTAGACAGCATCTGCTGAACTGTTGTCCAGTATACAGACTGCGCCTGTCCATGCTGAGGATGTTTATCGTCGTGATACGCATCAAAGAAATCATTGTCTAGCAGGACAGAGATGTTAGTGCCATCAAGATCTGCAGGGAAGTTGAAGTCCTTTTCTTTCAGCTTCCTTACCTCGTCTGACCAGTTTTTTGTATTAATGAACTTCATGATGTCAGGGTGAGCCCAGTTGAGGCCCGCCCAAATCGCCGAGTTATGAGAAACAAAATCATCAGCAAGAAACTCATGAACCCCCTCTACTTCGATATCCCAAGTGTGCTCTTCCTTGCCATAGGAGATTTCTTGAATCTTGCTTGGGATTTCGGAAGTTTCTTTATCAATACCGTGTGTACATTTCTTATGAACATATTTACCAACCGTCTGCATAAACAAGGCACGCTGGAATGAGTTAATTCTAACATCGATGTTGCTTTTCGTGGTAAGAATACCGAGCTGTCGGAACAGAGAAGCAGCGTCTTCCCTTGTAGATGGGTGGGTATTACTCAGCCTCCACGAATCACCATTAAATGACCCGTCGCTGTCAAACCACCCAGCCAGGAACGCGGATACAGACTCGTTGTCCCAATTATACACTTCGTCTAGTGTTGGCGCATTGTTGGGTTTTTTGTACTTCTGGAAATAAGAAACCAGGTCTTTGCTCCTGCATCTGAGTTCTGTACAGTCCCCGTGCCCCTGCCTGGTTATCGGAGAGGTTCCCAGCTCTTCCATGCATGTTTTCACTATTTCAAGTTGATCTTGGGTTAAGTGTTTGTTACCAAACTGAAAAGTTACCTCGTGTGTTCTTCCAGAAGAGTAGGCGCACCCGTTTCCAATGTAAAATCCCAGAGTATAGGCCCACCCTTTGTCCTTTGAAACCTTATTTCGGTCATCCGAGGGCATTGGATGGAAGTACAGTTTGTTATTCAGACTGAGATCTGAGGTAGTCATCCAGGTTTTTCTACGTGTCCTATCTGAAGCTAGCCACTTGTGTTTGTTCGTGGACTCTACCATTCCATACTCTGTTCTAATCTTTATAAGTTGCTGAACTCCTTGATCAAACAC
>LFUG01001430.1_pt1 | contig 10641 bp, 10 predicted proteins | sample 633461 | NCBI WGS metagenome assembly LFUG01 (sample SAMN03781033, study PRJNA287316) | hypersaline lake metagenome | isolation source: virus filtrate of water collected from the Namib Desert Eisfeld playa | place: Namibia | collected 2013 | reverse complement strand
GGCATGGCCGGATTTTAAGGCACGCTTAACCAGACTAGAGCCTATCCAGCGTATGACGATTACGCCAACAATAATCAGCGTAATAGCAATAATGACCTGGCTGAGGTATATCTGCGCGTCTCCGGTTTTCCATAACTCGACATTCCAGATCCTATCTAAACCAGAAGAGATGTCTGTCCAGGACATTTGCATAATCTATTTACCTATTATAGTGAATCTTTCTTTGTAATTTACGCGAAAAACACGTACATTGCGCGCTCAATTTTTACCCTATGATCCTGGATGTTGACTACGTGATTTCTGCTGCAAATATCACCATGCAATTTGGTGCAAAGCCTCTTTTTGAAAATATTTCTGTTAAATTCGGCAATGGTAACCGTTATGGCCTGATAGGCGCTAATGGCTGCGGTAAGTCGACCTTTATGCGTATATTAAGTGGTGAGCAGGAGCCTTCGGCTGGCAATGTGTCGCTGGAACCCAATATTCGCATCGGTAAGTTGCGTCAGGATCAATTTGCTTACGAAGACTACAGTGTCGTTGATGCCGTTATTATGGGGCACGAAGAGTTGTGGGCGGTAAAAGAAGAGCGTGACCGCATTTATAGCAGTGGCGAAATGAGCGAAGAAGACGGCATGCGTGTGGCCGATCTGGAAACCGAATTTGCCGAAATGGATGGCTATACAGCTGAATCTCGTGCTGGTGAATTGCTGTTGGGTCTGGGTATACCGGTAGAACAACACTTTGGCTTAATGTCGGCACTGGCGCCGGGTGTAAAAATTCGGGTGTTACTGGCGCAGGTACTGTTTTCTGAGCCGGATATTATGTTGCTGGACGAACCGACCAACAACCTGGACATTAACACTATTCGCTGGCTGGAAGGCGTATTAGCCGAAAAGCAAAGCACCATGATCATTATTTCGCACGACCGTCATTTTCTGAACACGGTTTGTACGCACATGGCGGATATTGACTACGGTGAGCTGCGTGTGTATCCGGGTAATTACGACGAATATATGTTTGCCGCTACTCAGGCGCGCGAGCAGTTAATGAGTGATAACGCCAAGAAAAAAGAGAAAATTGCCGAGCTGCAGAGCTTTGTTAGCCGTTTCTCGGCGAATGCGTCGAAAGCCAAGCAGGCGACCTCGCGTCAGAAACAAATGGAAAAAATTCAGCTGGATGAAGTGAAAGCTTCCAGCCGGGTGAACCCTTACATTCGTTTCACTCAAGAGAAGAAGCTGTACCGGTTAGCGCTTGAAACCGAAAACGTGCGTAAAAGCTTTGAAGATGAAGCGGTTCTTAAAGGTCTGAGTACCTCGATAGAAGTCGGCGAAAAAGTCGCCATTATCGGCGCAAACGGTATCGGTAAAACCACGTTGTTGAAATGCTTAATGGGTGAATATACGCCAGACTCAGGCAGTATTAAATGGTCTGAAAACGCGGCGATAGGTTATTACGCACAGGACCACGCGCACTGGTTTAAACAGGAAATGACGGTATACGAGTGGATGTATCAGTGGAAAAAACCGGGTGATGACGAGCAGGCCATTCGGGGTGTACTGGGTCGTATGCTGTTTTCTTCTGATGACATTCAGAAGCCGGTATCGATCTTATCCGGTGGTGAAAAAGGGCGGATGATTTTCGGTAAACTGATTTTGCAGCGCCCGAATATTCTGGTGATGGACGAACCGACGAACCATTTGGATATGGAATCGATAGAGTCGTTAAACCTGGCGCTGGAGCAGTTTGAAGGTACTTTACTGTTTGTCAGCCATGACCGCGAGTTTGTGTCGACTCTGGCTACCCGTATTATCGAAATTACCGACAAAGGCTTACGTGACTTTGCCGGTAGTTACGATGAGTATCTGGCGCAGTTGGCTGCCGCTTAACGCTGCACCATTTTTTGGGCGCTCTTGACCAGTTCGTCAGGGTCGCCCATTCGCTCCGGCTTTGTTACGCCGCGTTGGCAGGCCGGGCGTTCACTAATCTTATTCATCCAGCGCTTTAAGTGTTCGAGGCCATCCAGGCCTACACCGGACCAGTCATGGGTACGCACCCAACACCAGTTGGCAATGTCCGCTAACGAAAAATTATCGCCGGCTAAGTATTCCGATTCGCTTAACCGTGTGTTCAGCACTTCAAACAGCCGGCGGGTTTCGTTCTGGTAGCGCTCAATGGCTGAGGGCAGCTTCTCAGGGAAATACCGATAGAAGACATTGGCCTGACCCATCATTGGACCTATGCCTCCCATCTGAAACATCAGCCACTGGATCATACGTGAGCGTTCTTTCGGGTCTTTAGGGTTCAGTTTGTCGTAGGTTTCCGCCAGGTAGAGCATTATAGCGCCCGACTCAAACACCACGAAGTCGTCGTTGTCTTTATCGACAATAACCGGGATGCGGCCATTGGGGTTCATTTTCAGAAACTCCGGGCGTTTTTGCTCATTTTCCTGCAACTGCACATGGTGCAGTTTATAGTCTAGCCCCATCTCCTCCAGTGTCACCGTGGCTTTGTAACCGTTAGGCGTCGCTGCTGTGTAGAGTTCAATCATGCTTTACCTCAAACTTTTGATGAATCGCGTTCTTTCATACGCTCGTACCAGGCTTTTAGATTAGGCCAGCGCTCATCGACGCGTAACTGAATGACTTTGGCGAAATCGACTGTGCAAAAGGCATTAACATCGGCAATGGTGAACCGCTCCAGTGCAACAAACTGGTGGTCGGCTAAATGTTTGTCCAGAAACTCGAAGAAGCTGATAGTCGCTTCACGATTGACTTCGCCCCATTCTTTAATTGGGGTCATGCGGTGCTTGAAGTAATCGGTTGTGTGCTGAAAGCAGTTACCAATAGGAAGAAACAACTGAAAGTCTATCCAGCGTGTCCATTGCTCAATAATGGCTTGCTCTTCGGCGGTATTGCCGAGCAACGTTTCTGAGTCTGGGAAGGCGGCTTCAAAATACCTGCAAATGGCCATGGTTTCGCCAACGCAGGTGCCGTTGTCCAGTTCCAGCACCGGCACTTTCTTCATCGGATTTTTACGTTCAAATTCCGGTGTTAAATTCTCGCCTTTCGCCAGATCGAGTTCGACACATTCAACCTTATTCAGTAATCCTTTTTCCGCAAGAAACATCCGCACCCTACGTGGGTTGGGTGCTTTCGCCATTTCATAAAGTTTCATTGTAGCCTCAATAGCTTGAGTGAAGGTTAAGACATATTCTTTGAATTAAAGGCTTCTTTCAAGCTATTGGCAAAGGCGACGAACTTTTCTTTAATGGTTTGTTTAATTTTAACTTCAACAGATCCTAGTACCGAGTAACCTTCAATCGTAATGGTCGGTGCCTGGCGGCCACCCATCGACGGTGCTTTATTTTCGGTTGAACCAATAATATTGAAGACCTTAGAAACCACATTGACACCTTCCGGAACAAAAACGTCAACACTGCTCAGTCCGCTCATAACCTTAATAGTGACATGCTGATGCTGAAAAACGGCGTCGGTAAAGTCCAGCTCTGTTGAACCCAGCAGGGTATATACAGTAATTTCCCGCGGCACAACCCACTGGCCACTGCGCTCGTTGGAGCCCAGAATACTGATAATTTTTTGGTTCTGCTCGTCATCGCCACTGGTATAGTTTGGCGTAAACTGACGCTCTTTAATGTTTTCGTATTGAGTATCCGCTTTTAAAGGTAAGTCACTGACCAGCTCGGCTAGCAGGTTATGTTCTTTAGCGTCCATGGCCTGATCAAGCCTGCGCTCAAAGGCTTCTGCCGACAGTTCGCCATGGCTGTAATTCATGACCAGTTGGTCAATGGTCTCTTCGCGGACTTTTTCTAAGGGACGGTCTTCAAATTTTACACTCATGATGGTTCCTTGTTGTTCTTATCTTCTTATTATGGACAACAAAGCAATTCTTAGGCCAGAAATAAATCATTTTTAAATCAATGGCTTAACATTTTTGTTTTTATTTGGTTTTGTGTGCTTGACTAAAAATTAGGAAAAGTTACCAATTATCGGGAGTCCGGTTGATCTTCTACGAGTTATTAACTTAACTAAAACCTAGAAAAATAAGGTTACTTTAAACGGATACGGCCATGAGTAAACTACCTTTCGTTGTTGATGCCCATACCCACCTTTTTAACGCTCGCTATGTGCCTTTGCAGGGGATTCTTGAGAGTTGGGGAATTTGGAAAATACCGGCAAAGCTGATTAGTAAACTGGCTTATTCCCTAACTGCCAGTTCCACGTTAAAAGAGCGGCTAGAGTCGTTTTCAGTGACATCGAAAAAAGGCGCCACTGAAAAAATCTGCAACGAATTTGCCCATCTGGTTTGTATTGAAATAGAGCATTACTTGGCAGAAGAGTTAGTCGAAGCCTATCAGGAGCAATTCACTAACAGCGAGCTGTACTCGGTTCTGAAGGAAATACACCAGTATTATGGTGACAGTGAATCGGCTCAGGAACTTGAGTTAGACTACATAAAAACGAAATGGACTTTCAACGCAGAGTCTCATACTCAGGATAAAATATCGGGTTGGTTCTCTGGCATTCACAAAATGATAGAGCGAATGCTGAGAAAATCGCTGGAGTTTCTGGAAGACGCTGCGGACAAAATAGACTTTGTCTTGAATATGCTACGCAGCGAAGTCGGGATATTTAAGCGGTTAAAAGGCTATTACGACAACTTCTCAGAACGTTATGTGTTTTTTCATTACATGATGGATATGGCTTACCCATTTGACGACAACCCCAAATACGATTTTTATGATCAGCAGTTGGAGCGTATGACGGCGTTGGAGAATTTTTCGGAAGGGATAGTTCTTGGCTTCTCCGCTTTTGACCCTTTACGTTTTGTTTCTCAATCTTCCTCTGACCGCGTGCTTCGTGATGCTATAGAAAGATCATTGGAACATGGCAAGGCAGGGTTCAAGTTTTATCCTCCTATGGGTTACAAGCCTGCAGACAACGAAGCTAACGTGGAACGAGTTGTTGATTATTTTCTGGATTTTTGTGTGGAGTATTCAATTCCAGTTTTCACTCACTGCACCCCGGAAGGCTTTCAGGCCTATAAAGGCTCGGGCCTGAATTCAGACCCGGATTATTGGGAGCAAGCGCTGAAAAAGAACAAGCAGCGAGAAACCATGAGACTCTGCTTTGGTCATGCCGGTGGTGGGAAACGGAAGATGAACGGGCGCTGGGTTAAGGGTTGGCTGTCGGATACGGAAGACGAATGGAATGATCCGAATAACTACGCTCGTAAAGTTGTAGAGCTGTGTCGGCGCTACGAGCATGTCTATTGTGATTTGTCCTACCTGCACGAAATTGTCGAAAGCAAGAAAGCCCAGGAGAGCCTGGCTAAACGACTTGAAATAGAGCTAACGCGTGAAGCCACTGCCGACAAACCTTTTAAACTTGCCGATAAAATAATGTACGGTAGCGACTGGCATATGGTGTCTATGGTTAATGATATTGAAAGGTACTTCGGGCAGATAAAAGCGATTTTTGAAATGCAAAAAATGCAGCCTTTTGCCGATAGGTTTTATTTCAAAAATGCGCTTAAGTACGTTGATTTAGAGGCTTACATTGCACGTGCGGAGAATGTCTTTAGTCAGGATTACATTGCACGGCTTAAAGAAATCAGAACGTATTTGATGTAGTCTGATGCTGTTGCATCAGGTGAGATGTTTAATTAATTAAGAGGAATGTTTATGACCCATGGCGTGGGGATTGCGCGGGCTGAGGAAGCCCTCAGTGCATTGGAAGATATGACTGAAGGTGTTAAGCCTATTACTCTGGAAGAGTATCAGCAGCGCGTTGCTAAGGCACAGCAATTGATGCAGGAAAAAGGCATTAGCGCTATCTATTTAAACGCAGGTACTAACCTGGAGTATTTCACGGGCTTAAAGTGGTACCCCAGTGAGCGTTTGGTCGGCGCCGTTATCCCGGTTAAGGGAAATGTCACCTTAATAGCGCCCGCGTTTGAAGTCGGTTCATTAACCCAGGCAATGATACTGCCTATGGATACCGTTTTGTGGGACGAACATGAATCACCTTATGAACGGTTGCTGGACTTTTTAGCTGAGCATTTTTCTGATGGCTATAAATTGGCGCTGGATGAGTCAACACCATACAGCGTTGTGTCAAAGCTGGAAGAGCGTAAGCCAGCTGAAACAATGTGTGACGCAAAAGTCATTACCGCTGCCTGTCGTATGCATAAGTCGCCCGCAGAGCTAGCGTTAATTCAGGCGGCAATGGATATGACCATGGCCGTGCATAGAGCCACTGGCGCCATGCTGCACGAGGGCGTAACCGCTTCTGAAGTCAGAGCTTTTATTAATGAAGCACACCGTAAGGTGGGAGCCTCCGGTTCGTTTTTCTGTATTGTGTTATTTGGTAAAGGCACCAGCTACCCGCACGGCGTTAATTACGAGCAGCGGTTAGAAAAAGACGACTGGGTACTTATTGATACAGGTTGCAAGCTGCACGGGTATCACTCCGATATTACTCGTACGTACCCCTTTGGCAACGCAACTGAAGAGCAACAGACGTTCTGGCAGTACGAACGAGACTTGCAGCAGGCTGCTTTTGATGCTGCGCATATAGGTAAAACTTGTGAATCCGTTGATGACGCTGTTCGGGTTAAATTGAGTGAGCTAGGCTTAAAGGCGGACTATCAATTACCCGGCGTACCGCACAGAACAGGCCATGGTATCGGTATGGACTTGCATGAATGGCCGTATTTAGTCGGTGGGGACAAGACCCCGCTGGCGCCGGGAATGTGCTTCAGTAATGAACCTATGGTGATTAACCCCGAGAAGTTTGGCGTGCGCCTGGAAGACCACTTTTATATGAGCGAAGAGGGCCCTTTCTGGTTTACCGAACCATCTCGCTCAGTGGATGACCCTTTTAACCTTCTGTAACCGCATGTAGCCTGACGTTCACGTCAGGTTCAATGGCCAAATATTGTTCTCTGATATGTAGCCTGACATTTATGTCAGGTGAGATATCGCACCTGATGTGAACATCAGGCTACAGATACAAAAAAGCCCCGCACTTTCGTGCAGGGCTTTAGAATGCTTGGTGCCGGAGGCGGAATCTGATTTGTTATGTATGTCTTTGTTTATAAAGGTTTAATTTTTCATGTTTTATATTCGTGTAACTTTCCATGTTACTAAAGCATTGTTCTACGAAAGTGCCAAGTTTTATCAAACATTATTTCTTATGATGTTCAGCAATTCTGGTTTTAAACTCATTCACTAATTCTTTAGGTACCCGAAGGTTGACCCCTTCAAGTCGTGGTACTTTGCATGCTCCTTGATAGTTAAGAATACATGTCTTTAACACACTGAAAAGCGACTCAATCGGATCTATGCCGTGTTCACTTATAAACTTATGATACTTACCGTGATTCGAGAATATCGATATTTCACCATGTACGAACTTACTTCTCAGTTCGTAAATGGCTTTTATTTTTGACTCAATGCTCTCGATATTTTTCGCGGCCAGACTCTTGTAACAAGTGACTTGCACACTTGTTTATCCCCTCGTTGTTGTATTTAAGCCAGAAGATGATATCACCCTCCGTCCCGTCGCCTACCTGTATTGATGGTACTCCATTCTTAGGACAAAAAACGAAGGCGATAGATAAATAAGCCGTTATTTGTTCCGCAAATGGAGTTTTCAATTGTGACCCTCTTCTTGTATAGCCTGAAATTATCTTATTACTTTGTCGGCGATGAGAACAACGTTACAATCAATACCCATTAACTTTAGAGATCTAATCGCTCTTCTAAGACTAACTCTAGAAAATATAGGTAGAGCATTTGACTTATCGTTTTCTGGTTTGTGGGTTATGATGCCAAATGTCACGACATACGGACCATTTTCGATATTATCTTCAAATTCTTTGCCGACCAGTTTGATAAGCTTCTTTCTTGACTCTTCCTCTAAACGTAACAATTCAACCGAATTTACGCCTTGATTAAAAAGGTGACTTAAATAGCTAGATCTCGTAGAAATCTTTATATGAATTAGATTTACGGCGTTGTTTGAGATTGTAAAAATATCACAAGGTTCGACTTGCTTTTGTTTTGGAGGGGAAATGTTTTCCGTATCTAAGCATTTAAGAGCATTATTATTTTGGTCGAGTTTTTTATTGTAGTCGGCCTCGAGTCTGTCCTTACATTCAGTTAAGATTGGGTTTTTAGTGAAAAACGGATCTATTTCTTTTTTAACCTTTTTAACGAAGTCTCTTTCTATCTCGAACCAATTACCTTCACATAAATGATAACACGCCCCATCTAATAAACACTCGAATAGCAGGCTTTGATATATGGAGAAACTTTTTACAGTTTGACCGTTTTCATCTTTCACGTTGAGCTTATGATGCTTAAGCTGCTGTATGGTTGGCGAGCCAATTTTTCGCGACTCTAGAAAACTTCGGTAGTCATCAATTTTAACACTGTCATACGTGGTACGGGAACCGTGCGCTCCAGAATAGGCAAACTTAACTTCTTTATCGTGGTCCAATAAGTCAGGCACGGACAGTACAAGCTCTTTCTTTTTGTTCTTAAGAGCTTTAGTCAATTCTGTATCAAGAAGGTTTAGCACAGCCGGGTCTTTTATAGGAATAATGTTCTGTAACTCTGGAAAGTCCTTTTTAAAATCATCTTTTTTGTAAAGCTCTAGAAGTTTTTCGCATAAGCTTACGATCTTGCCTGCGTCTACGGGGGAGCTTACCCTAACATTGTTTGCACCTGTAGCGTTTCTAAAGTAGCTTTTTAAATCACTACGCACCGCTCCGGTTAATCGTCTCAAAACAGATTCATCGCTATCAATGTCGAAGAATGTTAAATCCGATGCTACTGGACTCTGAACTCTCTCTCTTTTCGAATCTTCTGGCTGAAGGATGTCCGTGGCTCTTATTTTATCCGGGTCTATTGCGTTTAATGTGGCTCTCAAACCGAAGTCGTATTCGTATGACTCATTTTTCAAGTTGTGATAAGCGTGGCCGAAAGTAAGTGCTAACCAGCGTTCTTTTACGTGAATAAAAAGTATCGCGGACTTTAATACCTGCTCGAGATTCTCTGTTATTCCCCAATATGACTTCCACCATGGGTCCTTAGGTTGATTATCAGCGATAAATAAAGACGAGCCCCTCGGCAGCTTTTTTGCACTCCCAGTTTTGTCAACCAGTCCATGATTAACGGTCATTGCATTAGCTTTATCGAAGCCCTTTTTAAGGAGGTAAATTGAAAAACTGCGGCTTTTTGCCATGGAGAGATCGCCTTTAAATTAACATAAATAAAACATCTTAACCGTATCACTTAATGATTATGTCTAACAAGTAGATGAGAAATTGACTGGAGCGCCATTTTCTGAAGTTAACGCGCAGCAATATTTGGCTCCTACTAACGCTTCACCACCAAATGGCAGGTAGCGCGATGTGAAAGGCTTTTATTTAGCCTGGCTAGGATCGAAAAAATCAGGCTAGTCGAAAGCGTTGTCACAAGGCTTTAGAACGCTAACATGTCCTACCTCAATGCGGACAAATCCTGGACTAACGTCGCGGAAAACTAGTTGTCTAATGAGTACAGAAGACAGGAGTGTTGTGCATGGCATTGACCATACTGAACTTAGAGAAGAACGTTTTGAGTTAATGCGGCGGTGGGAGAGGAGCCATATAACAAATGCGAATAAACGGTGTAAGGGTGGTTACTAATTTTTCTCGTTGTAAGTAGAACTTCTGACTCTGTTATCAAAAAATACCCTACACATTTTCTAAGTTGCTCTATCTTTCAATTAAGATTAGGGTAAGGACTGTTTGCATTGTGCTAGGAGGGAAATGGATTGCCGTTTCAGCGAGTTCAAATATTTAAATGTGGAGAATATCACCCTTATAGGGTTCAGGGTCAAATCAATCCTGACTGTGATCAGGTCTCAAGGCTCATGATGGATCTCAAAAGCTCGAACTCTGCCAACCATAGACGAGCAATCGATTACTTTGAAAACCTTTTAGTTCGTCGGGTAAATAGTATTTCGGTTAACCAGTCCCCATTAGCAAACTGTGAAGCAATAGTAACGGTCGTTCCATCACACCGAAGAGGAGAAACTTCGGCCTCTTTGGAAGAGTTAGCAAGGAGGATTTGCAATAGATTTCCTGCTTTCACACATGAGCAAACTCTCACTAGACATACGACAGTACCTAGTGCACATCGAGAGGGAGGGGTCCGGAGTGTTGCGACTCATACTGGAAGTATTAGCGTAATCAATGAAATGCGAGTGTCATACAGACAGATAATTGTTATCGATGATGTAACGACCACAGGAAGTACTCTAACAGCGTGTGACCATTTGCTCCGAGGTGCTAATGCACGTTTAGTTGTACCCATCGCGTTACTGGAGACTACTTACTAACATGAAGCACGACTTGCAAAAGGATACAGTTGCTTTAGGTGTTGCCCTTCAAACATACAAGTTATGTTCGGAGAGCGTGCTATTACGTATTTTTAGACTTTTTGCTACAGAAAATTTCACAAACAGAGAGTTGTTCTTAACTCGTTTAAACGAATTAGGTCTATTAAAGGAAAGGTTATCGCAATCAATTTTTTCAGAGGGGGAGAAGTTAGTAGCAGAACACGAGAAACAC
>LFUG01000062.1_pt1 | contig 11451 bp, 18 predicted proteins | sample 633461 | NCBI WGS metagenome assembly LFUG01 (sample SAMN03781033, study PRJNA287316) | hypersaline lake metagenome | isolation source: virus filtrate of water collected from the Namib Desert Eisfeld playa | place: Namibia | collected 2013 | reverse complement strand
CAAGGATGGTGAAGTTTTAGGAAGGGGTAAAGGTAACTTGATAGAACTAGCTAGCGATAGTAAAAACAGCGCTTTATTAAAAGATTTAACTGTAAGAAACGTTAATAATAAGAAAGTTAAGAGTTTCACCGACGACTTAGTTTTAAATCGAAACATAGATGATAAAGGTTTCAGGACTGATGCTATCGTGAGAGATGTTAGGGGTAAGCCTTCAAAATTAAGAGATAATCTTTTCAGAGGAGATATAAAACTCGAAGGTGGTACTCGTGAAGTTTTTAGGTTGGATAGAAACATTAATGACGTGCCAAGTAGAACTTCTTTAATAGAAACAAGTTTTACTAACCGACAGAAAACGTCTAGTTCTAATAAGTTTGCGGACGACGTATTAACCGATTTAGGTTTTTCTAGACCCAGAACAAAATCTGAAATAAGTAAATCATTATTTCAAGATAAAAAAGGAAGTTTTCAAGCTTCAAGATTCAAACCTAAGAAGAAGTTATCAAGGACTAAAGAAGGAAACATAAAATCTGGTTTGGCGGCGAGTGCTTCTGATGACTTGTCAAAAACAATTAGGTTTTTTGATAAACCTTCTTCATCTTTTAGGAATATTCCTTTATTCTCGTTAAATTCCAATATAGGTTTGTCGTCTGGTACAAAATCACAAACTAGTAGTATTTCAAGTTTTGATGTATTTAGTGGTGTGAAATCAAGTCAGAAACCTATTGTTGAATCTGATAGTTTCACACGACAAATTTCAAGACAAGACACCGAGCAAATTTCAAGATTGCAACAAAGCTCTATATCTAGTTTCAACCCAAATAGAGGGGGTGGTTTTTCTGATTTTGCCTCTTTCAACGAAACACCACCCTCTCAACCACCTTTCGTTCCTTTTCCTTTACCTTCGTTGGATTTTGGGAGGTCTAGAGGTAAGAAAGGTAAGGGTGGAGGTAAGAAGACGAAAGGCTTTAAACCGGGTTTGAAAGCGATTAGCTTTAATTTGTTCAGTGATAAGACGAGTAAGCAACAGCAGAAGGCTTTGAATAAAACTTTAGGTTTGGGTAGTAGAAAAATTGGTAAGGAGTTTAAGGATGAGTTCACCACTTTTAATAAACTGTTAGAGCCAAATAAAAGCGATTTGAAGGGTTTACGTGGCTCGGGTAAGGGTTTATTAGGGTGAAAAGATAAAAACGGTTTAGAAACGGAGGAAATAAAGAAAATGACTAAAGAACTAAAAAAAGAAATGGAAAAACTAAGTAAAGACCTAGCCAAAGAAACGAAAGAAAACACGAAAGAAAAAAAAGACTTGAACTAACATGACAGAACAACAATACCAACCAGTAGACCAAGTATTCATAGCCAAACAAAGCGGGCATGGAAGCGGTACAGAGTGGCAAGTCAACACCACAAAAATAAGAAACTACCTAGAAACTCGACTACGAGGAATAAGAGAAGTCGAAATAGAACTAACTCTGTACCGCTTATACGTGAAAGAACAACTCGTGACAGAATTTCTAGCTGTAGACGACGAACAAGCAAAAAAATACGCTTTCAAATATTGCGAAAGACAAAAAGTCGAAAGAAAAAATATAAGAATAGAACCCACGACAGAAACAGAAATAAAAACAATCAGGAAAAGAATAAACAACCCTCTACTACCCGATGAAGTTATTGATAACATAATAGCACCTATAGAAACCACTTTCAGCCAAGTAGGATATTTCACAAAATACACAGAAGAAGATATTAAAGATGAGTTATTCAGAAACGTCAGCGCTATAAGAACAAGACTATATGAGTTGAGTTACGAACGAGATGACATGAACACAGGTAATTACGAGTTAATAATAAACTTAATTTGGAACATGATAAAACAAGTTTTGAAAGCAAGCGAAGGAGGATTCACAGCTAAAGGAATTAGGGAAAGGACAGAAGAAAAGATGGTCACGCATACCAACGGGAAAAAAATGATAGGGGTGAATTAAATTGAATACAACTTATTACACAGCTTTACAACAAGCAATTAAGGAATTTAATATAGACATTAAAAAAGCCAATGAAATATCCGTAGAAATAAACCAAAAATTTATTGACGCAACAACCAAAGAATTAATTTTTCAAACACAAAAAGAATTAATTAAGGAATTAAATTTCGATGATGAAATAGATTGTTATAAAGCATACATCATCGGTTGTAAAGTCACATTAAACTTGTTGGAATTAGAAAGTAATCGTTCAATGAACCATTTAGTAAAGAAATTAGGGGGTTTATTAACTTAAAAAAATGGCTATACAACAAGAAGTCGGGAATATATTCTTTAGCGTATTCGGAAACACAATATTTATCGTGATTGTGGGTGTCGTCATACTTTTCTGGTTTCCAATATTCTTATACCTCATAAAGTACAATAAAAGAATTGAGATTGAAGAACAAATAGGCGACGGCACACAAAACTGGTATACAAAAGGTGCTATAATATACAATAAAAAAAGGAATCGTGAAGAATTACACATACTTAAAAATAAATTTTTAGCTTTACCAGCCCTGTTTAGCAATAAATTTGTTTGGGAGAGGCCACCGCTACCAAATAAATACCATCATAAAACAAATAAAGGAAAATCATTCTATAAATTCTATAAGATAGGGGAGAACAGCGCAGACTTACACCCTATACCACCAACGAAACCAACAAACACAGTTATAAAACCAGTTGATGAAAAAATACATAGTTGGTTGGCTCAAGGACTGAAAGAGGACGCTAGAGAAACCAGAAAAGAACAGGACGGATGGCAAAAATTCGCTAGTGTCGGCGCACCAATCATAACGATGAGTTTGTTATTAGCTTCCATGATATTTACGTATGATTACGGGAATGATGTTTTAGACACGCAAGAAAGAGTTACGCAGGTACAGTCTGAATCCATAAATAAACTGAATGATATATACAGGTCTGAACTAGGAGTTCAAACAGTTCCAGGTGAAAACAACACCGAAAGCGATAGAGCAAACGAAATATTAAAAAGAGGGGGTATAGATTTAACATGACAACGATTTTAAAGTTTACCAGTTATTTGTCGATGTTAATACTATTTTCTACTTCTGTATATTCTCAAGTACCCACCACGTTAAGTTTTGATTTTGACAGTTATAGGAATACAACACAAGTATTACAAGAAGGAATTAAAAACGTTACGTTCAGGTTTTACACCACGTTAACCGGAGGGGTTAGTTTAGAAAACCAAACCATAGAAATAAATTTTACTGAAGGCGACGCAGGCGTTGTTCTTGGAAGCACGAGTTTAACGGGTAACGACACATATTTTTTAAGTGTTGAAATAGAAGAACAAGGAGAAAGCACGCCAAGAACACAACTGACCAGCGTTACCAGTGCATTAGCCTGTAATTATTGGGATGGTTTGGATTCTATAAAACAACCCTACCTAGTCAATAATGCGGGTGTTCTAGAATTTAATGAGACTCACAGGAACGAGACTAGGTATTGGAGGAAAAACAATACAGACCCGAACATATATTACACAGGCGGTAACGTGGGTATAGGAACGACGAACGCAACCCATACTCTATTCATCCGGTCAGATGGTGGGAGTCAGTTACGTTTCGGAAGTTCAACGAGCAACGCAGGTGGTGGGTTCGTCACAGCAGTTGGAAGCGGACAATTCACGTTGATGGGTGGGGCGGAACACGAAGGAGGCGCTATATTCGGTAATAATTGGCGGGCTAGGTCTACTGTTGCTAGTGGTTATTTCATGCAAGGGGGAGACAGTCATTTTATGGGTGACGCTGGTTTAACCGTTGATTCTTTATTCACCCCAACTCTTCACATGGTGATACAAGATAACGGGGATGTAGGCATCGGTGTTGACCCAGCACAAAACACTTTACACGTGGGTGGTGAAGTAAGGATAAATGACGTTCAAACTGGGAGTAATGCGGGTAGTGATTTATGTATAGACGCAAATAATGATATTTGTGCTTGTGGGTTTTGTGCATGAAAAAAAAAATAGTTGTTTGGATTTTAGTATTAATATTAAGTCTAAATGTTGTTATCGCAGGTAAATTATTGCAACCACCAAAGGATAGTTATACAGGAAGCACGTTAAGTAACAGTGTTTTTTTATCTTACGACCGAAGGACTATAGTAAGTCAATTAGAAAATAATGTTATAGTCGAAGGATGGATAAAAGAGGATGACATAATAAATTATTATGTTAGTACTCTAACTTTAGAAAGTGTTCAAGAAGGTGAAGAATTAAATTTATTCATCACCAGAAAACAATTTTATGGCAGCATAAATTTACAGTTGTACGCTTTTTGTGTTGAGGCAAGAAACGACTGTTTAGAAATATTCTTGACTTCACCAGAAGAAGGTGTCATGATAGAACTAAACGGAACAGAGGAATACGTTGAAAGTGCTTACAGACAAATTTGGTTGAAAGGAAAAAAAGAATTAAATTATTTAATGAATTTGCAAGACGAAGTAAGAGAATACGATAATAGTTACACAGAATTAGAAAAAGACTTAACTATCGATTTAGGGGGTATATGATGAATGAAAAAAATTATTTTATTCGGGATTTTTTTAATCTTAACTCCCATTGTCATGGCAAGTATAAATCAAGGGGGGTCACCACAAGGAATAAACCAACACCAAGTACTACAAGGAGAGAAAGACACGACGGAGGGAAGGTTTAGGATGGGTTGGCCTGTTGCTTGGGGACTCGCTAGTTTCGCAGTTATATATGGATTGTTGAAAGTAGCCAGTATGTTTATGAAAGACGAAGCTGACGACGTGATAAGCGCTAGTTTAAAATCTGCTATGAAACTATTATTCATCGGGGCTTCTGTTTGGATGATGGTTATCACAGTCGGAAATATAAATCACGTTACGTCTGCGTGGGTGGCTAGTGATTCACTTAGTGATGACGTACCCGAAATAGATACTTTTCTCACAGGTGCAGACGTTCAATATAATCTTATTGTTAGGTTAGCAACATGGTTATTTATACCTTTCTTCACGTTATTTATTATTTACATGTTTTTCAGGAATATAAAAAGTAACATAGGTGGTGAAGATGGCTAAGAAATTCGAGTCATTATTTATCCGTCCGGAAACCAAGAAAAAAATAAAAATAAGAGCGGCTAAGAAAGATAAGAGTATAGTTCAGTTCATGGAAGATATATTTAACGATGATTCAGACACGAAAGATATAAGGAGGAAAGATGATTTTTTCAACATGTAAGAAAGGACAAATAAACGACATGGTAACCCTAATGATTGTACCTTTCGCCCTTGCTTTTGTTTTGATAGCTGTCAACATTGCTTTTGACAGCATAAACACTTCATGGCAAGCAACAGATAGTTATTCGGATACTAGCAAAGAAATAATAGGTGATTCAGAGGCAAAATTCGTACCAGTTTTTGATTATGGTTTTCTCCTTATATTTCTGGGTTTGATATTTGCGGGGATAGCTAGTTTATTTCTAGTAGAAACACATCCGATTTTATTCGTGGGTGTTATTGTGGGTGTGTTTGCTTTATTTATCGTTACCGCTTTCCTAGTTAATTCTTTTAGCGACGCTACAGAAACAGGAACTATTAGCACGTTTACAAATGAATTTACTTTCATTCCTTTAATCATGGAAAATTTACTTCCTACACTGATAGTAGTGGCTGGTCTATTTGGCATAGCCTTTTTTGCAAAGATAAGGTTAAGATGAAAAATAAGATATTGTTCGGGATACTTGTAATATTAACGATATTAATAACTATAGCTGGAGCAACAGCACAAACATTAGAAAATGATACTATAAGTTACTGGACTTTCGACAACGACGACATAAGCGGAAGCACAGTAATAGATATAGTAGACAGTAATAATGGAACAAACAACGGAGCAACCACAGGACAAACAGGAATAATAAAACAATCATTCGACTTCGTAGCTGCAAATAGTGATTACGTCCAAGTAAGTGATAACTCGAACCTGAGAGGAATGCAAAACGTGACCGTTAATATTTGGATTAATCCAGATACTACAACACAATCTGCTAGAGTATTTGAGCAAGACGGAAGTTTTATCGTCTTGGAGTTAAGTAATGGAGGCGATGCCTTCTGTAGATTTAACGATGGAACTACTGTTTTCGACGTTGGTTTCACACAAACCGACTTAACCGCAGGAAGCTGGAACATGGTAACTTGTAGGTATAGTGGAGCAACACAAAGAGCAACAATATGGTTAAATGGAGTTTTAAAAAATAATATAAGCAATAACGGAAACTCTTTAAGTAACTCAGTAGGAGATTTATATATAGGAAGTGCTAAAACAGGAGCTGGACCTGCAAACTTTTTCAACGGTTTCATAGACGAAATGAGCTGGTTTAATAGCGTTGTAAGCAGCACAGACATAAACACACTTTATAATAGCGGGAACGGATTACAATACCCTTATCCACTAGTAGCCTTAACAACAATACAAACAACACCAAATCTGATAACAAACGAAAACCAAAACATAACAGCAAACACAACAATCACTAGCGAATTAGGTACAGCGAATATAACAGCTAAGTGGTTAAATTCTTCAACAGTATTAAAACAAACTACTTTTAATAATACAAATAATGGAACAACAATAAATTATAGTCTTAACTGTCCTGACTTCTCACAATGTAAAATAGGAGAAACCTTAACAATAACTTTTAACGCGACAGACGGAACAAGTACAGCATTCCAAACAAAAAACGTAACTATAGGACTAGAACTAATTGTTAATGTTAAAAGTAACACAGGAAATAGTATAAACAATTTCACTGCAAACGTGACAAATACAGATAACACTACTAATACATTTCAAAAAACAACCACAAGTAATAACGCAAGCTTTGTAATAAATGACGGGAATTATAGCGTTAACGTTTTTGATGTAAGTCAAGGAAGTACAGATTACAGTACTGCCAACGCTAACATAACATTAGACCAAACAAGCGAACAAATAAACTTAACAGTATTCTTAACCAACAGTTTCGACTTAACTTTCAGAAATGAAGAGGACAGAGAACTATTAGACAACATAAATATATCTGTAGAATTTTTAAGCGATTTGGAAGCTATAGAACACAACACAAGCAACGGAACGTTATTCGTTCATGCTTTTATGCCTGCAGAGATAGAAATAAGATATAACGCACCCGGATTTAGAGAAAGAAGTTATTACCATTTCTTATCCAATCAATCATTTAATAACATAACACTATACTTATTAAACCAAAGCACTGGTACTCTAAGTATTGTTGATGTCGTGGACGAAAGCGGTGCCTCAATACAAGATAGTGTACTTCAAGTACTAAGAGGATATATAATAAATGGTCAACAAGAGTTTGAAATCGTGGAAATGGATAAAACAGATTTCAGCGGTGAAGCTGTTATAAGTGTTGAATTGAACGAGCCAATATACAAAATTAGAATTGTTAAAAACGTTCAAAATAACACAGTAATATTTTTAAGCGATGGTTTCGAAATAACTAATAACATATTAAGCATAACTGGCAATCTCCTCGGCGATAGCCTAGAAGGATTTAACTCTTGGCAAACAATAACATATACTAAACCAAATTTTGATAGTAATACTTGGACTGCTTCATACACAGATAACGGAGGAGTCATTAACCCAGGGGGGGAAGTGTGTCTCGTAGTTGATAAAACCATCGGTGTATCATTGGTAAGAGTTAATAAAGTGTGTAGTAGTTCAACAAGCGCTGTTTTAACCGTAGATTATAATGATTCTAACCATGGAAGCATAGCCACTCTTGAAGCAGATACAAACACAGAAAATAGTGTTCACGTCCTCAGCGTCAGCCAAACTTTAGCCGGTACTAGAGAACAAATAGCAGAGAATCTAGGGGTTGGAGGCGCTTTCTTAACTAGCATATTAGTTTATACAGTCAGTAGCTTTTTAATATTCAATCCTACAACATACGTCTTAGGTGTCATACTAGGATTAGTAAGTGGTTTTGTCATAGGACTAGTTAATTTCACATGGGGAGGAACCCTAATAACAATGATAATAATAGGAGGTATAGTCGCATTCAAGACTAACTCATAAAAAAATGGCAAGTATACCAAAAATATTGATAACAATACTCGTAGTTAGCGCTGTCGTAGTTGGTTTTAACCTTAGCCTGACAGACTTTAACAATCAATACTCTGATTTTGAAGTAGGAACAGAATTGCAAAGTAGCCTTGACGTTTTCAACGAGACTTTATCCGAGACTCAGAGTAAAACTTTAGACCTTCAAAACCGAAGCTCTGGAACACAAGCTTCACAAGAAACAGACAGCGGATTAAACTTACAAAATGCTTTGGGAGCTGTGAAACTTAGTTATGACAGTTTTGGCATTGTGAACGACATGATTCAAGAAGTTAGCAAACAATTAAAGATAAATACTATATGGACTTGGGTTTTACTCGGAGTTTTAACCATAACTATATCATTTTTAATAATTAGTGCAATATTAAAAAACCCGTTATAGACGAGAAAATGGCTACAATACACAATTTAACAAACTTGACAAACACAACCAACCTTTTTGAATTGGCTAGTTTAAGCAACGATATTAGTTTCGGAATAGCAGGAACTGTTATAATAACTTCAATGTTTCTCATAACTTTCGTTGCCCTCAAGGGTTGGAGTAATACCGACGCATTAGCCGCTAGTAGTTTCGGGTATGGAGTTATAGCTTTATTATTTTTTGTTTCGGGTTTAATCCCGTCTATAGTATTTTTCACGTACTTAATAATCATGTTAACAGGACTTACAATGTTATTATTGAAGTAACTATTATACAAGGTTTAAAAAAAAATGGAAGAAACTAAATTTAATTATGGTATTAGATATTTAGAAAAAGTTATGGAATCCCAAGAACTAGCAAGTGTTTGCAGGATAAACGGGGATTACGAAAAATGTTTTAAAGCTTTACAAGACTTATACATCTGGTTAGATAGCAGGATGACAGACGAAGAAAAGAGAACAGCAAAAAAATTAATGAATAAAGCAGAACATAAAGTTAGTTCTAACGAAAATAGTTATAGGTACAGTAAAGCTTCACAATCAGAAATGATTAAGACTTTAATAACCTTAGAAATATTTTTAAGAAATGTGATAACAAAAAGAAAAATGGACATGCCAAGTAAAGACGACCCATCAGAAGCTATATTAGGATAAAAAAACCAAGGAGGGAAAAAAAGAAAATGGTAGAATTAACGACGTGTACTTTATTACTTACACAATGCAGGCCACCATACCAATTATTTATTTTAGGTTTAGTTACTGGTTTCATAATAGGATTTGTTATAAATAGTTTTGTAGGTGATATTTTTGACAGAAAATAAAAGTGTTACAGGACAAGAACTTCCTTGTAAAGTATATGTTGATGGCATATTACACAAAAATTTTAAGAAGATGAACGAAATGATAAACGATGACTGGGATGTCGTAGGTTTATACGCTGGTAAAGAAGGAAGCGGCAAAACAGTTAAAGCCATGCAAGACGCTTTAATATTAGACGCTAATTTTTCTTTGGATAACATAGTTTTTAACCCTCAACAATTTCACGAAGCCGTCGAGAACTCACCTAAAGGTAGTGTTATTATGTGGGATGAAAGCGATGACTTAGCTAGAAATTGGCAGAGTAAAATAATACAGAACTTAACAAGATATTTTAAGAGGATAAGAAGTAAAAATTTATATATTATATTAGTCACTCCGACTTTATTTGACATGCGTAAACAGTTTGTCGTGCACAGGTTAAATTATGTTATTAAGGTTTATGCAAAAAACATTAATGGTAAATTAACAAGGGGTTTTTTTGAGTTTTATAATGATAAGAAAATAAGAAAGTTATATATTGATGGTCGAAAATACATGAATTGGGGTGTTGAAACCCCTAATTTTCGGGGTCGTTTCACTAAACTACCTGATGGTTTTCCTGTTGATTGGGAAGCGTACCAGTTTAAGAAGGATGAAGCGACTAAGAATGTTTTGGATGTGGAGGACACGCCTAAAAAAATTAAGATTGCTGAAAGGAGAAAACATTTGAAGAGGTTAAATGATTTTTTGAGGAGGAAATATAATAAAACGTGGACGTATGAAGATTATAGTAGTGTGTTTGGGGTTTCTACTAGTCAAATAGGTCGGGATTTTAAAGAAATCACTTGATTTTCTTAGGGAAAAACCCCCTTTTCCCTTTTCCCGGTCTTTACTATATTAACTTAAGAATGCTTATTCTGACAAAAATTAAATTTTGGTTTTACTATTGTTTTACATATCTATTTTACTAAGTTTATACAATATTAATGTTAGAAGTAAACCCAAGAGAAAGCTAGCTAATAATTCAATGTCTATCATTTTACAACTCTTCATCATTATTATTATTTAACAATTTCTGCCACTCCCCTAAACTATATAACAAACCCCAAACTAAACCCATTAACCAAATCACGATTAAATAATCAAAATCCATTTCTAATCATTCAACCTCGTTTTATATTATTTTTTTCTTCTCCGCAACACTCCTCATCTCAACATCAGTAGGAGTACTATAATGCTCCTGAATAACCCTAATAGTATCACCCACGTGCTTACTCGTTTCTTCCGCACTCCAACCCCTCTTCTGACATAATTTTATACATGTAGCACGCAAACTGTGAAACGGACGTTGTTTCAAACCCGCCTTATCTAAATAATATTGAAAGCGATTATAAGCCGTCTTACTACTTATATGACCTTTACCCCTTACTTTTTCACTACCACCCGGAAACAAGTAAGGTTGGTTTTCTTCTTGAATATTATATAACCTCCTCAAGTCAGTTAGTAAATCATTATTAACGTAGACTTCGCTGTTTCTTTTTTTCTTTTTTTCGTAGAACAATATTTTTTTATTACTCCAATCAACACCTTCCCATTTCAAACGAACTATATCACCCCTTCTTAATCCTGTGGTTACAGCGGTTTTTATTAAGACGTAGTTTTCAAAATCTTCAATACTATTAAGTAAGGTTTCTAGCTCTTCTTCGTTCAGTGTGTGTTCACCAGTAGTATAACTCATTTTAATCATCATCCTGCCTTATTTTTAATTGTTTCTCTATATATTCTACCTCATCAATAAGTAATACAGGAAGTAAAACAACAGGAATCCATGAGAAAGTAATCCATATCATTCTTGACATCTTATCAAGTGTAAAACCTACTAATATATATATACTTAATAAAGAAAATACTAATACAATTCTTCTTAATTTTTCATCATTCATTCTTTTACCTTGTTGTGTTTTTGTTAGGTAATACTGATATTTAAATGTATCTATTTAGCATAAAAAGGTCACCTTTTTACCATTAATAGCGGGAAAAGGAAACTTTCATTCTCTATCAACCTCG
>LFUG01000420.1_pt1 | contig 11846 bp, 12 predicted proteins | sample 633461 | NCBI WGS metagenome assembly LFUG01 (sample SAMN03781033, study PRJNA287316) | hypersaline lake metagenome | isolation source: virus filtrate of water collected from the Namib Desert Eisfeld playa | place: Namibia | collected 2013 | reverse complement strand
CCTGTATAAAAACCTTCCGCTGAACGTTGCTGTAACTTTTGGGCGTACGAATTTCATCGGTTAGAGGGTCCCGACGGTTACCGTTGGTACATGATGTTTACTTCTGGCCGTCAGGAAGATCTTAGCGGACAACACTTAACGGTACTCGAAAGTGCCGGTGATGATCCCATGGGTCCTTACACGCTTAAAGGCTCACCTATGCCTGACAGCTGGAACATTGACGGAAACTATCTACAGTACGACGACAAACTGTACTTACTGTGGTCCGAATGGGTAAACGCCGGCCAGGAAGACGAAGCTCAGTTGAACTGGATTGCTGAAATGGAAAACCCGTGGACCATAACCGGCGAACGCAAGGTATTAACCCGCCCGGAATACGACTGGGAGCGCTCTGGTCGCCCAGTAACTGAAGGAGCCGAAACCTTACAGAAAGACGGCAGAACCTTTGTTATTTACTCCGCCAGTTATTGCGACACGCCGGACTATAAGTTGGGGCTTATCGAACTAACCGGGAGCGACCCTCTGAATCCAGACCATTGGGAGAAAAACCCAGAACCGGTTTTTGAACGCGGCAATGGTGTGTATGGTCCCGGACATAACGGCTTCTTTTCTTCTCCTGACGGTACCGAAGACTGGATCATATACCACGGCAACAGCAAAGAAACGGATGGGTGCAGCGCGACTCGCTCATTGCGGGCACAACCATTTACCTGGAACGACGATGGAACCCCGAACTTTGGCGAGCCTGTATCGGCAGGAGAACCCATAAAAGTACCTTCAGGCGAAGACGGTCCATTCAAGGTGACTCCACAAGGCACCTCTTTTGTTATTCGTAATGCTGCAGATAACCAATGTTTGGCTGATGCTGATTCGACAGCTGAATGCACCAACGAGAACCAGTGGGTTATTGACCCAGTTGGTCACGGTGAGTTTCGTCTGGCTAATGCGGAAGGTGAGTTTCTGACAGCAGCCAAATGCGGCACTGATAATAGTGCCTGGGAAAATAAAAGTTGCCAGAAATGGCAAGTCAGCACCGACGACAATGGCTACTTGTCCTTCACCAACCTTGAATCGGACGAGACATTGCAGGGCCAGTGGCAATTAAGCACGAATGAGCCGGTGGTAATGCAGAGTCGTCAAAGCGGCAAAGTAGCCAGCCTGAAAAACAATACATTAGTACAGAAGAACTGGGTCAATGAGGCTTCACAGCACTGGCATATTCGCAACGCTGAATATGGCTTTGTAAACCTGGTTAATACAGCAAACGAAAAATGCCTGGCTATTGAGAATAACTCACTAGCCGCCGGTGCAACTATAACCACGGGCGAATGTGCAAGCGACGCAGGTCAATGGCAATTACAACTTCACAGCAGCGGCGCTATAGAAGTTATTTCACGTCATTCTGGATTAACGCTCGATTTAGCAAGCTGCGGACTTAAGGAGGGGATGTCCATTAACCAGGCTCCCGCTAATGAAACCTTATGTCAGCATTTTTTTATAAGACAAGTGCAGTAGAACAATAACTTATAGCAGTAAGGTTACCTTCGGGTTTTATTTAGCTTACATACACCGCTATGACTAAAACAAAAAAAGTTAGCGGCAAGATAGGAAGGGAAATTTTCATGTTTAAGAAAAAATTACTAGCAACGTCAATTATGCTGGCATTAATGCCAGGAATGGCTTTAGCACAGCAACAAGCTGAAGACGAAAATGCGGCGCAGCAAGAGGAATCCTCTGAAGCGATGGAAGTTATTCAGGTATCAGGCATACGTGGCAGCTTGAATCAGGCATTAGCTGAAAAGCGTGGCAGTGTGCAAATTGTCGATGCAATTATTGCTGAAGATATCGGTAAATTCCCTGATAACAACGTAGTTGAGGCATTGCAGCGTGTAACCGGTGTGCAAACTACAGGGCGTGGTGCGGGCGAAGTTAGCACTGTGTCAATCCGCGGCTTAACTGATGTGCATACGACAGTGAACGGCCGTAATATTTTTACCGGTGCGGGTCGAGACGTCTCACTACAAGATATTCCTGCCAGTTTACTATCGGGTGTTACCGTTTATAAAACCCGTTCAGCGGCGCACGTTGAACGGGGTATTGCAGGTTCAATTGACATAAAAACTCATCGCCCATTCGACTTCGATGACGGAAAAGTTGTTTTAGCGGCTCGAGGTATTTATTCAGATCAACCGGATGAAATAGATCCAAATATCAGTGCACTGGTCAGTGATCGCTGGGAGATTGATGGTGCAGGCGAGTTCGGGGCACTGCTTAATGTGTCTTACGCAGAAACCCACTACCGCGATGATACTATTACTGCCGGAGCGGTATTTCCATTTTTTACCGATCAACCCGCAACAGGTTATTCACCTTACTCGCGTATTCCAAATAGAGATTCACAAGATAATCTGATTTGGCAGGGGGGACGAGAAGACGGATTGCCGACAGCACCAGGGTCAACGCTCGATGTTAATGGTGTACCGACAGAATATTTACTCGCCCGCGATGCGATATTTGGCACCTCTGTCACTGGTTTACGTAAACGTCCGGCAGCTTCTGTTTCATTACAATGGGCACTCGACGAAACGCTAGAAATTACAGCGGAAGGTTTTTATACAGGGTATGAAAATAATTCTCAAAATGCTTTATGGTTTTCGAACACTTTTGAAAATGGTAATGGCACTATTGATACGCCAGTCGTTTTTGATGGCACTAACGTAGTCAAAGAAAAGCAAGCGATTGGTGCGGGTGGTTTTCAAAGTGGTGACTCTAACGCAGAAAAAACGGATAGTTACCTATATGCCTTAGGTGCCGAGTGGCTACCCAACGATTACTTGACTATTAACTCTGAAATTGTGTACCAGGAAAGTGAGTATGAAAGTGACTTTTTTGCTATGCGTTTTGACCGTGTAGCGCCAGGCCTGGATGTTGATTTCAATGATAATGATGGCATGCCTGGCATCTCATTTTGGGATGACCCGAGTACTGCTGTAAACGAAGCCGATATGGCGGCGGTTGAGAACTGGAACGCGGGCACCCTGTATGATAACGGTGCAGGTAACCGGGGTGACTCTACAGCATTTACCTTTGATGCCGAGTATTTAGTTGGTAATGCTTACATTAATAAAGTGAACTTTGGCGGGCGTTATGAAGACCGCACCGCTGAAGCGTTCACTCGTACTCAAGAAAGCGGTATTGCAGATACATCGGTAGCCAGTTTAATTGAACAACTGGAAGCCGGTGGTGCATCGGGCGATGGTTCGGGCGTAGTGTACCAAGTTGATGACTACCTCGATGGGCGTGCCGATGTATTCGACAGCTTTATTACTTCGGATGGCGGCTACTTACTTGAGAATGCCAGTGTAATACGCGATATTTATGGACTCGAAGCCGAAGATGTCTATAAAACCTTTGATATTCAAGAAGAATCTTATGCGTTATACGCTACGACAAATTTCTTCTTAACAGAGAATATCAGTGGTGAAGTTGGCGTCCGTTACGTTAAATATAAACAAGATATGGCGTTTACAGCTGAAACAGGCACAAATACTAATGTGTTTGAGTCAAGTTCAGCTAAAGCTGAGGCGAGCAAAATACTGCCTAGTTTAATGTTAAACTGGAATATTACTGACGATGTTGTTGGCCGTGTTGCTTATACCGAAACTTTACGTATGCCTGCCTTTGCTGACTTAAACGCACTGCAGTACTGGACTGACCCGCTCACCGAAGGTGCTACTTATGGTGAAGGCACCGGCGGTAATCCGGATCTTGAACCGACCGAATCGAAAAACTACGATTTATCATTAGAGTGGTATTTTGCAGATTCCAGTTCAATTTATGGTGCTTACTTTAAGCGGGAAATAGAGGGGCTTGTAGTTCCTGGCCGTAAAACCGTTGTTCGTGAAGGTAATGATGGTGTAACCCGTCCTTATGTTTTAAGTGCACCTGTCAACGCGTCTAATGGCGAGTTGTCTGGCTTTGAATTAGGGGCTGTTTATTTCCCTGAAAACTTACCATCTATGCTCGACGGGTTAGGCGTACAGGCCAGCTTCACTTTGCTTGATTCGTCACAAGATACCCCGGATTATGATGAAGAAGGTAATATCTCTAATTATATTGACTCGAACATGGCTGGTGTTTCAGATGAATCATACAGCATTGTCGGTATTTACGAACGTGATTCGTTCGACATTCGTTTATCCTATGTATGGCGCTCAGAGTTCTACACAGGTAATGAATCCGCTTTATTTGCTAATCCACTACAATTTTGGAATCGTCCAGAGCAAAGTTTAGATTTCCAATTTAGCTACGACATTACAGATGATTTTGTAGTTACATTTGATGCAACTAATATTCTTGATGACGTTTACCAGAGCTATTACGGCGAAGGAAACGATAATCTGTTCAACTTTAGTAACGGTATTTACTCTCGCACATTTGCATTGGGCGTGCGTTATTCGTTCTAATTTAAATTACGGAATAAGCCAGCTAAAACAAAAAAGCTACCAATAATTGGTAGCTTTTTTTTGCTCTGCTGCTCAAGCTTTTGAGTTGCTTGTTAGCGGGAGTGTATAACCCTGGCTGATAAGCGTCGCTAATGGCGGGAATAACGGCTGCGGAAGCGTATTCCAGTCAAACCAATCCCAACCTTCGCACTTATCCGGTTCCAGAGTTTTAGCTTCGCCGCTCAAAGGCTCCGCCAGCGCAAAAATGGTTACATAGTGCTTATTATCTGCCTGAAACACATTGTTGGTGAAAGGCCCGTTCCGAACACTCGACAGTTCAAGCCCGGTTTCTTCCAGAACTTCACGTCGTGCACAGTCTTCAATCGACTCGCCAAATTCAAGATGTCCGCCTGGCGCAGACCAGGTACCAGCACCGTGAGCGCCTTTCCTTTTACCCAGAAGTACACGACCATTTCGAATGATAAGAACACCCACTCCAACCTGCGGTGAAGACATAAATAAAACCTCCTTGTAGTTAATGCGTTAGCTCATCTTTGTTCTTTCCAGAATAAATCAGCGGCGTCTTTCTCTCTTGCCATCGCCTGCATGTCCGGCATAACTTGCTTCCCCACAAATACGAATACATCCTCGTATACTGCGTTAACGACGTTCCAGCTTAATTCCGATTCACCGGCCAAAGCATATGGATGAAAACAAACCACTCTATCAGTAATTTTATTCGCAACTATTTCCAACCCCGCAAAATTACCGTTATCTTCACGGCGAGCAAAAACATAAACCTTTCCTGTGCCAGCTCCTCCTCCCCCAACACCTTCGGTAATAAATTCGTATTGGGAGTTCCTGTCCAACAAGGTCCAGGGAGCAAAGTTATGCAGGTTTTGGCTCATAAACCATCGCAAAGAGTTAGGTAGTTTTTCATCCATTTTGAAGTGTGTCATTACAATCCCTTGTGCGTTTAATGAGATAGTTGAAGTTGTTTATATTATCGATACTTCAGGCACTTTGGGGAAGGTTTGCTTTATCTTTACAACTTATCAGAAAGGCTAGTTGATGGGCAAAAACATAGAGAATAGCCTGCCGGAAACTATTCCGACAGGCTTTTGAAAACATTATTTACCAGGGAGTTCAAACCGATATTCGTGACGCGCCAGCGGCTTTTCAACGTCTACCTGGTAGGTTTCTACCAGTACCTGTCCGTCATCAAAAATACTGAACACACGAAACATCGGTGTGTGACGAGTTTCGTCCGGTATTTTTGTACGTTCCAGTGCCGGTATATGTAAATAATGAACACCATCAATTTGCTTAGAGTGGTTAACCCGCTCCATATCCATATGCAAATCGCCCGATATCACTGCTGCTAAATTCGGTCGCGCAACAATGTCTTTAAACCCCTCATGCGTCACGCCTTTATCGACATTTTCAGGGTATACACCCGTTTGTGCGCCGTGAACAACAAGCAGTACAGGTTTCGGATCCAAACGCTCTATTTGCTCCTTCATCCAGGCAATGCCCTCGTCGCCAAAATCCCGACCGAAATCCGGAGAAGCGAACACCAAAGCAACAGAGGCGCGCTCCAGAACATAGCTTGGTTTCTCTATGGAAATTTTACCGTCATTCCACAAGTTCGCATATTTCAGGTAGCGCTCTACCGTATAGCCGTGCTCTTCGTTGCCCATAATAGGATAGAACGGTAAGCTCAGGCGTTGCAGCACCGGCGTCACATTTTCGTATTGAATCACCGTGCCTTTATGCGCAATGTCACCCACCCCGACAACAAAATCCATAGTGCCGTCTTCCGCCAATTTGTTTACATCATCAACGGCGGCCGACACACCCGGGAATTCCGCTTTAGGCTTAGGCTCTGCATCGCCCAATACGGCAAATTTTAATACCAGATTGTCGTCAGAGTGAGAGGCCTCAGCACCATTAGCAAAAGCGCTCGTTAAGGTCAGGCATACTAGCAGGGAAATAACAGATAAGACTCGGATCACGGACATATAGCGACGCCCTGTTGTTGGTGGTTAATTACGAGGGCGGATGCTATAGAATAAATGTGTCAGTGGCATGACGATTTAATGACAGAAAACTTAACGCTTCGCTACTCGCCCGGAATAATAGCCAGCAAATCAGTCACACCAACATCAACACCGGCTTGTGAAAGTAACGTAGTGGTTTGCCCTCGGTGGTGTGTTTGATGGTTAAAAACATGAACCAGTAAACTAAAGAGCGCCTTCTTAAACTCAATGCCTTTGGTGTTTTTGTAGGTGACTGTTTGTTGCAATTCTCCGTCCGTTACAACTTTTGATAGCGACAGAAATAGATTATCGAGATGTTGCCTGTATTCAGCCAGATCTTTTAGTTTTGGATGGAGAATGGTATTCAATGCCTGCGGCATAGATAGGCGGGACAGTGCGTCTAGTTCCTGGTGATGGCTTAAGTCGGTAGACATACGCTTTAACCAAATGGTATCAGCAACTGCCAGATGATTCAGTGTGCCTATTATAGAACCAAAGAATGCCCCCCGGTCCTCGCTGAGTTGCTCGTCAGATAACTGAGAGCATGCATCGTAGAGTTTGAGATTCATCCATTGGTTATATTCGGCCATCAGACAAACATAACTGTTTTGTAGCACAGGAGTTTCTCCTTAGGTTTATTTATCTAGTAACCCAAACGGCCCGCTTTTGCTAACTAACGAATTTAGACATCGCGCAGCTCTGCGGTTGATCACTGCCTTCAAGACCTGCTTTAACTCCTGCTCTATTTCGTTCTGGCAAGTTTTGGCTCGCTTTCAATTTACCGGTCAGGGTTTCAATTTCTATCTCTATACCAACAATAGCCTTAACTAAGCGGTCAGTGAAATCATGAGGAGCATCATCTACCTGCCAGGGTTCTTTCATTCCTGACTCATGCTGGTCTGTTAGTTTCGTTAAATGCTGTTTCAGCCAAGTTGCATCCTCAACAATTCTCGCTTTCCCTGCCGCATGCACAGCCAGATAATTCCAGGTTGGTACAACTCGCCCTGATTCCGCTTTAGAGGGATACCACGAGGGAGAAACATATCCGTCCGGCCCCTGGAAAACAGCAAGAACTTGGCCTCCATTTTTAAGACGCTGCCATACCGGGTTATTACGTGCCACGTGACACTGAAGCGTTCCTAGAGATTCGCCTTCTTCGCGACTTAAATGAAAAGGAAGGTGGTTTGCCTCAATGCCATCTTCATCGGCAACAATTAATATGCCAAAACCGTAATCGCGAATATATTGGTGCAACTTTGCGTTGTCATCTTCCTCGAAATGCTTTGGTACGTACATTCTTAGGGTTCCAAATTAGTTTAAGCAATAACTTCTAAACCTTTTTTTTCAGCAATAGAAAGCATTTTAAGCGCCGCTCCGCGTGGCTTACTGTCGCCCTGCTCCCACTTCTTAACCAGTTTATCGCTGACATTCAAATATTGTGCGAATACGGGCTGTGATAACTTATATTTCAGTCTAAGAGCTCTAACCTGTTCAGCGGAAAACTCATGGACAGTGGTCAAGCACAACGCATCAAACTTGCGCATCGTTGTCTTATCTATCACACCCGAGTTTTTCAAACCCTTAGCCGTTTTATGAACAGACTTTAAAATATCACTCATAAATCACCTACCTCAATAAGCTCACCCTCATTGACAAGCTTACATAACCGCTTTTCATCAAAGCTGATGAACATTCTAGCTAGCTCTTTTAAAGCAACCTTCTCTTTAGAACTGATATTAGTCTTTTTATTTTTCGCAAATACATAGAGAAAAAAGTACTTGTTACCTATAACAGCACCAACAATTGTTCTATATCCGCCGCGTTTTCCTTTATTGCTATAGGCAATACGCTTTTTATAAACATTACCGCCTAAGTCTGCATCAATAAGACCTTTACTCATTTCCTTGCAAGCATTAATCAGATCTTCGTCAGACATTGCTTCTTTTTTCATTAAAGAAGCAAATTCCTTTGTCTTATAAACCAAAGTATACTCCATTAGGGTATATTTTAAAAGCGTGCAAATACTCTAAACTAAACATAGCAATCTAGACAGTATGGAGCGCGGAGTTTTATGTCTGTAAAGAGAGTTTTTTTGTGTACGTATTGGCAAGGGTCAGCTCTGCAGCGCTAGTCAGGTTCTTAGCTGGACGGAAGGTAATTATAATAACTTCCCATGTTTAAGTTACCTTGTATAACCATTCTTCCGTCAAATATTTTGTTTCTACCAGAGCTCTTGCCGCGGATAATTCTTGCGGTAAATAGTCGTCGACCTGGGTTTGATAAGCCTGGGTAAACTGATTCATAAAAGCATCAATAATGGCGGTTCTGGTTAAGCCTGTCTGGCTACGCATAGGGTCAACTCGTTTATTGGCACTGGTAATGCCTTTATCCGAGAGTTTCTCACGGCCAGTACGTAATACCTGTAGCATTTTATTGGCGTCGATATCATAAGCGAGAGTCGCATGATGCACGACAACACCATTGGCAAAGCGTTTTTGTGCTGCTCCGCCTATTTTGCCTTGCGCAGAAGCTATATCATTTAGCGGTTTATAGTAGGCTTTGATACCAACCTCAGCTAACGCAGCCAAAACCCAGGCATCTAAAAATTCATAAGACTTTTCAATGCTCATGCCATCAACTAATGAGGTGGGTACCGTTAATGAATAAGTAATGCAATTACCGGGTTCCATGAACATAGCGCCACCACCTGTCGCCCGGCGCACAACTTGCACATTGGCCTCTTTCGCAGCGGCCATATCCACTTCATTTTTTACTGACTGAAAAGAACCAATCACCACCACAGAATCGTCCCAGTCCCAAAATCTTAATGTTGGGCCTCGTAAACCTTTGGCAACTGAATCGGCTATCACTTCGTCTAACGCGGCATGTTCTGCTGCGGGCAGTGTTACTGGTGGAATAAGAGTGAACTGATGATCTAACCAACTGCTCGCCTTACCTAAAGCACGTCGTACAGCGGTAGCAACAGCTTCGGCGGAAAAACCGAACATCATTACGTCTTCATCAAGTGCCTCATCAATTGCGGCAGCCAGCGTTTTATGGCTTGATGTCTCGGGTAGTCCGGTTAAAGCCTCATTGATTAGGTTTAGCGCAGAGTCAGGTTCTAAGAAAAAGTCGCCTGAAATACTGACCTCACTCAGGCAGCCCTCTTCTAAATTAACATCAGCAACGACTAGCTTACCGCCTGGTACTTTATATTCTCCGTGCATGACTTCTCCCAATTAATTCATCTCAGAATTTTAACCCACCCAAGCTCTAACGACACATAACCACCTTTTAGGCGAGTTTATTTATGCTGGCCTGATCTTCTATAATGCACACGATACAAGATCGCGAGCGCCAGACAAATAACGGCTGGTACTAACAACGCCTGGAACTGTAATAACATGAACAGATAGGCGCCGGATGTTCCTCCGGTAACAAAGCCGGCAATGATTAATCCAAACAATACCGCTTTTCTTTTATCGAAAGCTTTGCCGCGCATAACCGACCCAAACATAATGCCTAAGTCAGTAAAAATACCGGTGAGGTGCGTAGTCCGTACAATGGCACCGCTGTACGTCGTTGCCAGGGCATTCTGCATACCGCAGGCTAATGATGCGGTGAAATGGCCGTAAAATGATCCTTCAGACAGTAAATAAAACGAAACAAATATCAGCAGTGATTCAGCTGCGAGAGCAATGTCGTAACGACGGCTTAACTTTAGCTGTGTGCCGTGCAATAGATATCCAGACAGACCGGCACCGACAAAAAACGAGAACAACACACCGGCCAAATGCAGCACCTCATCGAAAGAGCCCGACAGCATACTGGTACCAAACAAAGTGGCAGTACCTGAAACATGAGAAACCGCCTGGTGCTCAAAACCAAGCAAGCCAATAGCGTTTATACAGCCGGCGACAAACGCCAGTACAAACGCTCCATACTCAATCCATTTAGGTAATTTAGATATCAATGTTGATTACTCAAGAATCCATCCCCTCTCCAAACATCACCACCCTGTTTCTCCCTTCACGCTTACCTTCATACAGCATGTTATCTGCACGTGTGATGAGGGCGTCCAGGTCATCATCTTCTCCGTGTGCTACTGCGATACCTATAGTAACACTCAAACGCAACTCACTTAATTCGTCGGTTAATGGCAGTGCTTCAACGTTCTCTTTCAGACGCTCGGCTATGGTTTGCGCTTCGCTGGGGCTGGTATGCGGCAGGCCTACGACGAACTCTTCACCACCAAAGCGCCCTATAACATCAGTGGGTCGCAGCGACTGTTCGCAAACCTCGGCTATTTTGGTCAAAATTAAATCTCCGCGAGTATGACCCCAGGTATCATTAATGCGCTTAAAATGGTCTACGTCGATCATAAAGAGGCAAAACGGCGTTTTTTCCAACTGAGCTCGTTGCAATAAAGCTTCGGCCCGCTTCATAAAATGGCTTCGGCTATCCAGCCCCGTCAGAGCGTCCCGCTCAGCCACCATGCGCAATTGCGCTTCCAATGATTTTCGATGCTTTATTTCCTTGAGCAGATCACGGTTTTGATCACGCTCATCCTGAAGTAGCGCAAATTGCTTGCGCTGCAGAAACTCTATACGTAATAAAGCACAGTAGCCCACAATATTGGCCATAATCAGCAAAAGACTAACACGAAGAACATTCTCTGAAGGAATTCCGGCATAAACTGCCGCTGCAGACAAAAATCCGACGGTTAAATAGAGGCTCGCTAACGCTGCCACTATGAGCAGGTTTGGAATGAGAAGATAGAAAGCCATTATCGCAACCACCACTGCGGTTATCTGGGTGGAAATACTTTCCGGGCGCAACGGAACAATGAGAATAATGCCCGTTGCCAGAATCCATAGCGGCAAACTATGCAGCCAGGCGTTACGGGAATAACCACCCCAGCGCCCGATAGCGAAAGCCAGCACAAGACAAGAGCTCACCACGGCTATACGCATAGTAAGCAACCAATAAAACTCGCGGGTTAACCCCAGCAGGTTGTAATCGGTAATGCCAAACATGGCAACAACCACCGACACCAGAGGCAATGCAAGACGGGACTCGAAACGTACCCGTGCTTTAATGGAGTCGCGATACCGGGACTCTTTGCTGGAATCGAAAAACTGCCCCGTCAGCCAATGTATGTCGTATTGTTTTTGTTGTTGTGACAACGTCTTTCCCTGCCTAAACGGTAATTTTGTACATCCGGTATCTTCTAATTCTGACCTTTTATGCACCGTTTTGCAGTACTTTTTTACGCTCTCCTACACCTCAAACCCAAAAAACAACTTCATGTACTGAAAGAACCCAGGATTGGCGTAATCCAGCAAAGGTTCTCGACTCACCT
>LFUG01001584.1_pt1 | contig 12475 bp, 18 predicted proteins | sample 633461 | NCBI WGS metagenome assembly LFUG01 (sample SAMN03781033, study PRJNA287316) | hypersaline lake metagenome | isolation source: virus filtrate of water collected from the Namib Desert Eisfeld playa | place: Namibia | collected 2013 | reverse complement strand
TAAATTCTATTAATATTAACTTAATTACAAAAAGAAATCAACCAGTAATAAAATCGTCTTTGTGTGAAAAATTACACGGATTTCATCACCCTCTGGCGACAGAAGAAAATAACAATTATTCGTGGATAGAATCTAAAAAAATGAAAGATTTAAGAACAAAAAGTCCTATAACAGGAGCATTTACAATTGGAGCTGCTCATTGCATGGGATTTCATCCTATTATTGCTGTAGGATTCGATGCAGTTCCAGGAAGATATAATTATCATAAAAATCATTATAGAATGAAGAATAACAATCCTAGAGCAGCAGCAGTACATGCAAAAAAACAGTTTGATTTTTTAAAAGAAATGTCTAAAAAAATTGGTTTAATTAATTGCTCGACAGCTCCTTGGGCAAAAAAATGGAATCTTGAAGAACTCATATCATCGAAATTTTTTAGCCCAAATAAAGAAGAAATGAAAGCAAAAATGAATGAAATATACACAAAAAGAGCAGAATTAGAATCTAATTCTGCTCAAATCATGAAAAATTGGCACACTAAAAAAGATATTCTTTAATATTTACTCCAAGCAATATGATCAGAGTTCTTTATATCATCCATAGCAATCAGCCCAACTAATTCGCTAGGACGATTAAATCTTCGATATGTTTTGTATTGAGCCTGATCAGATCGATCAACTATTTGATTAAAATCTATTTTTTCTTGGGCAAGATTAATCAATTTTTGTCTATCAATTAAAATAAATTCTTTTTCCGTTTCAAAGGCGATCTTGTCCGCTTGGCCATAAATCCATCCTGGATTTCCTCGCACATTTTTAAACTCTAGCCACACCCAATCATCTTGAGTTTTTTTGTTGCCTCTAGCAATCTTTTTTCTGGCTTTGACATCAACACGAGTTCGCACATCATCCTTGAGCAAAACATAATCAAAGTGTTTTCTCATGTCTTGTTCGTCTGTTGATTTAACAAGTTGATATCCATACTTTTTTGCAACAGTGACAAAATTAGCTTCAGCTTTCAAACCAGCTTCAAGCGATTGACCATTATTGTCATATTTGTTTTGCCTCTCATCTACTGAATGAACTGGTTTGTATTGTTTCATCCTTTCTTTCAAACATCTAATTAGCAAAACATCATCGCCATCAAGAGCTTTTTGCTGTATTTTTTGCGAAAAATCTTCTATATTTTTTTTACTTCTTAGACCTTTCTGTTTTTCGAATCCTATCCAAAGATCGACCACCTCTAAAACTTCATCTTGAACTGTTTTTTTTGCCAATTTTTCTCCTTTAGCTATCTTCAATTGTTTTGTTCTTGGCCTTAGAACGATAACCTAATCTTTTTAGAACGCCCGCCTGCTCATCATTTTCTAGCACTCGCAATTCTAATGCTTCTTTTTCTCCAGTGCTGAGACAATAAACGTCTCTCCATTCAATACCATCCGAAGCGAAACTGTTTTTTACTTCCCAAACTTGATCATTTATTTCAAACTGAAAACCCCTTGCAAATTTTTCGTTTTTATTCATGCCTGCATTGCCATTTTTTTCAAACATTGCCTACCCTTTCTAAATTGTCAGATATTGTATCTATTTCTTTTTCGATCAAACTATTTTCTACTTCATGATTGATAGCATGAGGTACAATGTATTCTCTGTAACAATCAACATTTGATTGAACAGCAGGTATTTGAACTTTAGTAATAATTCTCATGTCACCATTACTTTTCTGATGATGATTGTAAAAACCTTTGCCTTTAAATGAAAAAACAGTATCATGTTGTGTTCCAGGTGGTATGTCCAGATTAAGCATATCTCCTCCTGGATGAGGAATGTCCATTTTTGCACCATACATTGCTTGTTCTAGTGTTAGATTGATTGGCATCACCAAATCATAGTCATGTCTGCTATAAAGCTCATGTGCTTCAATACTTATATTCAATATTAAATTTCCTCTAGGTCCACCATTAAAGCCTGAACCGCCCTCATTTGCCTTAATAACTTGAGCGCCATGAAAGACTCCCGCTGGAATTTCCACATCCTTTTGAACTGAATCTGGCACAACACCTTTTCCTTGACAATGAGAACAAGCATGCTCTTTATGAAACACCTTTCCTGACGAACTACACAAAGGACAACCCGATCTTCTTCCTATCTGCCATCCTACTCCTTGCCCTTTGCAAAAAGGACACACCATGATCTTAGTCTCATCTATCACGCCTGTCAAGTTGCAATGTTCACATTTCTTATAGCTATCTACAATCACATTTTTTGCAAATGACCCCTTGAACTGATCATAAAAAGACAAATTGATGTTAACCTGTAAATTAGCTCCACGTCGAACATGGCCAGGAGAAACTGAAGGAATTAAATCTCCAGCATTTACAACTCTGAAATTATCATTTACGCGATTGCCTGCCCTTATATCATCATATTGTTGTCTTAAATTTTCATCACCTAAAACTTCCCATGCTTCTGAAACTTCACTAAATTTTGAAGCAGTATCTTTGTCTTTATTAATATCGGGATGATATTTTCTAGCTAAAGATCTATAACTTTTTTTTATTTCCTCGTAAGAAGCTTCTTTTTTTATGCCTAAAATTTTATAATAATCTTTTGTATGATCAATTTTCATTCCCTGCCCTCATCTTCTTTTATACCTAATCCGCCATTGTCATCTTCATCATCTTCATCATCATCATCATCGCCATATCTTTCTATTTCAAATAAGATATTGTTACCTTCAGCATCATTTTTGATGCTATTTAAGATATAAAAAGCATCAGCGGTAGTTTGCACTAGAACTTTCAATTCATCTATTGACAGTTCTTTATCAGAATGTTCTACTTTTAAACTAGAAGGCTCTTTGTGCAATTTTCGCCAGCATTGATCGATTGTTTTAGTGCATATGTCATAAACTTTATCTACAACAATTCCTTCATCGTCATCAGGAATTTCGTGTTGATTGTCGCTCATATTTATCTCCTAGTGGTTTTACCAATCAATTTTGTGGGATCTAATCATATTGCCCCAACTCAAATTAGGCAATACATTACAACAAGCAAAAACAAAAATAACCATGCAATTAATCATTTCTTCTTTTGAAGAACTGTCCCTGACCTTCTGGAAAGACTCATTCATAATATAATTAATTTTTCTAAGCTGGTTTAAGCTATAAACTTGAATTGGACTTCGACCATAACCTCGCATAATAGCTGAAATTTGATTTTCAGTATAGGTTGGCTGTCCGCTTGTTATTTTCTTGTGGTTAGTTAAAGATTCAATAATTTCTTCTTTATTTAATCCTGTGCTCGACAATTCTTTTATAAAAAATAAAAGTCTATATCTCCAAGCACATATGTTCATAAGATAAGAAAGACTTTCACCTTTTTTGGCCGAAAAAAATAATTCGTACATAATTTTCATAGAAGAATCAATATCTTGTTTATCTAAACAGCTAAAAAGCTTCCATATAGAATTCTCAGGATCAGTGATAAATACAGACTCAATGTCTGACCGCGAGATCTTGCGATTTGACCCCACATAAGCGATCAGTTTGGTTATGGCCATCCACAAGCCATCTACGCTGACTTTGGCGATCCCTCTGGCAACAAGCTCTATAAACAATTCTACATCTTCTTCGTCAATTGTCTTCTTGTGTTCTTGCACAACTTCTGTTATCCAAGCCTCAGCCTTTTTCTTTTCGATAGTGTTATTAAAAGTAAATATTTTACCATGTTTTTTTATATAGTTCAATATATCGTTTGGAATATTAAGGCCATCTTTTTTGTGAGAATTGCCTGAAAAAATCAGAACATGATTTTCAGGTATTTTAGATAGCATATTTTCCCATCTTTCTAAATTTTTTGATTCAAAGTTGGGAAAATGGTTGAGAACGTATACATGCGAACTGTACTCTTCAAACAAATCAATTGTATGAACGATAGTTCTAACATACTCGGCCGAAGCATTAAAATCAAATTTGAATACCTTAACATCATTTCCAGAGCAAAATTTATCTAAAAGCTTTCTTCTTTCATATAAATTGCCTAGTGCGGCACAAAATTTTATTTTCTTCATAAAAAAACCTTTAATCGCTAGCAATGGGGGCAAAGAATACAAACAATTCTTCCGACATGTCGCCTGACTGCTTTTTAAAATTGTGATTCTGATCTACTTGATCTTTGGAGAAAAACCTTACTAAAATAGGTTTGTCTGGAGAAAGTAGATGTATTTGAAAATATTCGTTTTTAGAAGCTATTTTGCCCAACTCTCCCAAATAAGCTGCAATGCAGCTAATGTCAAAAGTAGAATTTGTTGATTCGTAAGATGACATTGACACTTTTCTAGATGCTCTCATTGTGATTTCAGAGTTAAGCAACAATTGTTCATTTTCGAAATCAAATTTCATGTTTGCAATATGAGGTTTTTTCATTTTTTGAGCCTCATCGTTCCAAACGGCCACCACTCCTTTTGTTGCTGTTTGCCAATCTAGAGATTTGAAGATAACCTTATGAGGAAAATCTAAATTAAATATTTTTTGTTCGTCAGGCCATTTTACTGTTGGTCTAACTGAAGCAAATACCACTTCGGTTCCAGAGATCTTGCAAGAAACACAATAATTAGATCCTACTTTATATTTGCAAAGATCAACATAATCTTGCTCTAAGAATTCTAAGATTTTCACCAAACAAGCACTATCTTCCTTTGAGAAAAGAAAATTCACTGGAAGCTTATCGGCTTTTACAATATCTTTTTCTTCTCTTGTATATGCGACAAATCTGGCAGAATTTGATGAAACGGCTCTCATTTTATTATTAGCCAATCTTAAGACCCAATGCAAATACGTTGTATCTTCTTTTTCAAATCCAATTCCAAAACTAATTTTTTTAATGCATTCTAATAAATCTTTACGACGAACTGACACAGACTCAATGCAATCGTGATCAAACTCTGGAAAGATAATATCATCAGAAGCCAGAGGCAATCCTTGAAATTCTTCTTCATCTAGTTTTCTAACAACTTTTAGCTCTCCGCTGTCTTTTACTAAATGTATTTTTTCATAATAATCAAAAGAATTAATCGATGCTTTCAGTTCTTTGATGCTCACAAAACATTCGCCTTCATCTTCAATTTGTACATCTTCAATAGAAAAGTTTTCAAGTGCAAATTCTCCAAAAATTTCACCATTAAAAGCACGAAGTGACAACAATCCATCTTTTGCTATAATTTTAATATACTCTGCATCTTCAAATTCTTTTCCTTTCAAAGAGATAGATTCCATTGGAACAATGTAACTCATCAACACATGATTTTTAATCACTACCTTCATTGTCATCTTTTTCCTTGTATTCTAGGTCTTTCAAAACTTGCTTGGCCTTTGTCTTAATTCTAGACAAGGCGTTGTCCACAGATTTTTCTTTGATCAATTTTTTCTTTTTATGAATTTTATTTATTTTGTCCGCAATTTCTACATAAGAATTTTTTTGAGCATATAGCAAGAACACATCTTTTTCAAATTTTGATAAATTATCAAATAGCGTTTGAAACAAAATTTTATTTTCTTCTTTATCTGACAAAACATGTAAAACTCCAGGGTTATTGTCAGACATAATATCTGACAAGCACATAGTATTATAATCTTGCTCTGCAGATCTATCTTTATCTAAACTTTCTGCCACATTTAAAACTGAATTTTTTCTTTGCAAGGAAGTTCGATAAGTAGTTGTTAGATGTCTCCTGATGCACAACATGGCAAAAGCATCAAAGGGTGCGATAGTAGAAAAATTGCTTCTTTCGGGATCATAGTCCTGTATAGCTTTTGAATGAAGTGCGATGAGAGCTTCTTGATACAAATCATCTTTTCCGTGTCCTTTTATGTCAAAGTTGTTGACTAAATTTTTTATTTTAGGATCTAACATTTTAACAATTTCACTGAAGGCATCACTGGATTCTTTACCATTGTCTTTTAAAACTTTTTTTATTAAGTCTATATGTTTTTTTACTTCTTCTAATTTTTTTGAGGATAATTGTTGTTTTTTCTGTTCCAAAATAATGCCCCATAACTTGAAAAACCTTTATATTTGTTTTTCGAAAAAGGGGCATAATTTTGTTGCAATTTTAATTTTGATCTATAGCATAGATGTCAGATGTTTGTATATTCAACATTTTCTTAATAATAGATTCTTTTGTAACGTTGCTTGGATTGAAGTTCTTCTAGATACTTAACAACTTGGCAATGATTATTCTGTTTAGCTAATCTCAACAACACATTGTTTCGTGCATAAATGTTAGCACCTTCTCGTATTAAATATTTAACTACTTCAATATGGCCAAATAAAACAGCGTATATCAAAGCTTCATCGTCATGTGCATGAATATCAACACCTTGTTCAACAAGATATTCAACTATTGACAGATGACCGTATTCAGCAGCCGCCATTAAATCTTGATTGTTTTGTGCATGAATATCATCGCCTTTGCCAACAATATATTTGACAATTTTAAAGCGCCCATTATAAACAGCAGACCTTAAAGCTTGATCGCTCCGTGCATGAATATTGGCACCTTTTTGAGCAAGATGTTTGACAATTTCTAGATGTCCATTTCTAGCAGCAGATCTCAAAGCATCATCATTTTTTGCATGAACATTGGCACCTTTTTCTACTAGAAATTTGACGATTTCCAAAAAAACCAAATTCAGCATCACTTCTTAAAGCATCATCATCATATACATGTATGTCAACGCCACTTTCAATAAGTTTTTTGACTTCTTGAAGGTAGCCATTTTCAGCGGCGTCAATTAATTGATCTTCTTTTTTCATTGTTTATTATTTGTTTTTGGGCGAAAAAATTGTATATCCAACCTCATCTTAATAATAGACTCTTTTGTATTGTATTTCCGCTTGGCAATTTTCTAAGCACCTGACAACTTCGTAATGTATGTTTTGTTTAGCTAATCTCAAAGATAATTCGTTATCTACATGTATATTAGCACCACTTGTAACAAGACATTTGACGATTTAACGATTTCAAGATGACCAAATTCAGCAGCACCTGATAAAGCTTCATTGTCGTATGCATGAACATTAGCACCTTTTTGCACAAGGTATTTGACGATTTCTAAATGATCATACCAAGCAGCCAATCTTAAAGCAAAATTATCATCTGCATGTATATTAGCACCTTGACTAACGAGATATTGTACTAATTTGAAGTGGCTACCGCCTACAGCTAATACAAAAGCTTCATCTTGCTGATCATGAATATCAGCACCATTTTGGACTAAATATTTAACAGTTTGCATATGTCTTTTTTAGCAGCAAATATCAAAGGCAAATCATCACTTGTATGAATATTATCGCCATTTTGTACGAGTTGTTTTACTTTTTGAAGATTTCCATCTTGAGCAGCTAAAATTAATTCGTCTTCTTTGGTCATTTTTAATTCCTTATTTTTTGCAAAAAAATTGATTACACATTTACCATTTTTAATAATATATTCTTTTGTAGTGTTTTGTTGATTGACAAGCTTCTAAATATTTAACAATTTTATAATGTTTATTTATTTTAGCACATCTTAAAGCACAATCATTTTGTGCATGAATTTCCGCACCTTTGCCAACTAGATATTTTACGACTTGCAGATCCCCACCAATAGCAGCATATATTAAAGCTTCACCATTTTGTGCATGAATATCAGCACCTTAATCAAGAAGATATTTGACTATTTTCAGATGTCTTTTTCGAGCAGACCATATTAAAGCGTAATCGCTTTCAGCATGAATATCAGCACCTTGTTGAACTAAGTATTTTGCGACTTTCAAATGTCCATTCATAGCAGCATATCTTAAAGGAAAATCTCGCCCTACATGTACATCGGCACCTTGATGAATTAAATATTTAACCATTACAAGATGACCATCTTGAGCGGCATGTTTTAAATCAAAATTATTTTGATAAATGATATGTTCTATCATAATTTATCGCTTTTTTTGGTAAAAAAATTAAATACTCTCAGTTGACAACAATTTAAATGTTCGTCCATTCCATCGCGGTTCATCTCGATCAGGATTATCGACAATATGAGGCTTAATATTTTCTAAAAATGCCCATCCATCTATACTAGTTTCCCATTTAAAATTAGTCAATCTAACTGCTTTAGTTTTTGACTCATAATCAACAATTGCAACTGAATGAAAACCATATCTTTTATGCCAAACAGATAATTCTATAAAACATTGTTCTTTTAAGTGCAAATTTAAATGTAACCAGTCAAACCTTTCATTCTCTGTAATTCCAAGTTCTTTCCATGCTTTTTGTATATCAATACAATTACCATAACAGCAAAGACATAATTCAACCAATTTTTTATATTTTTTAGAATTTTGTTTAATAATTTTTCCTGTTAAATGATAATAAGCATTGACAGCAGTGACAAGCTGACAATCTGATCTATATTTGTGTGCTTTGCTATTATTTTTAATGTATTTGTCCCAATTACATTTCATTTTTTTGCCTAAATTTTAAAACCAAGTGTTTTTAGCTGGCAAGCAGACCTTAAAATTTGCCACCTTCAAGCTGATGTATTTGGCTTTAATATATCTTTAGCTTTATATACATCAGATTGAGTCAATCCTTTGCTAGATTTAGTTTGAACAAAATGATGTTTAAGCGATGAATCAAATACGGTTTCTCCCAACGGTTCAAATATATCATTATCATCCAAAATGACAAAATTTTTAATATTATTTCTTTTAATCCATACCATGATCTCCATCGCCCTTGAAACATCAAATCTAGCAAGATCTGGTGTAATACCTATCATTTTTCCGCCTAAACGTCTAATAGATTTTTTAACAAAATTCCTATGACCCTTATCAAGCCTCCAAGAAGAAGACAGTACAACAAAAGGGGTTGTGCTTTTCATCAAATTATGCAAATTTGAAAGACAAGAATTGTCTAAACTATCGTGATCTAGACTCAAAACTCCATCAATATCCAAAAAAATAACGTCTATGCGATCCATTAAAGTTTGCCTTGTAACTAAAAAATTTTTTAAGATTTCTTGCTAATTCTAGCATTAGCCACAATAGAAGTTGTTACCCAGCTTTCTAACATAGCTTGAACATCAACATTTACTTTCATACCTAACCTGACATTTTGCAAATTATTCATCATCTCACAAATCACATTAGGATGATATTTTTTTGCTTTATGCATATAAGTTTTATATTCTTCTTCATTCATATGGAGGTAGTCTACGTTTTGTTTTGTAACACGACAAACTAAAATTCTTCTGAGATGCTCCAACAACCCATCAATTAAACTTTCTGGTGACGTACCTTTGACTAAAAGTTCATTAATAGATATAAAAGACTTGAATCCATTATTTTCAAATACACCGTCCACAATATCTCCAATAAGAGACTGGCTCGCAATACCCAATACGCTGACAATCGTATCTGAATCAATACTGGCGTCTTCGCCAGAATAAGAGATAATCTTATCAAGATAATTTAAAGAATCTCTAACGCTTCCATTAGAATTTTTAGCTATATCTGCAACTGCTTCATCTGTAATATTAAATTTTTCTTTTTTGGCAATTTCTAAGATATTCTTTTTGATTTCTATCCAATGCACTTTTCTAAAAGAGATTGTCGTACACCTGCTCTGAATGGTTTCAGGTATTTTATGGGGCTCAGTTGTACAAAAAATAAATCTGACATTTTTAGGAGGCTCTTCTACCATCTTTAAGGCAGCCTGGAAAGCAGGATCGGTCAAGCCATGAGCTTCGTCAATAATATAATACTTTACCTTAACATCAAAAGATGTCTTGTAAGCATCATGTTGAATTCTACGAATGTCATCAATTCCTCTGTTAGAAGCAGCGTCAAACTCTTTAATTCCTAAAGACTTACCTTCAAAAATAGCTTTGCAATTATCATCTTCAAGGTTGGGCGTCAAACTTTCTTTACTAGGAAAATTTTCTGTAGCTGCCATAATCCTAGCAGTGCTTGTTTTGCCACACCCTTTGTTTCCATGAAACATATAAGAATAATTTAATTTTTTGTTTTTAATACTGTTGCCAATAATTCTAACTACTGCATCTTGGCCCACAACGTGATCTAAAGATTTTGGGCGATATTTTTTTGCCAAAGGAATATACATATTTTGCTTCCTCAATTCAAAGATTATAGTAACTATTAAACACGTCAAGCAAAAAAGGTTTGATTAGAATATTTTTTTCTCCTATAGACAGACCAGAATTGTCTACTTGCAGTATTTGCTCGGGATACGCTGAGAAATCGAAATCATCTAAGCTTGTTTCTGAGACATGCTTGTCGTCAAAAAGCTTTCTTTCCAAGCGAATAATATAACCTCCTGATTTCAAGATTTTATTCACTTCACAAACATGCCTGACATCGCTAATGAGGTATAGCACGTAATTATTTTTGCGCCCCATAAAGTCTTGTTCAATCTTTCTAAATGTACTTTTTACCCAAATGTCATCGCCAAACATTTCTCTTACAATCTCGGTCCCAAATATCTGCATTAATTCTCTGGCTGTCATATATCCACTACGAAGATCGCTATTTACAGCATATTGTTTTCTAATTTTTTCGGGCAAAAAATCCCATTTAAATTGAGTGAAAGAATTTTTTTGAACATCAGTACCATAACATTGTTCATAACTTAGGCCAAATATATTCATGCATGTTTCTTTAATAGCATCAGCAAAAGCAAAATCTTCTACTGATACAATTTGAGAATGCCCCTGATATTTGTCTGAACTAAGGCGATTAACATGATTTTTATAAATTTCAACTGTTGTGTCATCTAGTTGAACACAACTATAATGATTTTTATCATGAGAATAAAATAAGTTTTTGAAATAGCAATAAACAAAATGTTTGATATACAAAGCTAAAGAACTTTTGCCAGACTGTTTTCTGCCTGACAAACCTATAATTAGTCGTTTATCGGAGCAGTTCAAAAGAACTCCTTTCTTACAATTTGTGGACGTAGTAGAAAGTTTTCATATCCAATGCACGATGATCAAACTTATCTACCTCATTGTTGAGGTATTTCACATAAAGGCCCTCGGGTGTCTTCTTGCTTTCATCGAATCCAATAAAAAATCTTACATAACCATCTAGATCGTCTAGAGTGAACTTGCTGTAACTATCATCTTCTTCATCATGAACCAAAAAGACATGTTCAGCAGATAAATTTTGCCCAGCATAAATGACATTGTCTGCTTCCAACAACTCTTCTGAGTCTTCATCTTGGACATAAACAACAGGGTAAAATGACTGAAAATCATTCATTTGATCTTCTAAAGTCAAGGGATTATCCATGTTATTTTCGTGAACATTCTGTTTTATCACCATATCAAGCTTAGAAAATTGTGTCACCTCTGCAATAATTTCTGCTTGACCATATTCATCTTTTCTGATAACGTGAAATCTTGCCATGTTTTTTATCTCCTTTAATCCAATACCCAATCGATGTTCTCACCCTTTTTTACTTGTTCGACAATGTTGGGCAAATCATCTGATTCAAGATAGTCTGGACCAAATGTTCTAACCAAAAGCCCATCATCCTTAAAATCTAAAGGCAGCAACTTGCCGTCTTTCCCTGATTCTTGAGGAAGCCGCCTTAAAATATATAAAGTAATAGCTTGCTTTTGTTCATCAGTCATATTCTCCCAATCACCTTTATACAAAGTAACAACATAACCACAATCAGCAAACATTCTGGCGGGATAAGAAATTCCATCTATTTTAACAGAATCCATGATACTGCCTTTTTTGCGATCTTTGTTTTTAATCACCACTAATCTTATGTTATCCATAAAATCGTCTTTGTCAACATCGGGGAAAACTGTAGGCAGAGAATCAATAAGAGCTTTGCCTATATCTTGGAATTCGTCTACTTGTTCGTACTCGTTAGCCACTTGAGGCATAATCAATCTCCTTTAATGTTTTAATAATAAATTTCTAAGACTTTTTTGATTTAACTTCTGTTCCGTCTTTTTTTCTCATACCTCTACAACCTTCTTTGTATTTCGTACATCCGTAAAATACTCCATATTTACCTTTCTTAGAAACCATCGGTGATTCACATGTGGGACAATAATATTTAACAGGTTCTGAGTTATCAGGCTGATTAGAGTTACTGGGTGTTTTTTTATTTTTGCCACGAGGATTTTTATTTTGAAAAGCTTTCCCATCTAAGCTACGTGTGCCCTTGCATCCTTTTTTGTACTCAAGGCACCCTAAAAACGCACCTGCTTTACCTTGTCGTTGAACCATTTTAGCGCCACACTTAGGGCACTTGAAATCTGATATAATCATTTTAGGCTTTTTAGACGCCTGCTTTTCAACTGGCTGGCCATTTTTATCTTTTACGGCTATGTAAGTGCATTTGTGTTCTTTGTCCGAATATCGTTCACAACCAAAAAAGGGTGAGAACATCGAT
>LFUG01000166.1_pt1 | contig 12621 bp, 17 predicted proteins | sample 633461 | NCBI WGS metagenome assembly LFUG01 (sample SAMN03781033, study PRJNA287316) | hypersaline lake metagenome | isolation source: virus filtrate of water collected from the Namib Desert Eisfeld playa | place: Namibia | collected 2013 | reverse complement strand
TAAGTGCTGAAGACATACCGTTAGTAGACCATTCTGGTAATTTTATTAGTAGCGTAAGCAACATAGAAGATGCTTTAAAAAACATAAGAGAACAACGTATTTCAAAATTAGATATACGGGACACTAATATAGAAAGTTTTCATGTACTAGATAATGTAGACAATACTTTCCATGAGGCCATAGGGCCTGGGACTGGTTATTATTTTAAATTGCCAGACGCTACGACATTGGTAGAAGGTCAAGAATTTGAATTTTTAAATTCTACACCTAATTCACTAAATGTACGTGATGCTGGCGACAATATTTTATTTACACTTAACTCTGGCGATGTGGCCAGAGTTGTTCTTTCAGATAATTCAGTAGAAGAAGGATCGTGGCTACAGCAGATCACATCTTCCACAGCAGCGGGTATTACTAACTATTCTATTGGGAGTGACACACAATTTGTGACAACCAATATGGCAGATACTTTAATAACAGGCCTTACGGTAACACCTGTATCGGGTCGTTATGGTTTATGGTTTTCCTCTAATGTATCCTTAACACTACACAAGGCACTGGCTGAAGGTGTTGTTTATGTAGGTGGTGTTTCTGTAGAAAGAACACGTAGAATTGTGCAGGGGGTTGGGTATAACTTTAAAACATCATTATTAATGGTAGGTGAAGTAAGTGTTAACGGATCAGAAGTAGTAGATGTTAGAGTAAATATTTCTAGAGGTAGTGTTAATGTTAACTCCAGAAGACTATTACTCATACGTCTAGGGGCCGAGGCATGATTTTAAAAACTTATTCTAAAGCATCTTCTTTTCCTGGTGGCCTGCACGTTCAACAGTTAAGTGACTCAGTTGGAGATTCAAACCATGTCAGTGGTTTTACTGGTATTACTGTGTTTGGGGATAATGTTCATATAAACGGATCAAGCATTGCTGATGAGCAGGGGCTGGACTCAACTATATCAGCACATACACCTGATTATACTATCGACTCAATTACTGACACTGTTGTAAATAATAAAAACTTTGCTGATGGATTCATGCAGACTCTGAAAGAAAAAAACATACAAGAGGGATTAAGTTCAATTGACCAGTCTGCTTGGGTCCACTCGAAGTTAAGAAAAGTAGACTTTACACTATCAGACAATACAACAGTGGTTCAAATTGATATTATGAACTTAGTTATAATTGGTGATATTGAAACCGCTGAATATGTACTTGCTCAAATGTCACCCGATTCAATGACTGAAAGTTATCATTGGTTTACTCAACAAAGAATAGATTGGATACGAAACGAAATTAGATCTTATTTAGGATGGCCCCTAATATGACTGAGATTGGCAATTTTACTCCAACTACTATTTTTATTTTATCCGTGTGCCTTATTGTTATTATATACGATATTGTTGCTTATAAAGTAAAACGATTACAAACCATAAGTGTGGTTATGCGGGGATGGTCATATTATAACCCGGCCATTCCTTTCCTGGCGGGTATGCTTATGGGGCATTGGTTTTGGTGATTTATGCCGTTAACTAGACAGGGTAGAGTACTATTAATTGAATTAAAACTGCCAGATAAAAATGCTGGTGTTTTTCCCCGTACAAGACTATTTGACGAAGACAATAATGAACTTGCTGATTCTCCAGTAACTTTAACTCATTTCGCTGATGGTCTTTATCGTGGCCCTGGATCAGTTACGATGCCTAATGTTGAATATGTGACGGTCATAACAACAGTTTATGAGGATGCTGGATTTACCAAGGTAAGTGAAGATTATGCTGATGGCGTAGACGTATTTGAGCTTGTGGACGACCTTAAAAGCAATGTGGTGGTTCCCAGAAGTGACGAAATATTTATTGAATTTGATAATGAATCGGATCTAGAGGTATCATTTGATCAAGAAGAACAGTTATTACTTACCTTTGATGAACCCTTTGATCTTGATGTATTCTTTGAGGGTGGAGAAGAGTTTGAGGTATTTTTTGGGGAGCAAGATACACTAGATGTTGATCTAGATTGTTAGGAGCAAAGCAATGTCAACTAAAACAAATACGAGAGAGATTCATCAGGGAGAAGATAAGGTTTTGGCCCTAACCGTGCGCGAAAAAGAATCTGGCGATGCGTTAGATTTAACAGGTCTTACCGCTGCAGAGGCAACATTTAAGGGTACTTCTGCAGATGTAACCAAAACACTAGGGTCTGGTATCTCTGTTACTGATGCTCCAAAAGGCAAGCTTCAAGTTGTACTAGATGAAACAGACTCAGCCGCCTTAAAGGTTGGTAACAATCAAGATTTTAAATTAAAGCTAGTTTTTGGTTCTGACACGAAAATTAAAAAAATTAAAAACGTATTAAACATCATTGATCCTAGCTGTTAAGGGGGGGATCAATGACCCTACCTTTAAGCCCCAGAGCTAGGACACTTCTAAACCAAACAAATGTTAAAGGACAAATTATTGTAGAAATAGATGGCTTTGAGGACGAGGCCATCTTTGGTGCAGTAGATGTTGAAAAATTTGCTACAATTGGTGAAGATGACTTAGTTATCGGTGAGTTTATTATAGGTGGGACAGTAAAAAACTCATTATCAAAACCATATATATCTGCAAAGGGCACCACCTCAAGAGTTAACCAGCAAATTATCCCTGACCAGGGCGGATCTAGCTCTATTCAAAAAATGAATATTCGCTTTATTGATAAAAATGGGGAAGTAGCTAAACTTTTTTCTCCTGGTCAGGTGGTTTCTGACTTACACGGTAAAAAATGTAGAGTTTATGCTGGTTTTCAAAATGGGGCACACCCAGAAGATTCAGTGCTAGTGCTTAACGGTATAATTAAAATGACAAAGTTTGGCCCTGGGTATGTTCAAATATCAGTGGGTCACCCACAGGAACTTGAAAGAATACAAGTTTTCACAAAATTTGAAGGGGTCTTAGATGGGGCCATTGATGATTCACAGACAATCATTACCTTAGATAATACTGATGGTCTTTTATTGCCTGAAGATATTTTAAAAACTTTTATTTTGATTGATAATGAGCTTATAGAGTACACAGGTATTTCAGGTAATGATTTAACTGGTTGTGTGCGCGGGTCAACTGGAGCTAACGGAGTAGCTACATTGGCCTCATCTCATGCTGATGATACTGACGTTGAAAGTGTTTACCGCCTTGAGGAAAATGTATTAACTTTGGCGTTAAAGCTTATTTTCTCTGGTCCAAATGAATTTTTCTCTGAAGGTGTAGATGTATCATCTTTTCAATTTGTTTCACCTTCATTAACAGTACCCAACGCAATTGTGTTCAACAATTCAGATATAGAGTCAAGGTATGGTTTAACCGTAGGAGATTTGGTTACGGTTGTGGGAGCTACAGAGGGCGCTAATAATATATCTCTTAGGGCGATAACTGGGTTTGGTCAAGACGGTAGCAAATCTTATATTACCGTAGACGGGGCATCATTAACTACAGAAACGGGCACAAGTGCTACAATAAGCTTTAAAAGTCAGTACAGAACACTCACACAAACTGCAACGGGGGCCAATTTATCGGGTGAACAAGTAGATGTTGAAAGATTTTTGTTTTGGGAAAGTCTTTTTGGTCCAATATTTCCTACTTATAGATTCGATATTATTGACCCAGTAGAGAGTTTGAAAGAATTTTTAGACATAGAGGTTTATAAACCTGCTGGGCTTTACTCTGTTCCCAGGAAAGGAAAAATTTCTCTTCACTTTAACACTCCTCCCCTGGCGTTAGATGATGTTGTCGTTTTAGATACTTCAAATGTAATAAATCCAAATAAGATAGAAATAGAAAGATCTACCAATAAGTTTTTTTATAATTCTGTGGAGTATGCCTATAACAAAGAAACGGCCACAGATAAGTTTAGAAGAAGAGATCTTAGGATATCTCAAGATTCATTAGATAGAATCGAAGTTGGGATAAAAAAGTTGTTAATTGAAAGTGGTGGTCTAAGGCAAGACCTTGACGCGACAGCGGTGATTGATTCTATTGAAAGAAGATTAATACAAAGGTATCGCTTTGGTGCCGAGAGAATACGTGGCCTAAGAACAAACTATAAAACAGGTATGCCCTTAGAGGTCGCTGACTCTGTTGTAGTAGATGGTAACTCGCTGCGTTTAGTTGACACTTCGCGTGGAGATAGAAATTTCTCACCGCGTCTTTTTGAGGTCATAAATAAGACCTGGGACATTATAAAAGGGGAAATGGTTTTTGACCTTTTAGACACTGGCTTTGAAGTAAACTTTAGAGTGGGCGTAATGGGCCCTAGCTCGTTTATTGGGACAGGCTCAACTACAACCAACATTCGCATAAAAAGAAGCTTCACAACGCCATCTACAGACCTTGAAATAAATAAATGGGAACCATATATAGGTCAAAAAATAAAAATACGCGCAGATGATTACAGCTTTAATGAAGAAGTTAAATTAGTTGGGTTTCTTGAAGGTAGAAATGACACAATTATTGTAAGCCCCGCGTTATCTTCTTCTCCACCTGAAGATTATATTCTTGACATGCCTGACTATAGTGGGGGATCAAATGAAAAAGGAATATGGAAAAATATTCACTGTTTTGTATGTCCTGTTGTTGATGTTGTTACTGGTATTTCTGATACTGAGTTTGATGTGTCCCCAGCAGACATTAGCCAATTTTTTATTGGGGGGTTTGTCAGGGTGCACAGCGATGATTTTACCGACAATTCAGAAAGACTTGAAATCATTGATATTGATGGGAATACAATAACCGTAGAAAACTCTCTGGGTTTTACCCCCTCTCCTGGCTATCAAGTTAGGCCTATCGGCTTTTCAGATGATAACGGCCTACCTTATAATTATCTCTAAAGGAACCACATGGCCGAAATAACACCAGAAAGAAAAAATATTTTTGAAGAAGAAGTAGATTTTAAATCAGGTATATCAGAACGAACATGGTTTAAGATTGGTGCGGCCATAAATCTACTGAACAACAGACAAGACCAAATACACCAGTTTGATGCTAATGGCATCTATTCTTTAGGTGTGGGTCTTGGTGGTATTGACGGTATTTTCCCAGTTCGATTTCCTATGGAGATTACCGGGCTTAGTTTATTTAATAGAGTTTCTGGTTCCAGTGGTACTACGGAGTTTGATCTTGAGTGGTATGACGATCCAGGCAGTAACCAAGGATCTATTTTTTCTACTACACCTAAACTTGATTTTAACTCCCCGAACTTTGCTTATCAGATTTGGGATGAAATAAATGCTACAGCCATTAAAAACGTCACGGGTGGTACACAGCCAGTTTTTTCAAAAACAACATTTGCCGCTGGTGATGCCTTAGCATTTAAACTTTTATCAGCTATGAGTGGGGGAGAAGATGCCCAGCTCATGATTCACTTTAGGGCCGTATAATGACTACTTTTAGACAATTTGTACCAAAAGCCACACAACTTATAAGTAATGCTTCCGCCTCAGGGACGCTTTTTACTGTACCTACAGGGGAGATAGCCTTGGTTAAAGTGCAGCGTATTGTGTGCACCGCAGGTGAAGAAGTTAAAATAGGTGAAGCAAGGTTTAGAGAACTTTCAAGTTCTACTACTGGAGAATATGGGCCAGCGGGTACGAGTTTTACCAGCCTATTTGGCGGTGATGCTTTAATTCAAACAGGTGAAATACTGCTGGAGACAGGCCAAACAATTAACGTGGTAGGTGGAACTCCAGAAGTGCATGTTCACATTACAAGGTATAATAAACCATCATGATGAGTGTTAAGTTTTTAATAGCGGTCCAAATTGTAATTAAGCTGGAAGGCGGTGATAAATTACATAAAAACCCATTAGACCCAGGGGGTTTAACTAGGTATGGTATTTCGGCCAGATCTTACCCTGATGTTGACATAGAAAATTTAACAAGACAGGAAGCACTAGAAATATACTATCGTGATTACTGGTTACCAATAAAAGGCGATAAACTTCCACATGACCTTGCACTTTGCGTTTTTGACTGTGCTATAAACCAGGGGCAAGGTACGGCCACAAGAATGTTACAAGATATTGTGGATACAAAAATAGACGGTATCATAGGGCCTATAACCCTAAAGGCTGTAAAAAACTACGGCGACTCTTCCTGGCTAACCACCCAATATATGGCCTCCCGTGAAGCAAGGTACGTGCGAACCACAGGCTACGCGCACTTTGGCAGGGGGTGGATTGCAAGATTATTTCAGGTGTGTGGTGACGCCAGGGTAATGAAAGAACTTCTCGACCGAACTCATTAATGATAGGCTAATCGTCTATAGCATATAAACCATTTATTAAGGGAGTATAAAATGGAAAAAGCTTATAATCCAAAGGCCCTATTATCAAAACTTAAACAACGAGGTTTAGACTTGGGGGAAGAGGCCGCTGTTATCATGATTGAAGAAGTATCTGATTGGGTAGTTGAATCTGCTGCTGTCAGTAAAACTCCATTCGATGATATTGCTGCTGTTGTTATGCCACAACTTAAAAAGTTCGCTATCGACCAAGCTGATAAAATTGACGGTGAAGACGATAGACCTTAATGAAGTTTAAAGAACTACTTAGTTATCTCAAAACGGCCTTAATGAAATTTTTTAAACGAAAAGCGGTTAAGGCCGTTATTAAAAGGTTACTTGGAAGCAGTGTAGCTGGTGGTTTTTGGGGCTTTATTATCACATATATTGTTGAAGAACTTTTTGAAGAAATAGCAGAGCCTATCATTAAATTAGCTTTTAGAAAATTGGGGTGGGTCTATGACCGAGTTTCAGGTGAAATTATACTTAAAAAAATTGACCAAGCACGCGCAGATAATGACGTGGATAATTACCGCATCAATATTGGTCGGGTGTAATGCCCCCAAAATAAAACCACAAGTTAGAAGAATCTGGTCCTTTCATTTTGAAAAATGTTTTTGTCAGCTCTATGACCTAAATAATGTGGTTCCCCTGGAAGAGGCCTATGAGTGTGAGATGTCCATGTGTGATGATTTAGTGGGTTTTTCTGCAGATCAATGGGCCAAACAAATAACACCTTGGGGAAGGGAAGTAGTGCAGTATGGAAGAGATACTAATAGGTATTTTTTTCTCAACAGATCGCGTTAGTCAAGTAATCCTATATACTTATAGTCTTGTTCTTCCAGATAGGAAAAAAGAGTGTTTTCGTCCCCAAAGGTTAGGGTTTGGTCAATTTCTTCAAAAACTAAGCTGTCCCTGTCTCTGTGGAGATAGCCGAAATCACCGTGTTTTTCTGAGTAGTAAACTGTGGTTATTCTAAAGGAAATCATTTTGTATCCTTACTAAATTTTTGTAATTCTTCGTACACTTCTTTAAAGTTCTCAGGGTAAAGAAAAACCGCATAGCCGCCTGCGTTTTTAATTTTTTTAAGAATGTATGCCTGTAATTTATTTTTCTTCTCACCTACATCTTTTTCACTTTTTTTAAGCTCTAGTGCACAAAAGCGTCCACTAATGCACCCAAGATAATCAGGAATACCACAAAGACTAAGCATTTGCGTCTTAACCCACCAGGAGCGGGGTATTTTTCTAAGCTTTGGATCAATTCTCTCTTTAAAATTAGTCTCTTTCTTCTTTGCCATTGGTCCATTATGTAACCTCTATTTTGTCTTGCCAAGAAATCTCACTAATTTCTGCACCTACTGTCATGGGTAGATACTTGTATGGATATATGTTCTCCATTATTGCCCTAATTTTAGGCATTAGATCCATTTCTTCTTTGTGCAGATAAAAAAGAAGTTCATCGTGCACTTGTATAATCATTTTAGTTTTTTTATTCCTTAAAAATTTATCCAGTTCAATCATAGCTATTTTAACTACGTCAGCGCACCCACCTTGTATCAAATAATTTGGGGCCTTATAGGCGAATTTTTTATCAAAAAAGGATCTTCTTCCTGCCCAATTAAAAATATAACCTCTGCTTGCTGCTCTATTCATAACGGATTTAATCAAATTACCGACTTTGGGTATTCTGTGAAAGTACATCTGTTTAAATTCTCTGGCCTCTGTTGTAGAGAGACCCATCATGTGGCCAAAGTTTTCATTACCAATACCATACAAAAGACCAAAGTTGGCTATTTTGGCCTTCTTCCTGGGTACACCAAGTTGTTCCCCCGTGGCGCTGTGTACGCACACACCACTTTTAACTTTGTTTATAATATCCATTTGACCAGCGTAATCTAACATCATTTTATATTCCATTTGGTCAAAGTCACATGCAAGAAGAACATAGTTTTCGGGGGGAACAAAACACCTACGAACTAAAAATTTATCCTTTGCTTTCGGGTGGTCTTCATCGATTTTGGGTATGTTTTGAAGGTTCGGGTCACTGCAGGACATTCGTCCCGTAGCTGTTCCCGATTGACGAAAATCGCAATGTATCATCCCTTCATGGTCAGCTAGATACAACATATTGGCATAATATGTACGCGCTATTTTAAACCCTTCTCTATACTCTTTTAAAATTTTGGCAAGCGGACTATTCATTTTTTTAAGTACATCGTCTTTAAAACTTGGGTTTCCTTTTTCTGTTAAAAATAATGATTCTCCTGCTTTTTTGAATGCGCTTGATAAATATTTAGGGCCGTCATTAAAATCTTCTATCCCAGAAATATTCTGAAATTCTATGGCCGCTGCCTGATACCTTGATTCTTCAAAGGACTGAGCAAGAGCGGTAAACTCTTTATTTATTTTGGCCCCAGTGCGCTCCATTTTTATGAGCACTGGTGTTAAAGAGTTTTCAATATGCTGTACGTTTGTAATACCGTTAATACTTTCTGGTAAATCTAGATCCATGTCATATATTTTTTTATCTTGAAACACACCTAAGTCGTAATGAAGTCTAGAGTCATGAGTAGCGTATTTATACATTAGATCAAAAGGAACTTTCTCATAGTGATAGTTTTTAACTTTAGTTTTTTTTGAGGGTACTTCTATGGTGGTATAAAGCTTATGCTCGTTACAGTATTTTTTAACCTCATCAAGTTTATTTATACCCAAATAAAGTTTAGATACGGTGTCTAGCTTATAGTTTAAAAGGTCGTTCCTTATCAGCCTGGACATAACCTGACCACACTGTATGTCGTAGTGACTTAAATCCAGGCCTTCCTTATAAAGAATATGGGCATCAAATTTGATATTGTACCCATAAATTTTACCTGTAAAGGCATATAAAATTTTAGGGATAATACTACGTGGTAGTGTATAGTGGCTATTAACACTTTTACCTAGATGATCGGGCGTATCATTGAAATTAAAATAAAAATCATTATTTTCATTCGAGATGGCAATACAAAAAAGAACATCACCACCAAAGGGACGTAACCCAGTAGTTTCAGTATCAAGTGCTATTTTCTCAGAAAACCATATTTTATGGAGAACATCATCAAGATTTTTTTCGGTAACTAGCATTCTTTTTAGCTTCCTCTAAAAGCTCATCTAACAACAAACTCTGGCTTTTACCCTGCTTAGCTGCATTTTTTTCAAGCCATTTTTTATTTTTTTCTTTTACATAAAGAGAAAGTCTAGAGTTTCGTAACGTCTTGCTCATAAATATCCTCAATTTTTGCGACCAGCTTAGTGGTAAAATCCCACGTCTTTTTTTCTTCCTGCAACACAAAAGCGCGCCCGGTTTTTGTCCATTTTTTTATTTCTGGGGACCACTTAAAACCTGCCCTTTTTGGTTTTTCTCTTTCAGGGTAATCCGTTTCAGCGGCCACCTTTACAAAAGGGCTTTTAGCTCTTTCTATAATGTATTCTAAATCGTAATGCTCCATAACCTGCAGCATAATCGTAGCGTCAAAGAGTGCCCTGTGCCCACCAGGAAGCATTGAGTGGACAGCGGCCAGATAAGTTAAATTTTTACTCGTAAAATTAGATGGGTAAGGCACGTCTAACATGGAATCGATTAATGGAAGACGTATCAACTCCTCCCCATACCTTTTACTTTCAATCTTTAATAGAGGGATATCAAACATGAGGCCATTGTGTGCTACGTAATATTTACAGTCGTATTTTTTTATGGCCCGAGCAAGTTTTTCTAATGCGTATTGGGGATAAACGCCATACTTTTTAATTATGTCTGTGGTTATGCCTGTATAGTTTACTGCCTCTCCGCTAACTTCTTCCCCTGCATCCAGTAAATAATTTTCTACGTGGACTATGTTTTTGTACTCTGTGTCGTAAACAACAAAACCAAGCTCTGTTATAAAGTTTTCTTCTAGCGGCCTTCCAAATTCTCCGCCAGTCTCTATATCTATTCCAAGTAAATTCATTTGTGCCCCCCCGATTATAAATTAAAAAAAGAAAGGACCAGCTAAAAATTGCGCCAGAAGCTGGTCCTTTCTCAAAACCTAATTAAAGGTTTTTAGTATGCTTCACCATCGGATACATCTTCTGTTTCTGTAGCAGTTAAATCTTTTTCAGAAACGATTGATGCCATGTCCGTATTCTCTAGTTGTTTATACCATAGATAGGCCGCGGCCTTTTCGTCCTGGGAAGTAATTCTACCTTGTTTTACTGGAGTCACATACCAGCTATCACTTCCCTTTTCCTTAAGTTCAGCTGTCAAGTTAAATACAAGGTCCCATGAAGGTCTATTTTGTCTACCTAAGCCCATAAGCATTTTTGAAAGTTTCTTAGCGTTTTTAGCGTTAGTTGATCTAAAAGCAAATTCGTAAGGCATCTCCGTGCCTTCTTTAATTTCTTGAGGTAAAAGAACTAAGAAGGCATGGTGGAAAACTCTTTTAATTTCTCTGCCCGCTTCATCAGTTGTACTCCAGTCTTGGTGAATGTTCTCTGGGGTACATGGATACTTGGCAATAAAATCTCTATCTCCTCCAGCATATTGTTCAAGCCAATATTTATACATTTTGACTACTATAATCTCTAATGGCCTTTCGTTTTTATAGCCTAGTACAGTTTCAAAATCATCTATATCAACAAAGGCCCCTTGCTGGGCCTGGTCTTTTTTTACCGCATCAGAGTTGGCCTGCATTACAACAATGCGCCCTGGTTCAATGTCCTCGCTTGTAACATCTGCTACGGCACCAAGACAATTTTTATCATAGCCCTTAACTTGGTTTTCTGTTTCTTGTACTTCATTTTCCATTTAATTCTCCTTATTTTTTACGAAGGCTGCAGACTACAGCTGGCTCACTTTTTATTAGTCCCGGTATTTCAAAGTCAAAATTACCTTCTTGCTCGGCCACTTCAACTTCACTTTTAGCGAAGCTTTGAAGTGTGCGCGAATTAACAGTAATCATTTCCTCAAAAACATCTCTTCTTTTTAAATACTCGAAAAACTCCTGACGTGAACACGGGTCCTTTGGGACCTTGAATGATTCTTGTACTCTATAACTAAAAGTACCTGCTTCTCCGCTATAACTTGTTTTACCTAGTTCTTCTAAAATACTCGCTATCTTTTGATCTAGCTTAAACTTTTCGCTATTAACTTTAGCCGCCTTCTCCTTTATTTTTGTGTGTTCTTCTTTAAGTTCAAAACTTTTTTTAATCATTTCTTCAAGCTGACTAACTTTTATATTTTGTCCTTCCAATTCATTATCTCCTGTGAAATGTCTAATTTGTTTTGTAATGAGCTTAGGATACTTTCGTCTATCCCAGGTGTGACTAAATGCCAAATAGTTATTTTGTCATGTATCTCACTACCCCCTCTATAATTTCTTGCTTTTGATTGTAAGTACTGTTCTAGAGAAAAATTTCTGTTAAAATATATTGCATATTTAGCCTGCACCAAATTAATACCAATACCAAGGGCACCGGGATGGCCTATAAAAGCTCCAATTTTGGGGTCATTATTGAAAGAGTCGACCGCTCTGTACTTATCAGTATTGCTCACTTCCCCATGGGCCTCAACCGTTTTGATGCCCAGGTGTTCGCAAATTTTACGAACCTGGACATAGTTGTGCTTAAATACACACCAAATTATAACTTTTTCATTCTTGGGGATATCAGTCAGGAGTTCTTTTAGTGCCTTTAACCTCGGCACCTTTTCTAAGTTTTGAGCTTCACCGTCGTCTAATTTTATAAACCCACTAGATATCTGACAAAGCCTTAGGGCCTTTGTTATCGCCATCTGAGCAACACATGCTTTATCATCTAAGTAGGTTATCAGGTCGTTTTTCATTTCTTTATAAAGCCTATTTTGTTGCGGGGAAAACTCACAACGTACAGGTATCTCTACAACGGGGGGCAGGGCTAAGCATTCATCTTTTACGGCCTTAGTGGCATTTTTATATATGAGACTATGCATCTTTTTATATGTATCGGGGCGCGGCACCCAGTTTGGAAAATACTTATCTTTAGGCATACCGTGGTTTTTGTCATAGAAATACTGCTGTCTAAACCTATAGAAACTTTTTCCAAAAGTTTTACCGCCGTCTAAACATCTAAGCTGCGAAAAGATGTCCATACCCGAGTTTAAAATTGGCGTTCCTGTTAATAAATATTTGTACCTGGCCTTGTCGCATATTTTCCACATGTGCCTTGCAATCTTAGAGTCATGTGCTTTACACCTGTGTGACTCATCTAAAATAACAACTTTAGGAGACCAGTTCATAAGTTCATCAAACATACTAC
>LFUG01000495.1_pt1 | contig 13307 bp, 1 predicted proteins | sample 633461 | NCBI WGS metagenome assembly LFUG01 (sample SAMN03781033, study PRJNA287316) | hypersaline lake metagenome | isolation source: virus filtrate of water collected from the Namib Desert Eisfeld playa | place: Namibia | collected 2013 | reverse complement strand
GCACTTGCAATTTGCTCGCGAACATCTACAGTATTAACAACAGGCAAAGCAGGAAACAAATTGATTTTCAGGATATTTTTATAAACAACTAAAACTCTTTTAACAATTGTAAAACCTGCAAAGTTTATTTTGACAAATAGCCAAACATTTTCAGGCGTAGGAGGAGTTTGCAATTCTAAATCTACAAAACTAATCGTCTCAGTTTCTCCAGTTTTATTGCAAAAATCATCTAAAATTTCTATTTCTTTGGTTTGAACATCAAAATTAGGATTTACAAAGTTAACATTTTGACTAAAACCTCCAATGTCAGGAGTTCCCAAAGCAAGATCGCCTACCGCTTCTACAATTGCAGCCTGCACAACAGCAGAGCCAGGTACTGTTCCATCTTTCCATTTAAGAATAACTCGAAAACTAACATTCGTACTAGATCGAACATAGGTTCCACTTACTGGTTGATTCAAACTTTCAACCTCTACGACGTCATTAAATCTATTTGTTATAGTTATATTTAAGGGATTGCGATAATACAACCAAGCTTTAGATAATGGAAACAGCTTATCATCGATAGAATCGATTTCAACATCAAACACATTTTCTAAAGAAACACTTTCATAATTTTTGAATCTTGATCGATCTGAGGCTGGTTGAATCCATGTTTTAACAAGACCTTGACTATCTACTTTAGATGTAGCGTCAAAAAATAATGCATCAGTTACAAAAGGGATGAAGCTAAGTTGATTTAAGAATATGTCAGGAACAGCCTCATTTACAGCCCTATCAATGGAAATATTGTTTTTAACGCTATACTGAGTAGAGTTTTGAGGTATAGGTCTGCCTCGGGTGTTACTAATTTGATTATAAACCACTGTATTCTCGTCAAAAAAACTTTCATAATAAAAAACACCAAAAGGCTTGACCCATTGAAATTTGATACTGTCGTCTAACAAAAAATAAGTTAAATTTAAAACATCGTTTGGGGCAAAATTATCTTCATTATTTGCAGTGGGACGCAATGCGATACGATCTGAAAGATATTGTCTACCATAACGATCGTAAAATATTAACACATAATAAAAGAAAACGTTATTAGGCAAATTGGCATGAAGATGTTTTGTTTGATCACTCGGCAATGTTAGCGACCATAAAGTGTCTTCATTTAAATCAAAAGTAGATTTAGTAAATTTTATTTGAGATAAAACAGATTCATCAATTAGATCTGAAACTTCTTCAGATGTCACTCTTTGAAGGTTTGGTTCGTCTACAAAAAAATTCAACTCTACTCTAGCCACATTGTCATTAGGCATATTCCACTCTAGCAAGTTCTTATTGACACCAGCCTTGCCAGATAATATTGGCATATTAATGTCAATGTCGTCAAATTGATAATTACGATCAGAAGACAGTGAGGGAAAAAATGAAAAGGTTTGCGAATCACTAACTTGAGAAGGCTCACCGTCTACATTAACAGAAAATATTTTATAAAAATACTCGACACCTATGTTAAAATCTGTTCTATAAGTAAAGTTAAATTCTCCTGATGAGGCATCTGCTTCATATATAACCTTTCCATCATCAATATGATTTGGTTCTCTTAAAACTTGCTCAACAACAACAACTTTGCCCGACTCAAAATCAAAATTTTCTGGAATAATATAATTGAAATTCAATAAAAAGTCTACGCCACTTACGATGTTATTTACATTATCAAACTGAGATCTTTCAAAGATGTAGTCTATTGGTCTATCTATATTATGAACACTTACTTCATCTATATACCCAAAAAAGCTATTAGAAGTGACTTCGCTATAACCAATGCTAAAATAATAGTCATCACTAGGAAGACTAGATAAAGATATTGGTGAAGTAGAGTCTAAATGACCATCGATGTAAATTTTAATTTGGTTACTGACTTGATCTACTATTACAGCAATAAAATTCCAAGATAAAACTGACACATAAGATGTAGATGTAACCACAGTGCCTCTCAAATCAACTTCGACTTCACCATTCGTATTGATTTTAATTTCATAATCTATTGATGAACCCGCCAAGCTAGTTCTGGAAATGACACTTCTGGTTTGATCAAAATTAAAAGGATAGACAGCAGCAAAAAAACTAGCTACTTGGGGCAACTCTAAGTGATTGTTTGCATCAATAGATTGCAAATAATCAACTTCATCAAATCTTAAAAAAAATTCTCCCGAAGGTGCATTGTTATCAAAAATCCAAACTGGTTCGTCAGAAGAATTGTTTAAATCAAGTTTAGCATTGAAATCTTTTGCTACAACACCCTCACCTTCGTTTAAATGCCAAACAGACAAGACATTATCGTCTATAAGAGTAGTATGACTACTCTGAGATTGCAAAGTGAATCCTTGAACGCCTGTTGGTGATTGAGAGTTAGGCAATGTGAGATTCAGAGGTATTCCATCGCTAAAATTAAAATTATTGTTAAAAGTAAATACTTTATAAAAATATGTTTCATTAAAATCAACGTCTTGATCTAGAAACTCTGACGCTATGCCTTCAAAGACAATTTCTCCATCTATAGCATTAGTTGGCGACCTGTCTTTATTTTTTACTATTCTAATTCCCGTAAAATTTTCTGCATTATTGCTGAATTCATCTATTGACAAAGCACAAGATACTGGCAGTCTTAAAGCATTAAAAGGACTATTTTCAAAACTTGTAGCCAGTATATTGCTATCTACTTTTTGAGAACTAAAAGTCCATATGTTATAATTAACATTACCATTATACAAACAATTAATATCATTAATAAATTGCTTAGCAATATCAAACCTAAAACCAAGAGCATCGTTCCACGTCATAGAACCGCTCATATCAAATATAATATTGTAATTTGATTCACTAAGTTGCAGTTTTATATCATTATTATTGTAACTATCTGGTTCTATAACAGCATTCTTGATGATTGTGCCATTCAAGTTATCAATCACTAGTTGATCAATATTAGGAGGCTCTACATGAATCTCTTCTGCTGATTGCTCTTTTTCGCTATATATTTTTAGGGCAAAATTTCTTGATTGATCAATTGTCCAATCGCAATTGCAATCTTTATTGTTATTTTGCACATTCCCTGGACCCAGTGGACAATTCGACATACAATTCCTTATTAACTAGAATAATCTATTAAAGTGTATACGCTGGAATTAAATCCTTCGCCAACTTTGCTCCAACCTGAACCATTCCAAGAAGCGACACGATTAGCATTAACGTTTCCTGCTATTGTGAATTCGCCACCTACATACAGCTGGTTTTGTGAAGACAAAAGGGTGTATCCGTAACTATTCAATCCTCCATCAACGATCATCCAACTAATTCCATCCCATTTAGCTATATGGCCTTCAAAATTGCCAGTGACATACAATTCGCTTTCAAAAATTTCCATAGCGTATATCTCTATTTCTTCGTCATTAATTGGGTTTAAGCCTCCACTGACATCAATAAAATCTGACCCATTCCATTTTACAATTCCATCAGCAATTGACCCGTTATTTTTGTTAAAGTTGCCTCCTATGTACAATTCGTTTTGAAAAACTTTCATAGCAAAAATGTCGCCGCTAATTAATGGATTTAAATTAGAATCTAAGTTGTTCAAGAATATCCATTGTCCACCGTTACCAATAGGATCAAAAGCTACAATGTTGTTTACGTCCACACCATTAACTTTTGTAAATTGTCCACCCAGGTACATCAATCCATTGTAGGCTGCTAAAGCTGTTACAGGAGCATTGATGCCATCATCAAAAGGGAATACTTCAGACACAGGCGACCAAAAATGCCCTCTCCAACGGGCCACATAATTAAAAGATTGATTGTCAACTTTAGTAAATGCACCTGCAACATATAGATCGTCTTCAAACACTTCTAAAGCATATATATTGTCATTTACACCGTCTTCAAAAGCTTTAAATCTATAGCCGTCCCATGAAGATATATGATTTGTTGGAACGCCAGCAGACAACGTAAACGCTCCAGCAAAGACAGCTTCTTGAGCGTACTCAACACTTGCAAAAATATCTGCATTCATGCCTTTATCACTGCCCACCGTTTGTATTTGAGTCCATGTAGAATCATCCCAACCTGACAAGAAACTTCTCGGCTTGCCATCAGTTGTTTTTGTAAAATTACCTCCAGCGTAAAGTAACCTGAAATCATCACGCCTTATTACTTTAATTGCATTAATCATAGCACCTTGAAGTGTAGGGTCAGGCGTTCCTGTCGGAGAAGCACTTACAAAAAACAGATGCAACACATTATCGGTGACTTGTGCTGTGTATTGCACTTGCTCAGCAGCATGATGACCAACTCTGTCATACACATCTATGCCAGAAATTTCTGGAGATAATCTTCCTGGACTGTCATCTTCTTTAATGTCTTTAAAGGGCTTAAAGTGGAAATTAACAATTCTTTTGCCTGTATTGTCGACAACATTTTGTTCAATTAAGTTTTCTCCCATTTCTATTTTTTCTTTTTCAATTTCAGCAAATTCTAAAGTTATATCATAAAATCCGTTAACGACAGGTATGCTCCATCCAAAAGCGTCAGCTAAGCCTGTTGCAACCCTTTGTGTTTGATAAACATCGTCATTGTCAGTATTACCAATCGTGTTATCAGTTTCAATTTTTTCAGAATTGCCTTTTAAGAATGGCAAGAAGAACTCGTCTTCTAAATAAGTAAAACTGTCTGCGGTTACGGTAGGCCCATTAGCGTTAATACCAAATGGAACACTAACTTTATCAATAGGAGCAGGTGGTGGCACTGGCGGCAAAGGTGGAGCACCAATACATTCTTGACAAGTTTCAAACGTATCTTCTTGCCTAATAAGTTCATAAGGCAATTGGTCTGGGCAACCTAATTCACTTGACAACAAACTAGATTCTTGTTCGCAGGCAATGTCAAAATTTCTAAATTGGTAACACACACCATCGAACCTGAGAACAGTAGGTATAGGCTGACCATCATAAAAGAATCTTAATTCTTGCTTAGGCTTAAATATGATTTGAGCTGAAGATGAAGAGCTTTTTTCTATAAAAAATGGTGGAAAATCGCACGCAAAGTAAACGTATAAAGCACCTTCATTAATTGCAGGAACGATTGTGTCTTGTATTTGACTAAAACTATCTGGCTGACGAATAATAGTATCGGCACCATCATCAAAAGGTGCTCCAACAAACAAGTAAGGTCCATCTAAAGCAACGGCTTGTCCAAAACCATCAAAAGCTGATGCTTCATCAACATCATTAAAATAAAGTTGCAAAGAAAATTCGCTTCCATTAAAAATGTATAATGATACTGAACCACGGCGATGTTGCAAGCCAACGGTATCAGTAGGACTCCCAATTGCTAAAAAGTTTTTATGCAAATCAACTGAAAAACCAAATTTATCCCCCGACATGCCATTGCTGTTAGACAATACTTGAATCTCTTGCCATTCAAATGTAACATCAAAATCTTTATCAGGACTTGATTCACTGGGGAGTTGATTTGAAGAACTCAACAAGTTTTCAAAAAAACAATCTGGAAAAATATACACATTGCCTCTATTAGACTCTACAAAATCATTTGGACTAGATGCAACAACACTAAAATTGTCAATAACAACAGATGTACCAAAACGATCAGCCGATGATGTGACAAATGGATGACTCAAATCAACTAAGTGCTCCCACTCATTTCTCCCTATGAGTTCAAACAAATATATTTTTCCAGAAGCTACAGATCCAGACACTGTTCTTTCGGGATCAGATACTATCGCATGATATGTATTATGCATAGGACTATAATCAATAGACACGTCTGAACCAAAAGCAACATTCTGATCGTGATCAGGGTTAAACAGCTTAGATCCTTTATCCCATGAAAAATTATCTTTCATGCGGAATGCGTATGCAGCTCCACCAAAATTGTCAAAGTCGTTTTGATTTGAAGCTCCAACTAAGATAAATTCTTGATCAAAATCAACAGATGTGCCAAAATTCATATTTTCATGAAAATCATAAGCATTTAATGTAGATATCAAATTCCATATATTTTCATCAGAGTCAATATTAGCATATACATATGCTACTCCCGCAGCAATTTCTTGTTCATATATTTCTCCAGGAACTCCAATTACAATATAAGTAAGACCGTTAGGGTGAGTATTAACGACTATGCTTTGAAGCTCAAATATATTTTCAGGAGGAGGCTGCAATCTTACAGGATTAATCCAAACAAAAGGATCTTCGAATTCTAACAACGATGAAGATGATTCTACTAATGAAAAATACGATTCTTCTAGTAATGAAGATGACTCTTCTGGCAATTGTCTTTTGTAAACGTACACTTCATATGGACTCATTGTTGTTCCAACAGCCAAATGATCTTCTGACAAATCTAAGAATCTACCAAATCCACTTCCAAAGTCGCTTTGAGGTTCTACAACAAATACTGGACGAAATATATCATCGTCGAAACGTTTATATATGTGAACAAGACCATTGTTGTTATTAGCGTCAGGGTAGCCTATAGCTATGTAATCACCATTAATAGCAGCAAAAGGTTTGAAACCTATAGTAGGTATGATTTGTTGAATTCGCCAATCATTTTGGAAAAATCTTTTTCTAATTTCGACGTTAGTGTCGCTAGAAACTACCACGAAATCTTCTTCACGATCAACTTTATGTCCAAAATCATTAAAGATTGTTCCTTCATTATTAGGAATAATATAAGGAGTACATACAGTGAAGCTTGAGCTAGAAGAACTGCTAAAATTGCAATCGAGATCATAAAAAACAGCAACGCCATTATCTAATACTGAGTCATACACACTTCCAACAACAAAATACTCTTGCCCAATTCTTGCGGCATTATTTAAGTTATTAGATATAAAACTACTAGAAGTTTTTGAGACTAAAGTTTTAAATTTTGGAACCCATTCGTCACTATCTAGAACGTATTTGTACACCATATTTTTATAAATAACTTCAAATTCAGTATTAGTAACAATCAACACTCCATCTTTAATATCCACTGATCTTCCAAAAAAGTCTCCTTGCAAATTCTCTGAAGTTATTTCTTGAACTTTTTGCCACATATTGCTTTCAAAGTGATACACAAAAACTTTTCCATTATTTTTTGTATTAGGAAAAGTGTCCTCGAATAGTGAAGCGCCTATAACGAGCCAATCATCATCAACTGCAATAGATTGACCAAATCGATCATCAGTATTCTGATTATTATCTAACTCTCTTATGTCTTGCAAAAATTGCCAAGGTCCAGGATATTCTATAGCTGGCTCAAAAATAGTGCTTAAACCCAATATAACGTTTCTTCCTCCAGGAGAAGAAGTTGATGACGAAACACTAGACAGTTGGTAAGTGTAGACTGAACCAAAGCTACCTACGCCTCCACTAAACACGAGTGTATTAGTTAAGTAGTTATATGGATCGTTAGGAACCGTGACTACTAAATTGCTTGGATCTATTCTTAGATTTGAGCCAAAATTTTCATTTTTATGTGGGAAGCGGCTACCTATGACTTGCCTAAATGACCAAATATCGTCGGAAACAAACACATTATTAGCTAAGTCTGAAGAGTCAATGTCTGATGGCAGCAAACTAATATTTTTTTCATAAACATAGACTAATCCTGCTGCTTCTAGGCTTTGATTTTCTTGCAATGGATCAGATATTGCTAGCCAATCATCAGTCAAATCAATAGATCCTCCAAAACTCACATTATCATCATTGCCATCTATAATTTGAACTAAAGTCCAAACATTGCTTTCTAAGTAATATATATAAACTCTACCATATGATTCATCTGAAGATATAACTAAGAAATTATTTTTCAGAGCCATAGATTTTCCGAAAAAATGATTGTTTTCAGGAAAAGGATTAATCAATCTCTGAAACAATTGCCATTGATCTCCAACTAATTCATAAACAAAAACTTCTCCAGAATTTAGAAATTGATTGCAAGGAGATTGCGGTGCGCTTACTACGGCAAAGTTTCCATCTGTATCCACTGAAAATCCATAATTATTTAAATCGTTAATAAGAAAATTAGGGAAAATTTTATTTTGGAATTGCCAATTATTGTCTCCAAACAATTTGTAGTAATAAACACTTCCTGCAAAAGGACCAAAAGCAACATCACTAGGATCTGCTACTAATAAATGAGCGTTTTTGGGTACTGTAGGATCAGGGTCGTCATCAGCCATATCAAAAACAAAATCGTTATAAGACAATGAAAAATCTTCTGCATATCTTGTTTCATTAAATTGAAAATCAGGAGCAGCATCAAACGAATCTAAAATTTCGTTATTGACTATTCTATAAACATGCATGCGATTAAAATCGCTTTCAAATGCACCTGTTTCACTAATACCCACATATAAATGTGATATTTCTACTTTGTCGCCAAACATCGCGTTTGGCATAGAGCTATTTAATGTACTTTTTAACACCCAACCAGAAAATTGTTTTTTAAATAAATAAACTGTACCAGACAAATCAAGCATACGAGAAGATACAACTAAAAAGTCGCCATCAATTGACAACGAATGACCAAAATTTTCATCTTCTTGCAAAGTATTAAGTTCTATGATCTGATTAACAACCCATGTGCTTCCAGAAGGTGTCAATTCAAAAACTTGACCTGAAGCAAAATTAACAGAATCTTTTCCAGGAGCAGAGACATAAATAATATCATCTTGAACGTCAATGCTCCACCCAAAAAAGTCGCTGTTTTTGGGGTCTGGCAAGGTTAAAAACTCGTGCCCTTGCCAAAATTTTCCATCAACGTCTCGATTGAATACATACAATGCTCCAGCGTCCCCCATGTCGTCTCCCAAGTCAGTATAGGGAGCACCTACAAACAATTTATCGCCTTCTATAGAAAGAGATAATCCAAAGCCGTCTTCTTCAGTGATCAGACCCCAAGCAGATTTTTCAACCGATAATAAGTTATCTCTAAACCACTGATCGCCTTGCCTCCAGAAACCTTGAACTTTATTTGTTCTTTCAAAACTAACCACAGCATAGTCTTGTGCAATAACTACTATTTGAGGATTAGAAAAATCAAGTAATGCTTCAAGAATAAATTCCCATGTGTTTCCATTTCGTTTAAAAAACGATATTTTATTGGGGTTAATTGATATAATCGCTGCCCAAGTACCATTCGTGCTTACAGCTTTGCCAAAATTATTACTATCAGCAAATTTTTCGCCCGTAAAAAATTGAGGCTCACATACACTTTGCGGAATAGAGGACTCTAGCATTAACGGGCTATCACTAGAAAGTTGAGAAATGTCAGAAGGTTGGATATTCACTTCATTCAATATTTCAACCAACTCATAAATATAAACTTGTCCTTTGGATTTGTTAGCATTAATGGCTCCCACAGCGACTTTATCATCATATATAGTCACACTATGACCAAATAAATCGTACCTTTCACTATCAAAATCTTGAAGTTTTTTTTCTTCTCCCCATTGACGAGTAATTTCTTTAGGTTCGCATTCTTGCAATACAACTTCAGAAGACAAGACAGATGATAATGCAGAGCCACCCGAATCAACAAAATCGTTTGGAGAAGTTGTAGGTGCATCCTGGCTAAAAATATACGCTACGCCCCTGCGATCATTTTTCCCTGGAGACCCCACTACAATTCTTTTTTGATGTATGTCAACTGATGATCCAAAAAAATCTCCTGGACAGGTATCGTAAGCACGAAAACGATCAACCTCATCCCATTCTAAGAAATTTCTTTTAAAAACATGAACTCTTCCTTTGCCCAAAAAATTAGGAGAATTTTGTTCAGGAACACCAACCACAATATAATCACCGTCTATAGCAACATCATATCCAAATAAATCGCCTAGTTGAATACAAGCATCTAACTTGCGATGAAATTCCCAAAAATCCCCTACTCTTATAAACGTATAAACTGCCCCTCTGCCCTCATCTGCTAAAGGAGCACCTACAACAGCAAATTTTCCATCTATAGCCACAGAAAAACCAAACTGATCGCCTTCTTGAGCACCTGGAGCATTCACTTTAGATACTTGATGCCAATTGCCTTGATTCGATCTATAAAGATATGCAAAGCCTTGACTAGACTTTTTGCCTGGAGCACCAACGATGCCATGTATCCCTGAAACATCTACAGATTTACCGTAAAAATCAAATCCATTGCCATCATCAGAACGAATTTTGCTCAATAAATTCTGTATGTTAAATTGACAGATTTCTGAACTTTGACTTGACGCTTCCAAAAGAGGAAGAGAGGCTAAAGCGAAAACAATATTGTTTGTACCTGTAGATAACGAATCCCAAAACAAACCGTTCCACACTGCAATATTGTTGACTTCTTCATCAGCTACTTTTTCAAAAAATCCACCTGCATACAACTTTCCTTCATGGACTTCTAAAGCAAAAACTCCTATGTTCTCTATTCCACACCCTACTTTTTCCCACAAATTGTTTATTTCATCAAATGAAGCTATATTGCTTGTAAAAATTCCACCTGAAGAAATGAATTCTCCACCAGCATGAATTGTGCTCTGGTAAACTTCTATCGCTCGAACAGTATCGTCTAAACCACTTCCAAGTTGCTGACTGACAACATTGTCTAATGAAAAGATATGATTTACTTCAAATTCATCAACTTGATCAAAGCTTCCACCTACATATAATTTATTATTGTAAGACAACAACGCAAACACATCAGAATTAGGCCCAGATGGTTTATAGGATGAATCTATAAATGATTCACTAGTAATTAAACTAGAAGAAAAATTATACAGTGGCAATCCCCAGTCGTTACCATCCCATGTCGCTAAGTTCCTAGCCAATACATCATCTGTTGTATTAAAATTGCCTCCTACATACAACAATCCATCATGTACTTCAAAAGCGTATACTGTAGCTGTCGAATTAATAAATTGCAAATTGGCTGTTTGAAATGCTAAATCAGAAGATGTAAAGCTGCCACTTATTGTTTTTCCTAGGTTATTCCAAACTAATCCGTCCCAAAAAGCGATAGACTCAAAAACATCATCATTAATTATTGTAAATCTACCACCTGCATAAAGAAATCCATCATAAACTTTAAGGTCAAATATTGTGTTATTAAAACTGCCTATAGGATTAAAATTCTCTCCATCCCATTCTACGACCATATTAACAAATTTACCAGCAGCCCTTGTAAATTTTCCTGCTATATAAATTTTTCCTTGATACATCTCAAACGCATGAGCTTCTGCTAAAACAAAACCATCAAATGAAACACCAGATTTAATATTGTTCCATTGATTGTTATACCATAAAGCCACTCTTTTAATGTCATCTTGTCCAGCTATTCTAAATTTACCACCTACGTACAAAGCATCAGTTCCACTTTGATGCGACAATTCAGAGCTGCTGACTAAAGTTTTATCATTAACACATCCTTCAGGTCCAATAACGCATTCTGCATTATAGATAAATGCTGAACCTTGATTGGATTTAGTGGCAATATCATCAAAAGGTACTCCAACTACCGCATTTAAAGTCGTTTGGTCTAAAGAAACAGAAAAGCTATATGCATCTTTTTTGTCTTCATCTTGAGCAATTTTATTAATAAATTTGTAATTAGATCCTACTCGCTCAAAAACATAAGCAGATCCTTGTTTTTTTGTCATATTAATGTCATCGCAGGAAGCTCCTATCAGAAGATAATCTCCTGCTGAGCTAACGCTTTGACCGAATCTGTCTCCAGAAAAACCATCAAAAGCAGTAACAATGCTTTCTTCAAAATACACACTAAAAAAGTTAACATTAGAACTCATTAAGTCAGAAGGCAAACTGCTTTCATTGGAGAAAACAAAAACATTACCTTGCAGTTTATTAGCTCCATATATAGATCCTACATACACTCGATGATCATCAATATCAATTGAATGACCAAATTGCATATTATTTTCGCCGCTAATTGCAAATAACTTGTCAATCTGGACCCAAGGACCACTTTGATTTTCAAAAACATACACTGACCCTTGCATTTTGTTCTGGTTAATCATTTGCAAAGGAGCACTAACAGCTACATAATCTTTATGCACTGAAACATCGTATCCAAAAGCGTCAGATCGGACTGTGTCTGAAGGAGACAAAATAGCTTGTTGAAAAATGTTATTAGAAGAATCTATAGTATATATGTAAGCTTTTCCTTCATTACTGTCTTTTCTAGGAGCACCTGCCACGATGACATTGTTGTAAATATCTACAGCAGCTCCAAGATAGTCTTGGGCAACACCATCAGAGGCCACAGCATCATCTTGCAAGGTCCATGATCCAGAAACATATTCATATAAAAATATTTTACCTTGATTTGAATTTGAGCCTGGAGATCCTACGACTAGAAAATTATCATATAAAGCAACATCGTAACCAAAAAGAATGCCGCTAGGCTCCGTAATAATTGAGTCAAATACCCAACTAAGACCAACTCTTTTATATGTAAATACACTGCCTGTCACGCCGTCGCTGGGAGAACCTACAGCTAAAAAGTTAGACGATATTGATGTAGAAAAGCCAAAATTGTCATTAGCAGATCCAGCAGGATCAAATATTTTTACAAAGTCGCAATTTGTTATTTGTGTATTTTGGTCTTGCATTATAATTTTAAACTCTATCGCAATCTGTTAGTTATTTGCTAAAAAATACTATATTTTTTCTCGGCAAAAATGTGGTTATGGGCACAATTCAAATTCCCAACTATTGAAACAAGTCACATAACTTAAAATTTCTTCAGGAGCACATGGCACATACTTCAAGACGTCATCGTCAATGTTCAAATCGCATTCCAATTCTAAATTCCAAATAGTATGAGCTTTTTCTTGACAGTTAGGATCAACTAATATTCTCAAAACATCTACGTTATTTCCTACTGTAACAATTTGATCAGAAATAGCACCGTCAATATCTGTAGCAATACATCCAGAATCAAATAAAGTTTGTTGCTTGAATGTACCTGGATCTGCTATAATTCTAAGTCGATCTTTTAAAATAAAAGTTTCAAATTTAGATATTATCAAATTAAAAATATTAGATCCTGATACATTATAGTCTTTAATAAATTGAATAGTTCCTTCTTGAGCCATTGATATTGATAAACTACACAAATCTCCTACGCCTAATAAGCTACTTGAACTACTTAAACTACTCAAGCTAGACGAACTACTTGAACTACTTAAACTACTCAAGCTAGACGAACTACTTAAACTACTTAAACTACTTAAACTAGACGAACTGATTGAA
>LFUG01000812.1_pt1 | contig 13661 bp, 21 predicted proteins | sample 633461 | NCBI WGS metagenome assembly LFUG01 (sample SAMN03781033, study PRJNA287316) | hypersaline lake metagenome | isolation source: virus filtrate of water collected from the Namib Desert Eisfeld playa | place: Namibia | collected 2013 | reverse complement strand
CTTGAACTGTTCTCGTGTCTTCTCTGCTCTTTATTTCGGTGTCCACAAAATTTTTATCAGTTCGCTACCCCATGATACATATACATGAGCCCGGCAGTCCGGACAGTCACCTACGACGACGTGCAAGACATACTAATACGGAAAGCACGGAACAACCGGGACCAGGACAAAATCGTTGTCACAGTCAGCGACGTAAAATCCGATTTAATGATCTACAAAGATATTGACGTGGTGAACAGGACGGTCCGGGATGCAGGGATGTGTCACCGAGGATATTTCGAGAAAAAGTTTGATAGCTGTACTTACAACAAGACAGGTGACACCAGATTCCGCGGATTGATCATGAAACCCGAGGAATTTCTTGAGGAAGTCAACGCAAACGGTGAAAACGTTTGAACTACCCCAGGGTAACTGCCTCGGATAACCAGTTAGACCGAGGGGTGTGCAGTATAGACGGGGAGGAGTACGCTCTCGCCATAGGTAAGATGGTGAACTTTATGAGAGATGGGATGCAGCCCCGTGTACTGATACTTGCAGACCCGGGATATGGTAAAACATTCGCATCCGGCAGACTCGGCGAAATACTGCACCACGAACTCGGGATCTGCGAAGGCGAGTTCAAACCCGGTAACCAAATGTTCGGCGACCCGTTAGACTTCATCAAAGCCAGTAGAGTGAAAGAAAGACGGGCATTAATCGTACCCGACGCCGATAACAAGTTCCCAGGGAAAGAATGGCAATCACCGAAAAACCGTGCCAACGCCGACGTAATGGACTTAACACGTTTATTCGGCCCGGTACTGGTATATGATGCGCACGAAATGGCTGCGTGTGACAAAGCTATCCGGACAAAACATAATATCCGTATGACACCTACCGGCAGCAATAACCACCAGTTCAAGGTGGAACGGATTTACAGGAAGAAGGATAGCCGCCGTGAGCAAGAAGAGAAACGTGATCTTGGAACTTGGAAACCGGATAAGCCTTCAAAAACTACTATTGAAAGGATTACACAGCTCGATGAACATGAGAAAGAAAGGCATATCAAGGAACGTGAGGAGCAGATAGAAATGAGAAGAGAGAAAGAGGAAATGAGGAATATAAGTTTCGGCTAGTTATCGAGAGCCTCACCTCTTTCTCGTCTGCTCTGCTCTTCTTTGTACTGCCGGATGTTCTTGGATTTCCGGTCCATCACATTCAACTGGCCGGCGACACGGCTGTTAAGCTGGCTGTATATCTCCGGTAACTGCTGCATAGCCTCTGCCCAGTCCTGATGTGCGTCTGCAAAGGTGCGTTGTGTGATCTTGTCCTGCGCTGGTGTGGAGTGGTCACGCCATAAACCGTTTTTCTTAATCGGGTAGAAGCTGTGGTCCATGATGATGCCTTGTTCGCTGACATCCATCTTGTTTTTAGGTAGATCCCACCACTCTATCAATGCCCCGGTTTCCACCCAGGGCAGTAGTAGGCTGGCACGCCACAAAGGCCATTTCATACTGGCTTTAAGTTTGTTACCTCCGGGTAGGACGCCGTACTGCACCGAGCTGAACAGTTCTTCTTCTTGTTCGTTTTTGTTGTCGAAGTCGGGTTCGACAATTACTTTGTCCTCGGTGGATTCGGCTCTAACTGCTAGTCCTAACAGTTTTTTCGTGTTCTCGGTGCTGCGGTGGTAAACCCAGTCCATGACCGGGCTGCCTGCGGTGTATGTTGGCAGGATGAACGTGTTTTTGATTCTTTCCTGCATCGTGGTCTTGTCGAGTGTGTCCTCGGGGTCGTGGTGGTTGAGGAAGTAGTACGCTGCACCGCCTGCACCTATACTGATCAGTAGGACGGCGGCAAGTGATGGCGGCATATTCAGTATGCCGACGATAATGTTGTCTAGTCCTGATGTCTGTGCTGCCTGCTGTGCTGCTTGGTGTTGGCTCATAGTATAGTCGTTAAAAAATTTATTTTATTTGGCTTCTAGTTTAGCGGCTTCATCCTCTATCTTTTCTATTTCCTGTTTCAAGTCGAGGTAAACGCTTTCCGGTAGTCGTCCTTGATTGACCATGAGTTTTACGCCGCTAAGGATTTTCCAGTTGTCGAAACCCATTAGCAGGAATCGGATCATGGTCCATGCAAAGGCTCGGACAGGCCATGTAATTATTTTAATTAACTTTTTGATCACTGTGTGACCACCTTTGCAAATCCCCATATAAAGCCGAATACTACGATCCCTATGATTAACAGGTTGAGTTCGGAGTCCAGGCCGAGCGGGGTCAGGTTGATGTCTGTGAAGAAGTTGACGGCCTGTATTGCCAGGAAACCGAATATTATGAACTCGATGTATTCTGTAGCACCCATTTTATTTTTTCATCCTCTCAGGAAGAACCCTATACCTATTACTATGAACGCGATTTGGAAAAGTGCCTGTATCTCCGGAGCTGCTGATGTCAGGTTGATGAACTGGTTGTTCATGTCCGGGGTGTGAGCGGCTAGTGCCAGGCCGAGCAGTAGGCCGCCAAGTCTTACCAGTAGGCTCATGGCAGTATCACATCCGCTACGCCTATAAGGAATACCAGCAAGGAAATATTGAATATTAAACCTATCATAATGTTGCAAGTGCTAAGTCCGAGGAAGAGCCCGGCTGCGTCACTGACATAACTAAGTGCTTTTGTTATAGCCGGGTCTTCAGGGTCGGCGTCAAAACCTATGTCAGTGGTGCATTGTTTTAGCTCATTGTCGGCAGGCATTAACGTGAATATTACGCCAAGTGTTAGCAGCATGAATCCGGCGACGGCCATCATCCGTGTCTGTCCTTTCCTGTACCTTGTCATGATAACAGTTTCACCACTAAAAGCACCAGGAGGATTATGAACGTCCCGGCGAGTAAAGGGTTTAAGTAACCGAACACGGACAGCCCTACACCGAGTGTAACGGTCACGGTTTTAGCCACGAAACCTCCGAATATTATAGAGATCAAAGTGAACAGGCCGATGAAGAACATGATTTGTATGGCCAGGTTCCAAGTGGATTTTGGAATACCTGATTGATCGGATAGCACGCCCATCCACCGATCCCATATAATATCTGTCCATACTGCGTCGATTGTATCTTTAGGGAATCCGTAGGTTTCTTTTATCTCAAATGTTGTGTTCTCGGTAAAGTATGAGCCACCGGTACTTCTTAATTCAAAATACCAGTTGTATTCTGCTTCTTTCCAGTCCTCGGTGAGCTGATCCTCTCTTACAGTGAAGTTAAATGTTGATGTGTTCCCTCTGTCAGTGTCGAAAACAGTTGTCCCAGTTCTCTCAATATTGAATATTTTACTCGGGTCTGGTGGTGCGGAGCCGGTGTAGTTTGTCCACCATGTATCTACAGTTGCTACGAAACGTACCACTGTATCCGTTATATTTCCTTTACCTACTACCTCGCCTGGATCCGGACTGGAAGTGGTATAGTTAACGTGAAGTGTTGCGTCACCGGTTCCATCCCCGTCGGTGTCGAGGAACTCGGTGTCATTGACCAGGATTTTATCCGTACCGCTGTCTTCTTTAAGCTGGTCCCTGTCATCTGCGTTATACAGATTTAACGTGTTCACTGTGAAGTTCAGTCTTTTACTGCATACTTGTTCTTTCCCGGCTACTGACCCGCAGAAGTACCAAGTATATTTTCCGGATGTAGGTACGTTTATGTATCCGAACTGTGTCTTGTTGTTACTGAAATCGGATATATCTATCCATTTCACCCCGCCGGGTTCTGTCCTTATATCTGCGTTTCTGATGACGGTGCCGTTCGGGTATTTTATCCGGGGGTCAATTGATTTGAACGGCTCTGACGTTGTTCTAATAACGTATTTTGTGTAGAGTTCGTAATTTTTTTTCCCGCCGGAAAACGTGTGTACACCGTTTGGCTGTTCTATCCAAAGCAGTGGTAGTCCGACACCTACCGGGTATCGTATACTGTCTTTCCCTGTCCCTCCCGTGTCCGGCTCGAACGCTACTCTTAAATCGTAGTAATTTCTTACCTGTGAGATTCTAATGTCTGACACGGTGATTGCAACTGTTCCAGGGTCGCCTTGGTTCACTTCTTTAACACGGATGTATCTTCTTTCGTTACCGTCATCGCTGTCGCTTGACCCGGTTTGTTTAACTGTAAAGTATTCTCTTTCTGAAACTGTTTTACTTAGTCCGTCAGCCTTGATTTTAGCTGATTCAGTGTTCACTATTTCAACTACTTCTATTGTATGTTCTTCACCGTCTATCGTTAAGGTGGTGCTGGTCCCGTTTTCTATTGAGGCGGTGGTCCTGTTGGATCTGTGGAATCCGGATGCTGGTACTGGCGAGGTTGCGAACTGGTTGTATGATTCGTTACTGGCTCGTTCGTAGTATTTGAGTGTTCCACTGGTTTCGGTGGTGTAGTTGATGAATATTGGGACGGAGGCTTTGCTGTCGGTGAAGCTGGATCTGTTTATGAAGCTGACCGAGTTACCTCTGTTGTTCGGGAACTCGAAACCTACATCGAAATCAATGCTTTTCTTGTCTACGGTGTATGTCCTTATACTTGAGTTTCCTGTGACATTTCCTCCGCGTGTCGGCTCCCAGTCCAAGAACCTTATATCATCGACCTGGGCGGTAACTGCAGAATTATGATTATCATTGTCTACAATAAACTGGAACTGTCGCATTTTTGTCTGTGAAGCTGTGGCATGCCATTGACCTTCTTTGTTCCCGTTTATGAACAATGTAAAGTTGTGTATTTTCTTCCTTCCAGATCCTATACTTTGATTGAAGAAGTTAGCTCTAATATCATAATCTGTGTTTGCACTCCAAGTACCTATTCTTTGGTCCTCTTTAGGTCCGCCGGACACGTTTCTCACATCTTGTAATATTATATTTCCGTTCATACCGAAATCTATGTTAAGAAGTTGGAAGCTAGCGTCACCCCATCCTATTGTTACTTCATCAGCTGATCCCCCAGTTTGATCATCTATGTTTACGGTGGCTGTCACGTTTAACGCATCATTAAAATCTCCCTCCCCGTAGTCAGTGCTACTGAATATGTTAGGATCTGCTTTCTGCTCTATTGACCTGCTCTCGTTTATCACTTGACCGTCATTTATATTTGTCAAATTCTGTGTGTCGCCTGTCCATCCGTTTAAGTCACCGTCTTCAGCATCTTCTCTTATTATTAATTGCTCTTCAGCAGGTATAGTGCTGTTCCGATGTTCTACATACCAATTGTAGAACCCTACAGATCCCTGTATTTGATGGATGTACGTCGTTGTTCCTTCGGTATGTGAGAAGGTTTTGATTTGAGAGTTATTTTTGAATAAGAAAACTGTCCCGTTCGGTGCTTGGACATCAAATTCAAAGCTCACAGTATCCCCGTCTTTGAAGGTTTCCTTGTCGTCAGGGCTGACCAGCGTTATTAATGTGGGTAGGACGCCGGTAGGGGCTGTGGTGTTGATGGTGGCGGTCCGTTTCGCGGTGAACGCGGTGTTCCCGGCCTGATCCTCCGCCCAGGAGTACCAGGTATAGGTTTGATCCTCGTTAAGCCCGGTATGATTTTCCTCATAAATCGGGTCGTACGCGTTAGAGAAGGAGGAGTTGGTATTGTCAAAGTCTTCTTGGACCTGTGAAACCCCGGACAGTGGATCCGCTGCGTTCACACTGTTGAATATCCAGTCCTGGCTTATGTTCGCTCCGCCTGCGGTGGTGTTCGCGTTGATGCTGATGGTCGGACTGGTAGTATCTATTTTTACGTTGGTGGTGGAAGTGCTGGCGTTGTTACCTGCCGGGTCCTGGGCTGTGTATGCAAGGTCATGGTTGCTGTCTGTATTGAAATGGACTAGTGTGTAGAAGTCGCTGACAGTGTTGTAGGCTCCGTCTTTCCAGTATTCTATCTGGTCAACTGTATCGGTGGTGTCGCTGCATGATATGTTCACTGTTTCGCTGCGGCTGATCCATGTGGAAGTGCTGTTGTCGCTGCAACTGGGTGGAGTGGTGTCCAGTGTCAGTGTCCGGGTGCCGGTGCTGTCAGTGTTTCCGGCGGTGTCGTTCACCCATCCTCGGAGGTCATGGCTCCCGTCTGCAAGCCCTGTATGGTTGTATGTATAGAACGGCTCTCCAGTGGTTTTTGAGGCTGTCTGGTTGGTGCCGTCTAGTTCGCTGTAGACTGTGGAAACGGATACGTTATCCGTGGCGGTGTAGTTCGCGTATATGTAGGACTGGCGAAGAGGCTGAACGCCTTGATTTGTGGTGGAGGGATTGAATTGTATCACCGGATCCTCCGTATCATTAACCCCTCCACCACCTCCACCGGTATCGGCAGCTTCTTGACTGAAGAAATCCTGGCCGCCTACAGGTGACATATCATATTCGGCTGTAACCCAGTCACTCGATTTACTTGATGAATAGAAACGAACAGCGTCAATCCTTCCATCAAGATAATCTTTAGGACCGTTATCATCCGCACCCAGTGTATCACCCCGGTTCAAACCACTTTCTATGCCTGTTGCAGAATAAGTACCGGCACTTGTATCATCTACGAAAAGTTCAACAGTTGACCCATCCCACGTCATAACACTGGAAACCCATGTATCTCCTGATATACTAGAAGTACCTAATTGATTCCAACCGCCACTATCTCTGTGGTATGCGGTTATTCCGCCGGAGCCATCACCACGCAGAAGGATACCGTTATCCGCTTGCTGTGAAACAATCACATCATTATCTCCATCGCTAGGTGTTTCATGGTACGACCATGTGGCAATAGTGTAACTTGTGTAAGTTGAAAACGACGGCATAATTATGTAATCATTAGCTCCATCGAAACCTCTCGCACCGTCGAACTGTCCATGCACATTGTAAGTGGTTCCTGTGGTTCCATTGGAATCTTGGGAGTTGCTTGAAGAGTCAATAGTTTGACCCGAGGATTCATCTAAATGATATGTTAATAGTATGTCTTGTCCGGGGTTGTCCCAAGTCCCTGTAGTATCCTCCTCATTCGTAGTTCCACTACCATAATGAACTCTTAACTGCGTGGATCCGTCCCGCGTCCAGTTATTCCAAACCCAAGCAACTGCATCTCCACCATTATTTAAATTAAAGTATTCTATCTCGTATGGTAGTCTTTGATCGCTTGTATCAGAGAGATCTATATCTTCTTTGCCATCAACACTAGAACAGTCTATCTCAACTGGACCTGAACCCGTATTGGATTCGGTTCCACAGGTCAGATTTACTGCAACTGCTTTTGAAACTTGAGGGCTTCCAGTAGTACTGGTCACAGCAACAGGTTTGAAACTGTCGTAACTGTCACTGCTACCGCCTTGTGTAGCGGTTACAGTGTTTCCAGCCGCTAAACCAGTAATCATTAAAACACTGACTAACAGGAATACCGTCTTACCAGTGATTTTCAAAAACCAGTCACCTCATCTTGTTTGTGAAGATTCCACCGTTCTTCTATACATTCAGTTAAAGATTCTTGAAAATCTACACTGAACAACTTACTGTGATTCTGAATCCAGAATCTGGATTTATCCCACCATTTCAAGGTCAGTAGTTTTTCCCTAGTATTTTCGTCAAATCTGTAACCAATATGACTTGCAGGACTACCTGCCACTATTTCGTAACTCTCCACATCCTTTGTTACTACTGCTCCAGCACCGATTATAGCACCGTCACCGATTTCAACACCTGGAAGCACCGTCGCCCGGTCACCTAGCCAGACATCACTGCCTATAACCACTTTTTCTGTGTGAACTGGGCCTTCAACATCATCGAGTTTGGTCAGGTAAAATCTTCCCTGCTGACATACCTGAGTGTAATCGTGCGATACACCGATAATGTGCGTATCTCGGGCTATAGAACAGTATTTACCTATAGTTATATCGCCGTGGATAAAGCATTTATCGTGGATCTTTGTTCCTTTCCCTATACTAATCTCTCCTTTCAGCTCTACGTTTTTACCTATACGTGCTTCTCTCGGTATTTTTACTGGATGCTTCCAGTTCAAATATTTCTGCATCAGAAAGTCTTTAACCTGTCTTTTCACTGTTTATCACCTTCTTTAATCTCTGGGCGTGGAAGATAGTTCGCCGTATCATAAGCTGCTATCGCCAGACCTAGTCCGGCAAGTGTGTAAAAGAACGACAATTTATACATTGAATCCTCCTCCGTATCCGACCTGTAGCTCTCCCGACACACTTAGCTGGTGGATGGCTTTCTGCTCCTCACTTGGAAAGTATTTCCCATGACAGTGACAAGTATACTCCCAACCCAGTATTTTCGCTAAGAATTTGTTAATCATAGATTTTTTCTCTTTAAAGAATTGTTTAGTCTGCTTGTCTTAAACATTTAATCCCCGGCGTAATACAACGTAATACCGCGTTTTTTACTCGGTGTCCTGGTTTTTCCATTCACGGATTTTATCCCTGTACTTATGCCTGTGATCACTTGGGTTGGAAATATTCTCATCAGTTACATGGTTCTCGGCTAAGTGCTTGTCGCGTTCATGACGTGACCCGAATTTTTCATCACAGTAAGGACAAACAATCATTCCAGTAGTACACCTGCCGGGTCGTACACCCTCAGTTCAGCAGTACCATCTTCGGTGTCATGTACTGTGAAGTCAAGGGAGTCATTGTAGCGCAACAACTTGGTGCTATACTCGGCGAGCTCCTCATCGGTAGTTGCTGTGACTCTGTTATCCTGGTCTAGTTCGGCGGCCAACTCCCGAAGATCACTGGGAACACCATCAAGACCAGTCACTCACGCATCACCCTCTTCTGGAGTTTCCAACGGGTTCAACTTGTAGAGGAAGAACGGCTGCGGCAAGTCATAATTCCGAGAACGGAACCACTCCAGCATCTCACCGATACTATCGAAACCCTCCAAGGTACGTAGAGCATCATGCTTCGCGGGCTCATTCGGGAACAACTCGTTCTGATTATCGTATGCCTCGCAAATCTCCGGCCCGAACGTGATGACCTCGCGGGCCTGGACCTTCACCGTCAAGTCATCCGCTACCTGGTAGCGTTCACCGACACGATACAAGTTATCCCGCTTCACAGTCCGCATCGTAGTCGATTTCTCACCGTTCCGCAGCTTCTCCACCAGCTCGTCAGTAAAAGGAATCTCCTCCACTACCGATTCTCACCTCGAATCTCTGGGTTTCCGTGCTGGAGCTGTTCGCCAATATCATCATCCAGAAAGTCACTCAGCCGTTTTCGGCCATTATAATGGTCTGATTTGCTGAGATTACAGTCTTGGCAAAGAACCTGTAGATTATCCATATCGAAGTTTTTCCCTCCTTTCGAGACTGGTTTGATGTGGTCTACATGGAATTTGTTGTCAAAGTCTGGGTCTCCAAATCCTTCGACCATGTCCGGATGTTCTTCCCTGTATTCCTCCAACATCTGTTCTTTGCTCTTGCCACACCTCTGGCAAGTCCAATTATCCCGCTCAAGAACTCGCTTCCTCAAACTCTGCCAAGTATAGAACCTCTGAGTTGCCTTCGCTACCCTGTTACAAGAATCACTACAGTATGTTCTCCTGTTCTTCGGAACCTCCTCTTTACAGACCCGGCAACATCCTTCTTGTGTCTGGGGGAATAGAGTGGTGACTCGTTTAAATTGCTCCCTACTCACTCCGAGAACACCTCCTGTAGTTCCTCGTTTATATCTCTCAAAAGCTCTGTGGTAGTCTCTGGTTCTTCTTCTGAGAATACAGCGACTTTGCTCTGAAGAACTTCTTCGATTGCATCCTTGATGGTGGACTCGGCAAACAAACGCTTCATATCCCGTCCGCACGTTGGGCAACCATCGAAGTAGAGACCGATATGGCCCATACTACAACAGCCATAGTCCGGCTCCGGCCCATCATCTTCAGTCATTTTAAATCCCTCTTAATCAGTTCAACAGAGTCCTCAGATTTCCGGCCAAGCATATCCGTACCAAGTGCGTGAAGAGCCGCCCTCCAGCCCTCTACATATTCCTCGGATTCAACCTGCTCGTCAATATAGTCGAGATAGATTTGGATGTAATCGTGTACTAGTTCCGTGAAACCAGCTATCAGGGCTTCCTCCCTTTCCTGCAAATCGCTCCGCCGCACCAACTCATCTCCCTCCTGTAGAAAGTGTTTGCCGTCATAAGTTGGATTTATAGATACATCATTATGATAAATCCCTCTATCAACTTCAACCGCTACCACTTCGGCAGCGGTTTCCAGCCCTGGTTGTTTTGGCGGCTCCCCACCCACCATAGTGGAATCGTCTTGTTCTTCCTCACTCACTGCTCGGAATCACCTCTAGTTGCTGATGTAATATGTTCCGCGAGTTCTCTAGCATCCTCTATATCCATCTCCATAACCGCTGACTTACCCTCGTCTTTCTCACCAGTGGGTTCGTATAGAGTAAGTAGAACCAAGTCATCGCACCGCATTGTCGCCTTACTAGGGTTTTCAATGTAGTAGTTGCCATCTTTCAGTTTATCTATAAGCTTCTGTAGTTCCTCTGGGTGCGAACGCCCGTCGGCGTTCCTACCGGATTCAACACTGTTGGAGGAGCTATCGCCACCGCTATCTTTTCCTAACATCATTCTCACTTACATTATCACTGGCGAGTTCGCTACCCCATTTCCGGAACAACATTTTATCACTGCGGCCATAACGACCATGCTCAACCATCGGAAAACATCACCCTACCCAAGTGTAGGTGTAGGACTCGCCTACACCGGCATCAGGGTTTTCCACAGTGATATAACCCCACCCCCTTAACCGTTTTAAATTGCTGTACAGGGTTTTCCGGTTTAAACCGGTGACACGCACTAATTGATCGACTGTTGCTTTTCCGTGTTTTTCCAGGTATGCCTGTATCTCAGCCTGACTCATTCAGATACTCAACTCCGCAGTCTTCTCAGCTTTCTTGATTTTCTCTCGGATACGGCTACGCTTTTTTGAGGCATTACCGTACTCTATCCCCATTTCTTCGGCAGCATCAGAAACAGTCATCCCCTCTATTTCTGTCAAGAAATACAGTTCAGCCTCCCTGCTGGAAAGATTTGTGTTCTCTTGAAGCTCTCTTACTTTTTCCTGTTTCTCCGATACTATCTCTATCTCTAACGTATCAAGTTCTGGATGTTCGGAAAGCTCAATGTCGTTCTTAAAATTACAGGACTCCCAGGCAATATCCTCGGCTTCTTTATGCCATTCAGAAACTTTTTCCCTGTATTCCTCTGAATCCTTATCTATATCAGGATGCTCATCTGCTACAAGTTCTCTAGTTTCTGAAAGAGCAGGATAGCTCCATCCCTTCGATTCTTCTACTATTTGAGCAGGATGAATTTCTGCCATAGGGCCTTCGCCTTTAGGATAGAAATTACCTTCTTCATTGTAATGCAGATCCGCTCTATCCTTATCTTTCCATACTCGGAAAAAGGCTGTACGCCTATTCTTGTATTCTGGAGGCTGTCCGTTAAACTCGTATGCCTCTCGAAGCTCCGATTCTAAAATCTCTACTTTCTTCTTCATTATTCTTCAACCCCTTCTTCTGGAACTATTGCTGTTGGGGAGTATTCTGTTCCTATTTCTCCGCCTACATACTCATCTACGCAGGAAACTATGAAGCCATTTATCTTGAAAATTTCTCGGCTATGGTCGTTTCCTACTACTTCTCCTTCTTTTAGGTCTATGTATGAGTCTTCCGCATTTGCAAAGTAGAGTCTGTCATGTCCGTAGTTGTTCCAACGGCTCATTTCTCTGTTATCCCATCTTGCTTTTCCTTTTCCGCAAGAGAATTTTGTTCCTCTTTCAGGATTAGATTCTGCCAGTCCTTCTACTTTAGATTTTAGGTCTTCGACTTGTTTGTCTGAAAGGTCTTTGAGCGTTGTCATTTTCTTACCCTCTATCCCATTATTGGCAATCAACCTTTATATACCCTTCCCCTATGATGGCATCACACGAACAGTTCTTCCCGTTTCAATTAGTATCCTATTCAACGTCAGGGAAAACAACATCCCGGGCTTCTTTTTCTTTTACGGTCCATAAAGTATGGCCTTCTTCCACACCGGCTTCCTCGATCATGTCATGGTGGTCGCGTAGCTCGGTGAACCGCCCGCTTATATCGCTGGGTCTTTTGCCTAGTGCGTGGGCGACTGTTTGACAGGTTATAGGTCCTTGTTTCTTCACTATTTTGTAGACTTTTTCTCGGTCGCCGGTTAGGCTGCCTTCTTCTTTCTTGTTTTTCCATGCGTTGAGGCTTTGGTCCTGTGCAGTGTTCTTCATAGTATCAGTCCTTCGTGTTCTGGTAGGTTGTCCTGGTTTTCCCAGGCCAGTGTCCGTGCCTGGTGTTGTTCTATTTCCATCGCCAACCAACGCACCAAGTTCATCCGTATAGCACCTTCCGCCGTTGTTTTCTCTGGATAACCTTGATCTTCTGTTTCTCAGTCTCATGCAAAGGCAGGATCATTGTTGGTGTTTCACCTGGTCGGCTGCCATTTTGATCGCGTTTTCGCTGTAGTTGTCAAGGATTTCATGGCACTCCCGCAAATCATTTTCTTTATCAGGATCTTGTGCTTGGAATACCGAACCCGGCACCAGTTCCTCATCCCGTTGTTTATCTTTCACTGCCCGTCACCTTCTTTATCTATATTTGAGATAAATAAATGATAATAGTAAATACCAGACTTATTCTCGTTCCATATTACACTTACACCTTCTTTACCCTTTCGCGGTTTAGAAGCCACAACACCCTTTCTTTCATCCACATTTAGTCGCTTCTTACCAAGCTCACTCATTTTGACTTTACCGCCTTTGTCAAACCTTTCGTGCGGCTCTAGTTCTCCAGGACACTCTTTTTCGTGTAAACGCATTTCCTCCTTGGCTTCTCCACTGTCGAACATTTCGAAACCACATCTTTCACATCTTATAATACCTTTATCTTTCACTGCCGACCACCTTTTTCCATGCTTTACGGAACTCGTGGTTGTCGGGTTCGGGTAGATTGTAACGCGCCATCGTTCTATGCTGCACCTCCGTTAACTTGTTCGCTGATTTTCTGCAGTAGTTCTGTGATCGCTCCGTCGTAGCTTTGGCCGGGGCTTCTCCATTCGTCGAGGAGTTGTTTCGTGTTTCTTTGGATGCTGATGGTTGTATCCTCTCGTTCCATGGATACCCATTTATTCCCGTGGTTTAAATAAGTGTTGTTCAAACCCACCACTCACAGCTTGACCTTCATGAAACGGTAGGGTTGATTAGGCGAAACCTGTTTTCTAATAGGAAAACCACTATCTTACCTATTAGAAACACGCGGATCCCCGGGTTGAAACTAGGGATTAGGTCAGGGTGTTGGCGATAGAAAAGTGTTTCTAATCACTGTTTCCAGGGTTTCAGGGTTTCCGGGGTTAGTGGAAAACCTTTATACCTATTAGAAACAGTTTAAATACTGTGGCTGATAAGTCTGATAAGAAGCCGGATGAAGAGCTTGGCACCCACTCGATTCACAACGGGCCGAAAGACCGTGACCGAATCAACCGTTTAGACACCCGGTACCAGAACAAAGGTGCGTCACCGATCTGGACTGTAGCTTTAGAGGATGCGGAGAAGTTAAAGGATATACGGAATACTTATCAGCGTTTTCTCCAGGATGAAATCGGGCTCGGGGGTTTAATGCGCCAACTAAACCAA
>LFUG01002580.1_pt1 | contig 13917 bp, 21 predicted proteins | sample 633461 | NCBI WGS metagenome assembly LFUG01 (sample SAMN03781033, study PRJNA287316) | hypersaline lake metagenome | isolation source: virus filtrate of water collected from the Namib Desert Eisfeld playa | place: Namibia | collected 2013 | reverse complement strand
AGCCGACTCCAGCGCTTGCTGCGCTTCCACAAAGTGCATGTCGTAATACTCATGGTTGCCCGGCACGTAGATGACCTCGGGGGCCTTGTCGCGAAGGTTGCGCAGCTTCGTGATAGCCATATTCCGGTCGTGCGAATACTGAAAGAGGTCGCCTGCCACGACAAGAACGTCGCAGACGCCTCCCTCAATCGCGTCAATTGCACTTCGACCTGTCTTCAAGAGCCAGTGGTCTTCATGCAAGTCAGAGACGAGACCAATCCTCATGTGTCGGCTTCCTCGTCTTCTTCGTCGTCGGCCTCGTCGTTGGCCTCGTCGGCGGGCTCGTCAAGATCATCGTTGTAGACAATCATCTCGTTGCCCTGGCGGTCGGTGTAGATTATGGCGGGCGCTTGCACTGGCTTGCGAGATGTACCGCCGCTGGGATCGACCTGCATCCCAATCACTTCATCAGCCAGAACTTCCCGGTAGCTGACAGCAACGTTTTGGATGCGGTCCATCCCGGTCGGAATCAAGATCTTCTTTTCCACCATGAACGCGCTCCTGAATTTCGTATTTTCAAAATATACAAGAGACTGTCAAGCCTTCTTGCGTTTGCGTGGCTTCTTGGTGAGCTGCTTGCTCTGTGTCTTCTTCCGCGCTTTGCGCTTTTTCTTCGGCGGTTTCCTGTATTCAGGCGTGAACTCTGGGTCCGCGCCTATCGCGATGAGCGGGTGGCCCTTGGCCAAACGTCGGCCAAGAAACCTTCCCGCTACACCGAACGCAAGCCGAACGCCTGGGCGATCTGGGGCGACAACACGGCCAATGGCTTCGCCTATCGCACGCCCCTTCTCGCCCTGCACTTCAATCCGCGAAGGCTGGCCGGACATCGGTGCGCGGTAGTGATTGTACGTAATGCTAATGTCGGCGCTGCATTCGACGCACGTCAATGCGTCCTCATCCCACTGAGCACCGCACCCGGCACAGAAACGCATGACTAGCTCTGGCCTTCCTTCCCAACAACAGCTTGCCCAGGCTTGAGCGGCTTATCGGTTGCCGAAACCCACAACTTTTCTTTGTCGGTTTCACCTTGCGCCTTGAGCTTCTCGGCACGCTTCTTCGCTTCGACAACCAGGAAGCTGAACACCTCAGCCTTCTGCTCGCCCCCTTTCGGATCGCTGCGCATCTGGCCGATGAGTTGGTGGATGTCACGCTCGGCAATCTCTTGCACGCCTTGACCGCCACTGAACTCGAACACCGCACGCTTGTTGGGCGCATCGGGAAAAATGTACCGCGCTTGTATCTCTACGCCTTCCATCAGTTTGTCCTCCGTGAATGGTTCTGAAAAAGAAAAACGACAGGCCCTCGTTGAAGAGAACCTGCCGCTTCCGGTTTCACTGCTCAGCAGGGGATACGAGCGGCCTAGAACGGCGTGTCGTCCGAAGCCTCGCCCAGATCGCCAGCCGCCAGGGCACGCACGGGAGACGTGGGCGCCTTGAGCTGCTTGGTCTGCACGTCGACGTTCCACATGGTGCGGCCACCCGAGATCTTGATCTTGTTCTCGTACTTGGCCCAGATGTCGTAGGCGGCGCCTGCGATGATCTCCGGGATCTCCACGTCACGCAACGAGGTCAACTTGTGGTTCTCGTTGAGATTAACGACATCGCCCTTTTGGGCCGTTGCGATTTCCGCATCCTCACCCTTGCCGATGCGAACCTTGCAAGGGGCGTGCAGCTCGATCTGGTAGTACCAGCGACGCGGCGTCTGACCCTGCATCTCGTAGCGGTTGAGCAGCCGCCCGTAGACGACGTTGTTCGCCTCCTGGGAGACCCAGGGCGCGTCCGAGATGGACACGCGGCGACGGAAGCCCGAGGGGGCCATATCGGGAGCGGGAAGGCCCCCTGCCGATGCGCCGTTGGCGGACGCCGCGCTATCTGCGGCCTTGGTGCTCTCTTTTTCTTTTGCTGTTGCCATGGTGGTGTTTCTCCTTGTTCCTTTGGTACGTTGCCGAGTGTCGAAACCCGACAATTTCTTGACGGGCCTGACAGTACGCCTCGACGCATCCCCCGTCAAGGCTCCGCAAAAAGAAAAAAAGTGCCTATATTTTGGGACAGTTACGAGGCTAAAGAATATTTTGACAAAATACTCGGTCTCTTACTAAGATACGATACAAGGAGAGACGAAATGCCTAAGTACGTCGAGCTAGACACCGAACGCTTCCAGCAATTCCTGCGCGCCTGCGGGTTCGTGCGCGCCGTGCAGGGCAAGGAAGTCATCTACAAACGCGCCAACCACCACCTCGATGCCGTCGTGGTCAAGGTCTACACGACAATTCCCCTCAACCGAGCCTCAAAAGCTCGCGAACGCGGCCAGGACGCCATTCGTGTCACCTGCGCCTACGAGAGCGAGGTCCCATTCCGGGGTAAGACCAGCTTCGGCATCCATAAATGTACGAAAACACTTCGCTCCGGGTCCGAAGAGGCCATTTTTGATCGCGTTTACCACCGCATGCGCGAAGCCTTCGCCGAGGGCAATGCCTGGCTCCGCAAAAACTGGCCCGAACTCCAGGCCGCACACAAGAAAGCCGAACAGATGGTGCGGAACCATCGGCCATGAAGACATGTACACCCGAGAAACACGAATCCATCAAAAGCAACCCCCAAGAGTGGGCTCGAATGAAGTCACTCGGCATCACCACATACGAAGACGAAGGCACCACCTACCAGCAAGACTGGCGCAATTGCCCTGAATGCAAGACCACCATGGTCGTCGAACAAGTCATCAAGCCATGAGCACCATCAAGCAAAGATCTGAGACTGTTCTCGCTCAACTGGAAAACGAGGGCGAGCACCACGACATCTGGTGGTACCTGCCATACACTCTCATCCCCGCAGCGGCGGTTTACTTTGAGCAATGTCCTGACGACTTCTGCGTTCAGCACATTGGCGAGCAAGCGATTGTCTTCGGTGGCACTAACCGTCTCATCTTCACGCACTCCCACGGCTTCACGCCTGACCAGCGCTACTGCACCAAGGCGTTTCTCCACCACTACGAGCAGATCGGAAAGCTGCCGATGAGGACCATCTAGGATGCGGCTGTCCGAGATACCCAATGTCACTACGCTCAAGGGTATTTCCGAGCTGGCGTTGCACCTGCGCACGATGTTCGGACTTGAAAAAGCGGATGTGCTTGGCATGACGCTGCCCGAGTTCGGACAGTCGGTTTCACGAAACGCGCCCCATTTGTTTTTCTCGATTTCAGATCGGGAGATGCGCGAGCGCACGCAAGAGCTGCTCGGCTACTACTCCACCCTTGCCTGGTGTCAGTCAGGTTTCCCCGCTTTCGACCTCACCCATTCTCTCGCATCGTCCCTACTACTCACCGACCCCAGCGATGTGCGCAGCAGCGACCTTGAAATGCCATACCAGGCATTCGCCATTCGCGTGCCGCCTGGGTTCCTGCACCTGCAAGATGAACGCGGTCTAGTCGATGCCTCTGTCGCGCTCGTCCACATGGGCAGGTTCCATCGCGACCCGGATGAAGAGCCAGCGCGCCGTATCGTCATCCACCTCATCGCTCAATCATCCTTGGCCGAACTCCAAGAAAACGACGCCAAGCGAACCACTGCGTGGGAACTTCTTCTGCCGCCTGGCGACCATGAGTTCATGGGTGATTGGTTGCAGATGGAGATCAAGAGCACCGATGGCGAGACGAGCCTGTACGACAAGTCTTCCATGCACGCCTTGCGACGCCTATTCATCAACGTCTGTCTCTACGTCGCTGCCAACGGCAAAGGCCAGCGACAGGAGCAACGCGGAAAGAAAAAGAAGAAAGGCAAGAAAAAGAAGACCGTTGCGTACCAGGGGCCCGAAGTTTGGGTGCTTGGCAAAGAGGTCAAGCCCGACTCGAATCTCATCGACGCTGCCAAGCAGTGGTCGCGCTCGCAGTCCCTTAACGCCAACACACCCGAATGGTCTGTGCAATCGAAGTACACCGTCCGTGGTCACTGGCGCAACCAGGCGCATGGCCCCAACCATTCTCTCCGTCGCCGTCAGTGGATTCAGCCCTACTGGAAAGGCGAAGGCACACTCAAGATCGGACACCTGTACACCACAAAGGATTCCTGATGCCCATCACCATGACCAATTACCCAGAATGCGAAAAGATGCGCGCTGTTCGCGAACGAAGCCAGTCGATTGGCGAGTTCCTCGAATGGCTCGAAGGCCAAGGCATCACCGTCGCCAAGTATCACGAGCACTCGGCTCGTTGTGAGCAAGACGGTCTGTGTTGCGACCGTTCCACCAACGAATTGGTCCATCACTCCGAGAGTACCGAGAAACTTCTCGCTCGCTTCTTCGAGATCGATCTGAACAAGGTCGAGGAAGAACGCCGAGCCATGATCGAAGAGCTGGCTGCCCAGAACGCCTCAAAATAAGGAGTCTTTCAAGAATCTTGAAATCTCGTGTATCGTATGAGAAACAGAAGCCTCGCCCATGCGCATCAGCCACCGAAACGGAATCTACTTCGCCATCGCGACGTATGAAGAGCGCGACGCCCTCCGAGAAGCCGGGTTCGTATGGCATCCAGGTTTGGTGGAATGTGACAGAGGTCCGGCTTCTTGCGCCGCCTGCCGAGCCGGTTTGAAAAAGGGGTGGTGGACCCGACGCGATGCCGCCGCTGCTCGCTTGTCTGCACACGCTGACGACATCGCAAAGAAGCAACTGACCTCGCATCTGCAAGCCGTCGAGAAATCTCGCGCCACCGATGCCCCAATCGAGATCCCATCGCCACGAAACCTCTCCTACCTGGGATACCAGAAAGCTGGCATCCACTACCTATCAGATCGGGAAGGCACGTTGCTTGGTGACGAGCCCGGCCTCGGAAAAACCATCCAGGTTCTTGGCGCCATCAACTACGACAAGTCCATTCAAAACGTCCTCATCATCTCGCCTGCATCGCTGCGCCTGAACTGGCAGAAGGAAGCACGACGCTGGCTTGTCCCTGATGAACGACAGTGGCTGCTCTACATCGGTAGCGAAGATCGCTCCATTCCAAAGGAAGCCAACTTCGTCATCGTGTCCTACGACCGCTGCCGCATCGGTTACAAGCGATGCCAGGGACCATGCAAAGGCAAGCGCCGCGAACCTCTGCCATGCCCCAAGTGCGGCGGCTCAGGCAACGGTCCCCGTGAACCTTTGCTCTGCGAAAACTGTCTCGGTCGCAAGACTGTCTTTTGTCACCGTTGCAACGGCAAGGGCCGCTTGCCCGAGAACAACCTCAAAATCGTCGCGTCTTTACAAGAGCGCGAGTGGGATCTGGTTGCAATCGATGAGGCCCACTTTCTGAAGAACCTCGATTCACAACGCAGCCGCGCTGTCCTCGGCGACCGAATGAAAAAAAAGCCCGGCCTAGCCGACCTCGGACGCAAACGCATCTTCATGACCGGAACGCCGATCCCCAACCGCCCTATCGAGATATGGCCCATCCTCTCAGCGCTTGCGCCTGACCAGTTCGGCAGCTTCAAGAACTTCGCGCTTCGATACTGTGATGGCCACGAGGAAATGGTCAGCGAGACCAAGAAGGTCTTCAAATTCGATGGCGCCTCCAACCTCGAAGAGCTGCAAGAACGTCTGCGTGCTACCTGCATGATTCGCAGGCTCAAGCAAGACGTTCTCAAGGAGCTTCCTCCAAAGCGCCGTCAGATCATTTCACTGCCGCCCACTGAAGAAGCCAAGCGACTCATCGCCCAGGAACTCGAAGAGTGGGACCGCAAGTTCGGTGAAGACTTATCAATGGTGCAAACAGCACTGTCCATCGCTGAAGAGAACAACGACAAGGGCGCCTACAACGGCGCCGTCGATAAGCTCCAGTACATCCAGCGTGTTGCCTTCATGGAGATGGCTGCCACTCGTCGCAAAGTCGCGACCGTCAAGATTCCATCCGTCATCCAACACGTCAAAGCGATGCGTGACGAAGGGGTAAAGAAGATCATCCTCTTCGCCCACCACCATGATGTCATCGAGGCACTGTTCGAGAAGTTCGAGAAGTACGCCGTCGTCGCCTACGGCAAGACCTCCGATAAAGCCAAAAACAAAGCCGTCGAAGCATTCCAGGACAAGAACTCTGGCGTCGAAATCTTCGTCGCGGGTCTGACTGCTGTCGGCGTCGGCATCACGCTGACCGCTTCGAGCAATGTCGTGTTCGCCGAACTCGATTGGACACCCGGCAATGTCAACCAGGCAGAAGATCGGGCTCACCGCATCGGGCAAGAAAACTCCGTGCTCGTGCAACACCTCGTCCTCGATGGATCTCTCGATGCACGCATGGTCCAGATGATCGTGTCGAAGCAAGAGATTGCAGACCGAGCATTGGACATCAGTACCGATGTCGGCGTCAAAGGGCTCATCAATGCGCGCCCCGAAGCCCCCGTTGAACCTATCGAGCTGTGGAAGAAGATTGTACTCAAGGACGCGCTCATGGCTCTGGCTAAACGACGCGACCCGAACATCGAAGGGGGTAACGGCTTTTCCAACTTCGACGCCCCCATCGGTCACAAGCTCGCCACCAAGAAAAAAGAGTTCTCCGACAAGGAAGCCCACCTGGCTTTGCGGCTTGTGCAACGTTACCGCCGACAAGTGCCGCACGAGCTTCTCAAACGTCTCGAAATCGCCGTCAAAGAAGACAAGCCCAGGCGTGGCTCCTACAACCATCGCGGCTCGCGCCGTGACCGAGCACCCATCGCTTCATTCGAGACGGAAAATGCCATCACCGTCCTGCACCGATACGGATAAGACCCATGCAAACCACCTACCTCGTACTCGACATCGAAACCATTCCCGACCTCACGCTATGGACGCCGCCCGAGCCTGAAATCGAGAAGATCAGCATCGACAAAAAGCCCACCAAGGATAGCGTCAACTTCCTCGACGTTGTGATGGAGCGCATCGGCGACCAGCCCATTCATCCTGCTGATGTCGAAAAGGCTTACGACATCGCACGCCGCCTGGGCGATACCAACAAACTCGACCGACTGGAGAAATTTCTCACCAAACCCGAGCCCGAAAAAACTCCCTTTGCTCCCATCCACACCCACAAGCCCGTCGCCATTGGCTGCGTGTGGCTCGATTCCAACTTTCACGCCAAGAAAGTCGGCTGCCTCAAGCTCGACAAGAGCGAACGTGATCTGCTCTTGCAATGGAATGGCTTCATGGCCGAGCACCAGCCCACCGTCGTCTCGTGGTACGGTCGCGGATTCGACCTGCCCGTGCTCATGCTCCGAAGCCTCAAATGCGGCATCCAGATGCCGTGGTACTTCGGTGATCGGGACTATCGCTATCGTTACAGCGAGAACAAACACGCCGACTTGTGCGACTCCATGGGCGACTTCGGCGCAACACGCGGGCTCAAACTCGACTCTGTTGCGCAGCTCATCGGGTTGCCTGGCAAGCATGACGATACCGATGGCTCGCAGGTTGCTGCCATGTTCGAGGCCGGGAAGCTCGAAGAGATTGCCACCTATTGCCTCGATGACACTTTGCAGACCGCTTTTATCTTCCAGCGCTGGCAATACCTCAAAGCCCGAATCACCCTGGAGACCTACCGCTCGGCGGTCCAGTCTCTTCTGGATTCGTTCTCGCAAATGGAGAACATGGCGTCGCTCCGCGACCTCATCGACAAGCCCGAGCTTCTCCTGTCATCCATCGCGGGAGAAGCATCCTGATGAAACGTGCCCAAAATCCGCCGCCATCAATCGTCATCTCTATCGCGAAGACACAGCACCCCAAACGCCCGCGACATCTCAAAAGCGCCATCGACGCTGCTCAAAAAGAACTGTCGGCCACAGGCCAGCTCATCCCCATCATCGTCTCTGCGGAGCCCCAGGGTAGCAAAAAAGAGCTGTATACGATTTGCGAGGGCGACCTCATCGTTGAAGCCGCACGCGTACTCAAGTGGCGCAAGATAAAAGCAATCGTGCTCGCTTACGAATGCCCGAGTCCCAAGGCCATCCCAGATTGGGTCGACATTCTCAAGCGCTACCTCGCCATGGACATGACCGACTACGAACTCGCAGAGTCGGCGGCCATGATGGAAGAGAAATGGGATGTTCGCGGCAACGAGTTTGCTGCCGTCGTGGGCCTCTCCAAGCCCTACGTCTACAACCTCATCCGCTGGTATCGACACGTCCCCAAGGAAGTGCGAGCAGCATGGCAAGCCCAGCACCCCCTGGTCAGCCAGGCCGAGCTGGAACGCTATTCCCACATGACCAACGAGGAAGCCCTCAAGGCATGGCGCGTCCGCACCAAAATGCTTGGCGGTCGAAAACCCTTCAAGCCCCATCACAAAAACGGATCAAACCCCACACCCCCTCAACGCAAGCCCCGACGCGCATCTGTTCAGCAGATCGCCGGACTGCAAGAAGAAATCGACCAGAGCAAGCTCGCGCCCGAAGTGAAGATCCTTTGCACAAACATCCTGAAGTTCGTCCTGGGCGCTCAAAAGAACGTCCCAGGTCTCACCGACTACAAGAAAATCCCCCAAAAGCTCATCGAAGATAAGGCCAACGCCTGAAAGGAAACCATGCCCATTACTCTCGACGAAAAAGTTGCCCTGGACGATGCGCTTGCAGCGTTCTCCGACAAGGACAGCGTTGTTCTTGGTCGCATCCTCTACGAAACACTCCTGGCTGCAAAGCTCGGACCAAAAAACCCAAACGGTATGGGTTTCAAGGCTTGCACGTCGCTTGGACGCATGGTCAAGGAGAAGGGCGATTGGGAGAACCTCAAGTCAGTCGAAGGCGCAATCGAAGCTGCCATCCGACTTCCTCTCATCAAAAGCGCCGACACGGTTTTCCGTTCGCGCATCGCAACCGATCTGCCGGACCTCCCCGAAGAGCACAAGCAAACCATTGCTTACGTCTTCGGCAAGATGGAAGGCGACGAACTCATCACGCTGACACGGCTGCTATACGAGACCGTCGTCAACACCGAGTTCCCCAACACCGAGGCCCAAGAAGCCTTCGGCAAACTCTTCTACTCGGGTTACTCCTGGGAAGAGCTGAGCCGTTCCGATGAAATCAAGAAGGGCATCCTTGGCCCCATCGTGATGGCGTCACACTACTTTCTGCGCGAGGCCCTCTCGAACGCTTTCGAGATCACCGAGCCCGAGAAAACCGAAGCTGAAGAAGCACAGCCCGAGGTCCAAGAAGGCCAGCCGCCCGAAAAGGACCAGCTCGAAGGCCAAGCCCAGCCGCAAGAGCAGGGCTCCGAGACAACCTCGGAAGACGGGACGGAAGAGGTCTCCGAAGACGGTGAGGGTGCCCAGCCCATGCCGCTGCCAGAGTTTGCCGACCAGGCAGAAATCGAGGCTCGCCGCCAGGCTGACGCAGCAAAACCCGCATTCCGTGAAGGCAAAAAGAAGAAGAACAAGAAGAGACGCAACACGAAAAATGGGCGCGCGGAAGCCCCGCCCAAGTCCTCTGAGACTGTCTCCGGAGAGGCCGAAGCGAGTGAGCCCTCCGAATCCGCGCCAGATGCCCCCGAAGCGGCCCAGAACGGCTCCACAGACACGGAAGCTGCGCCCGCGTCCGATGACACCCCCGAAACTGAGACGGTCTCCAGCGACCCTCAGGCCGATTCGGAGGCACCGAGCACGACGCAAGACGACACCGCCGAAGAGCAGGAGAACACCGCATCATGAGCGAGCCCATCATCCACGAAATCAACCTCGACGCCGTACCACGTCCGCAAGAAAACCAGATCGCACGGGTAGGGCCTCGTAGGCTCGTCAAGCTCGCACCCGTGCTCGGCGGCGTACCCATCCTCTGGCGCAGCCCCAACCCCATCGAGAGTCACGATGCCGAGGGCAAGAAACAAGCCGTCTACCAAACCATCGTGCTCGTACAGAAGGGCCCCAAACCACAAACGATGGCTGTCGAGATCCCTGTGGACCTGTACGACAAGCTGCATGACGTGCCGGTCGAATGGTGATAGGCCTTCACTGCCTACTTCGCAAGCTCGGTCTTGCTAGAGCCAGCCGTTGGCTCTGCAAGATCGGGCTGCACGGGTTCTCATACATCTACGTTCACTCCGTTCACCCACACAAAAAAGCCTACGGCCACTGCGCCATCTGTGACTGCTACGTGAACTTCTGAAGAAAGTGCCTTCCCATGCCAATGTCCATTCCCTTGGCAAAAGCAATCTCCGAAGCTCTTGAAAAGTTCGCAGCCCGAGGCGAACGTCGTCTCATCCCTCGCGGGAAAGACCAAATAGCTTACTTGTACAGAAACTTTCTGGAAGGCAAACCAGCACCTGACGGTGAGCCGGGTTTGCTCCTGCACAAATTTGTCGCGTCCGACACCTTCGAGCAGTTGCACAACCATCCGTGGACTTGGAGCGTGTCGTTCATTCTCGAAGGCTCCTATCGGGAAACGCGCGAAGTCATCCAGACACGCCAAGGCAACGGAAAAATTCTTTTGCGTCGTCAGTGGCAACGCGACTTCAAACCCGGCGATCACAACTACATCGCCCGCAACGACTTCCACCGCGTCGACTTGATTTCCGATCATGTGTGGACACTTTTCCTTCATGGCCCGCGCGAAGGCGACTGGAGTTTTGTGCCAGAAAACTACGGCGAGTTCGTCATTCCGCGCATGGTCACCAAAAGAACCTTCGACGTTCGAGAGAAAGTCGACAAGGCGGTTCGCTAGTGGAATACGGTAACACCGCCCAATGCGACTTCCCCGGATGCGACAAGAAATTCGACCTTCGCAAATGGGAGAAGCCGCCACCAGGGTGGGGCGTCGTTTCGATTCAACGCTGGGGCAAAGGCGGCGCGAAATCAGACAGCCGCCTCGTTTGCCCTGAGCACACCATGGACTTCGCGCCACGCATCGGTGTGCTGCCCCAACGCACACAGTGGAAGCGCGTCTTAATCGAGTCGCCTTTCGCCAGTTCCGACCCTTCTGAAGTCGAAACAAACATCCGCTACGTGCGCGCCATCATGGGCGCATGCCTCCGCAATGGTGAAGCACCCTTTGCGTCCCACGCTCTGTACACCCTTCCAGGGGTGCTCGACGACAAGAACCCTGCGGAAAGAAAGATGGGCATCGAAGCTGGTCTCGAATGGGGCGAAGCCGCAGACAAAACCATCGTCTACACCGACCGTGGTATCAGCGACAGGATGCGGATCGGGATGCACAGAGCCGACCAACAAAAACGACCCTTCGAGAAACGCAGATTGAAAGGATGGTCCGGATGAAAACTCGTAAGAGAAAACGAAAAGTTCCCAAACCTCGCAAGGCTACCGACAAAGCAACAGCCGTCTGGACCGACATCGACATCTACAGCGTACAAGAACTCGACCGCGAGAGAGTCAAGGTCACCTTCAAAGCACACTTCCACGACGGCGAAACCGGAAGCTTCATCACCATTTGGCGACCACCACGCGACACGCTCTCGATGTTCAGTGTCGTGCGACAAGCTGGAGTCCCGGTGAAGAAGACCGAGAAGGGCTACGAGTTCGCATCCCACCACCTCGTCGGCACATCAATCAAGGAGTGCGCCATCAAGCCCGACAAGAAACCCGGGCGCGTGCGCCTGTGGCACCCCGACGAGCGCGAACGCATCCTGAAGACTGGCCAGTTTGAAACCCCTGTCCTGGTGTGAACTCATGAAAGTACATGACAAAGAATGGTTCCAAAAGATGAACCACGAAGCCACTTGGTTCACCATCATGGCTGCACGCTCAATCGAATCCAATGATGGCGAGGTGGACGGCTGTACCGTCTGCGGAGACAAACCAGCGAAGGAATACGAGCTTCCTTCAAAGCCGTCGATGCCTCACGTTCTTCTGTGCGATGACTGCCTTCAAATCCAGGCCGACATACACGAACACCACTTCAAGGAAATCAAGCCATGAGTGAACAGGAAGAAACCTTCACACTCGAACTCCCCGACCCCATCGCGCTTGTCGATATGGATGGGACCATCGCTGACTTCACAAAGGCGATGGGCGAAGGCTTAAAGGTGCTCGAAGGACCTGGCGAGTCCTGGGACTATGACAACTACAGCCAAGACGATGAGCCCCTCTACATGAAGGCCAGGCGTCGGCTGGTCAAGTCTCAGCCCGGCTTCTGGGCGAACCTCCCTCCAATACCGCGAGGATTTGAAATACTCTCGCTTCTGAAGATGCACGACTTCTCCATCAACATCTTCACCAAAGCGCCTCGCAAAAGCCTCGCAGCCTTCACCGAGAAAGCTCAATGGTGTGAAAAGCACCTGTCCGCAGGCTTTCCCGACATCAAAATTTCCATGGTCCAGGACAAGGGACTGCACTACGGGAAGATTCTCGTCGACGACTGGCCTCCCTACATCGAGCGTTGGCTGAAGTTCCGCCCGCGTGGTCGGGTCATCATGCCCGTGTGCAAGTACAACCGTCACTTCGAGCACCCGCAAGTCGCCCGCTTCTATGGCGACAGACCCGACGAACTCAATGGCTTCAGCCGCATGCTTGAGCAGCTCAGAAAGCAGTGTCTAAGGTGATCGAATACATCGCGTGCAACTGGAAGTTCCTTCTTCCATGGTACGTTGTTGGCGTACTCATTACCCTCGTCGTCTGCGCAGTTGTCGTTGCAGAGGCTTCTGATGCTGATATGCCTGACGAAAAGCTCAACGAGCGATTCCGAATGTGCGGTCTCATCTCAGTGACCTGGCCCATCTCGGTCCCGATTGTCCTCGTTCTCGCATGTTATTACTTCCCCTTCATCTGGAGCGCCCGTGTGAAGAAAAGGCTTCGCCATGAGCAAAGCACTACAGAAAAGCCAGAAGAGAATTACTGAAGGCGCGCTCGTCGAAGGTCATTGCAGACCTGTTGCTTGGTGGACGACGTGGTTCCAAATTCCAAACAACCTTGTCTGCCATCTTCTCAGACCGTTCGTCGGCCCTGATGATGACGAGGTTGTTGGCTCCCTCATATGGAGTCGCGGACCCCATGGAAGTAAGTATTCTGCTGCTTGTGTCGCAGACGATGGCGAAGGCATCACAACCGACCGAGCGCTGATGCGCGACTTCAATGACCTCGATGAAGCTGTCGCATGGCTTGAACTCAAGATACGCCAGACCTTGAGCCTCACTCTTCGGCCTGGATCGGGTCGACCTCAAGTTCCTGGTAAGAGCGAAACAATCGGATCTTGACAATAACGATACGCTAGCATTTACTCACCATCCGCGCGGCGTAGCCCCCGCGCATGGAGGGAAAAATGTCCGAGGGAAAAACTGCCTGTGTTACAGGCCGTATCGCTACCATCATCTGGTCTTCCAAGGCACCGGGCGATGCCACCCTGATAGGTGTGCTTCAGCAATTCGACGATGAGGGCCTTCCCGATGGATCCGTCAAGTTCAAGGGATTCATGCCCCAAGTCTTTCAGGGGGACTTGGTAACCCTTCACGGCAAGTGGTTTGACCATCCACGCTTTGGTAAGCAAGTCGACGTTCGATGGTTCGACTTCCCCAACAAAGAAGAGTGTGACGAAGAGCAACTCAAAATCGTCGACTCATGCAAGTTTCTCTTCGAGGAACTCGCTCTCGAAAAGCGAGGCGAAAAAATCTTCGCCGCCCTCAAGGGTCGTGCTCGCGAACTCATCACGAAAGATCCGTATTGCGTCGGCGACATCAAGGACATCGGCTTCGTCACTGCCGACAAGATCGCTGAATCCATAGGCGTCGGCCAATACGATGACCGTCGTGTCGATGCCAAGGTCGTGGAAGTTTTGAACGAAGCCGCTTACTCCCATGGCCATTCGTTCCTTCTCACCGAACGCCTCTTAGTGAAAGCAGCAGAAGCCCTTGAGTTGGATTACGAGTTCGTTTCTGAATCTGTTGAGAGACTCTGTAAGCCACGCGAAACAGTGTTTGACGACCTGAAAGCGCCTTTGCTTCGAGCAGA
>LFUG01001419.1_pt1 | contig 14903 bp, 33 predicted proteins | sample 633461 | NCBI WGS metagenome assembly LFUG01 (sample SAMN03781033, study PRJNA287316) | hypersaline lake metagenome | isolation source: virus filtrate of water collected from the Namib Desert Eisfeld playa | place: Namibia | collected 2013 | reverse complement strand
AAAACAGAACAACAATAGCAATAAATAAAGATATACTTAAAGAATTAAATCATATTAGCATTGACTTGGAAATTCCTGCAGGAGATGTTATTAAATATTTAATATCTTCGTATGGAGATGATTTTAGAAATAATATAGTTCCTAGAATTATAGAACAAAAAAAGAGTGAAAAGGAGGGCAAAAAAGAGAGGGATGTTACACAAAAAGACTTTTTATAGGAGAATGTGTAGTCGTTGTGGAGAGATATTTGATACTTTTCATAAACATTCAAAATATTGTGCAGAATGTAAAATTCAGAAATATCCTTTAGAAGAAGAAAGGAAGAAAATAAAGGAATTACAAAATAAAGAAAAGGAAATTTAAATATTTGATTTTTCTATTATCTCACTTTGTCCCATTTAATTCCTCCACTTGTTCGGTATACCGAATATTTGCTTTACAATGAGGACATAATACTTCACCCTTTATCCAGACCAAACAGTGCATTGAATATTTTTTCTTACATTCTTCGCAGGTTCCTTTAGTTTTTCTTGTCATTTTTATATATTTTGTACTCTTTCATACGAATTGTTGTTGTTTTATCCATTTTTTTGTGTTTTTTAATATCTTAACAGGATTAACGGCTTTTTTAGACCTATATATAAAAAACTTTTTTTTGTATAAGGTTTAAAAACCCTGTTTAAGCTGTTAAACTTTACTAATTTTCTCCAAATTTTTAAAATTTATCCCTTCCCACACCCTATCATAAGCATTATTTTGGCTTTCTGTAACTCCAAATATACTCTCTAAAGCAACCTTCATAGCCTTATCACTACAACCATTTAACTTATGAATCTTACAATATTTATGATATATATTCCTTAGTATTTTTTTCGTGATTGTACTTTCAGGTTCCTCAGTTATATGGTCATAACAAAAAGCGGTAAAACTATCAGATTTCCTAATCCACATATCTTTTACTTCCTTAGTATTCTTACTATAGCTAAAGTCTTTATTTTTCAATAATCTATCTAAAGCATCCAGTGCCTCATTAAGTAATCCCGATAATTCTTCTTTTGTAGTCATTTTATCGATTATCTCGGGATCCATAATCTTCCACATTTGCCTTTCTTCATCGTTTGCAGCATCATAATTTTTCTGAGTTACAAACTTATAAGGAAACTCCAACAAAACCCATTTAGTCCAGAAACCATCAGTAGTATCATAAATCTTAGGAAGCTCATTAGCAGCAAAAATCATCTTAGCATAATTAACAAAGTTTAAATCTCTTAAATATTTTCTATGGGCTTGTATTGTATCTCTTCCGATTAAATTCTTAATCATACCTGTTTCTCTTAAATCTGTTTTACTTAAATCTGCAGCAAGATTTGCCATTCTACCAAATAATTCTGAAAGACTAAATGATTCATCTGTTAAACTTCTTAGTGCTAATCCTGCACAGTTTTCTGCACCAATAAATCGTTTCATTAATTCAATAGTTTTAGATTTTCCATTTCTTCCAAAACCTACAAACATAAATGCTTTCTCAATTTTATATTCTTTCAATAAAAGATAACCAAATAATTCTAACATTACTTTTACATCTTCTTCATTTTTCAAAGTGCTATGGAAATGTTTTAAGATTTCAGGACACTTAGCTTCTGGATTGAATGTAACTGGAACTTTATTAAAAAATATTTTCTTCGGAGTATGGTCACTTAATTCACGTGTAATAATATTTAATATTCCATTCTTCAAAGGGATTTCTTCCACATAATTAGTATTAAAAAAAACATCGTGTTCAATAAATGTATCAGCTTCAATTTTACTAACTATCGCATTTGATAATTGAACAGTGTAAGCATCACCTAATATTCTCCTACTAAATTCTCTTACGAAAGATTTACCTTGAGGCACATAAACTCCTTCTTTATAAATCCACATTTCAGATTTAACATCATCCCTCGTGGTGTAAATATAATTATTTTCTTTTATGTTTTTTACAATTTCTTCAGTGGCTTTATCCCTATCTTTTAAAGCTAGATAGGTAAATACTTCCTTTTGTAACTTTTCTAATACCTCTTTCATATCTTCTTCTTTTTCTTCTTGAGATTTAGATTCTTCTTTTTCAGCCTTATACCTTTCCCAATATTTGTACATTTTATCTCTTATTTCAATAGGCATCTGTTCATCAGTTTCAATCTTACCATCAACTTCACGAGCGTTTTCTCTTTCCAAAGTGAATTTTATGGATTGGTATTCAGCTTCTTCAGGAGTCATTCTTTGCCCTCCATTCTTTATCAGATTTAGCTAAGTTACAAGCTTGACATAAAGTCTGTAAATTTTCCAGTTCATCCGTACCGCCTTTAGATACAGGTTTTATATGGTCTACATGGAGAGTAGTCTCTTCAGGATTCTTACCACATTCTTGACATTTGTATAAGTCTCTCTTAAAAACTTCATGTCTCAATCTTGATTCAATAGGGTCTCTCCCTTTCTTCTTTTTGGAAGTCTTACTCTTAATTTTCCTTTTCCCAATTTCAAAAATTTCCTTACAATACTTTTCTTCATTTATTTTAATTGAAGAGTCTGGAATTAGGATGTGGATTCTATCATAGTAATTCTTACCATTAATATCATTAATATATTCCTTGTGAGTCATCTGCATTTTGTAATTTGAAAAAGAGGTATCTTCATAATCCGTTTTCTTTATATACATTTTTCTGAGGATAATATTATTTATAAAAAAGAAATGGTAATAAGCCCTTAAAGGCATTTTTCCTTGATTAACAGATTTATGAATATCTATTAAGCTTTTATAAATTTTTCCATCATCCCAAAATAACGTTCCACCACCTAAGAAGGGGGAGAAAAAATCTGACTTTATTACTTCCTTAATATCATCTAATTCTTCTTCATCACTACCTATAATCCTGACATAAGGGAGGATAAACTCCTGAGAAAAAAACTCTTGTATTTCAGCACTCCACCTTTTATTATTCTCAAAAGGAATGTCATATATTTTATTCAAAAATTTAAGAATTTTATCCTCTCCATCATTTAGTAAACCCATATCTGCTAAAATTTGTTCTTCAGCCATTACTCTTCACCTCCACTAACAACAACTAAAACCTGTAAGCCATCATTAACTTTCCTAACTTCTTCTGTTGTCCAATCATCTAAGTTTGTTTGTTCACTCATGCACCCACCTCCTGAATCAAAGAAACATTAGCAAGAGGGACTTTTATCTTTCCTTGCCTACTATCAATAATTTCAATAAAAACAGCGTCCTGAGAAACTAACTCACCCTCGTATTTAAACCCTGAGTTGGTTATCACCTTAATTCGTTTGTTCGTCACCATGAAAATAAATAGAAACAAATACTATTTAAACATTTAGTTTCACTTTGTAGTGAATTAATGAAACAATTAAACAACGAAACATTTAAATACTCCACTTTTCTATACTAAGCATGGAAAAAGAAGTAAAGACAATAACTGTCGAAGAAAAAACATGGCAATCACTATGGAAATATAAGATGGTATTAAAACACAAAACTCTAGACGAAACAATCCAATACCTAATCAAAAGAGCAAGGAGAGCCGACAAATGAAATTTAAAATATTATATACTGCATTCCTTGGAAGTTTAGCTTTAACAGGGGCTATTTTTTGTTTAGGATATGTAGTTTACAGTTTTGGACAGATTATTGGAGGAATATTATGAAAACCGCACAAGATATAATCAATGAAGCACAAAAAGAAAGAGGATGGACACAAAACCAATATCTAAAACAGTTCTATCCTGAGCTATACCAACACGAGTTAGCAGAACGACAACTAAGCGGAGTTGTTGGAAAATGAATACTCACTTGGCTAGGAGCAAATGTAACAAGGGAGGTTCGCATAAATCTAAACCGTTTATCACCTCTTTTTCCTCCCCCAAGACTTGCCCACACCCATGTAACTCTTTGTGTTCATTGATGCCAAGTGAGACTTATACTTTAACTAAATTTAATGGAGGTACTAAAAAATGGAAGAACCAAAAAACGAAGAAACTATCAAACCAGAAAAATCTGAAAAAGTAGAAACATCAAAAAACTGGTTAGACGAGGAGGTAAGTAATTTGTCCACTACTTCGTTCAACGAAAATAAGAAACCAGCTTTAAAGTTGGAAGAAAACAAGATAAAGGAAATCACTGTAGACTTTTCTAAACCTTTCGATAAGTGGGTAGACGAAGCGAATGATACAGTTAAGAAGATTATTCCTGTAACTTGTGATGGTGACGAATTAGTTTGGTGGCTTAATGTAAAGAACCCTATCTATGCACAAATAGTTCAGAAAGGCTTAGCAGGTGAAAAAACCTTTAAGATTTTACAAACAGGCACACAACAGAATACAAAGTATACCTTAATTGAATAGTTTAAGCTGTAACAACAAAATGTCATCAGAGGTGATGTATAAATTTTTATTAGGGATTTGTTTTTTAATCCCTCTCATAATAATCGGATATAGAAAATACAAAGAAAGAAAATGAATAAACTAACAATAGCAGGATACACAATAGGAGCAGGAATAATAGCAAGTAGCTGGTTCAGATGGACTATCCAATATCAAGACCTAAGCCAAGCAGTTCTTGCTGGAACTATTGGAGTAATAATATTGGGAGGAAGTTTTCTTTATGATATGATAAGGAATCAATCCAATGAAATAAAAAAACTAGAAAAAAAGATGGAAGGAATAATTAAATTGCAATTCAAAGAGGAGTTAAAATGAAATTAAATGGGTGTAACAAACCAGAGGCGAACAAATGAAACGAAGGTTACTTCCTATGGAAACCTATGGAGTAAGTGGAAAAGTAGGTTTAATATATATTCACAGACGATGTCCAAATTTTGAAATTGGCTCGTTATTTGGGAGAAACTTATAATGGCTCAGATAAAAGAAATTAAAAAAGCAATAGTTGAATCAAAAAAGATAGCGTCAGCAACATTTATCCAAGCAAGAGTAAAACATAAAGTTTTTGAAGATTTAGATATGATATTTCAAAAAAGTTGGCTTGAAGAAGGAGATATCAAAAACTTAATTAATTTTATTATTGATTCAACTATAATTAAATTATCTGAGGAGAAGAATGAGTAATCGCCAATTTCAAAACTTCTCTGAATATCAGTTAAGAGGTTCGCAAAATCGTTGTTTTGCTCTCCCTAATTTTTCCTTGGGAAAAACTACTCTTAACAACAATATTAAATCCAATACGCAAAATGATACAGACACGCAGGAGGCGAAGAAATGAAATTTATAGTGGAACAAAGAATCCAAGAGTTAATAATGGACTTGTTTGAACAAGGTTTTTTAGATGAATGGTTAACTCAAACAAGTCTTGATGATTGTTATTTTCTTCCTGTTGGTTTTGGTTTGAGGAATGTTCTCCCATTTCAGATAGCAAGAGGAGAAGCTTGTAAAATAATTATGGAGGAAGGATTAAGATGACCGCACTCTCAGATAGTAATAAGTCGGAGGTTAAAGATGGGTCTTAAATGGAGTGAGTATAAAATTGTCATGAAGAATGCAGGACTTTCATGGCTAGGACACTTATTACCTTTTGGGATTATAGTAGCATATCAAATGCAATTCGGTTCAGACCAAGTTAAATTTAGAGACGAATATTGTCAATGTAGTAGATTTGGAAACAGTGGACTATTTCTTGTTTTTAGTAAAGAAGTTCAAGAGAAACTATATGCTGATAGAAGAAAAAATGAAGAATGGAGAAGACAAGAAAAGGAAGAAGAAGAAAAAGCCAAACTAGAAGAACTCCAAAAAAAATATTCGCAGAATCATGGAGGTAAGAACAATGGATAGTAATAAATTTGTTTTAATAATTGGACAAATACTCTTAGGAATCCAATGGTTAAGAATGACGCTAGCAATGGGGACATTATTAATTCTAAAACAAAATGAATTAATTATTGGAATGTTAGAAACTTACTATTTAGTAATGATAGGATTTATTATTTGTAGTGGTTTCTTATATATTAAAGATTCGCAAACTACAAGACAAAAGAGAACAATCAAAGTCAGAAATGCTCAGGAGGTGAGAAGCTGGTTGAAGCGAAAGCAACCCAGACGATAGAGACGCCGAATGAGGTATCAGTAGATAATACTAGTCCTACTCTTTCTGACACTTATACTAAATCAAAAGAGAGAAAAGAATGAAACTAATAAAAAGCAAACTATTACAAAAAGCAGAAGGAAAAAGAAAAGGAAAGTATCTAATTACTTTAGAAGTCTCAGATTATGATATTGAAATGTTAGAAGACCTAGCAACAACTTATGAACCTTTCCAAGAATACCACAACAATAAAGAAAAGTTAGGAATAGACTTTGAATTACCTGAATTATATTTTACAACTAAATATGAAAAGTGGATTAAAAAGACATGGCATGAGTTTTGGAAGCTGTGGAAGATTCATGATAATTACGCTTGAGGATTAAAATGAGTACAGAAAAATCAAATTATAGTCAGCAAAGGGATTGGGATTACCTTGTTCCAAATAAAAAAGGAGATAGCATCGCTGACATTAAGAGACAGACTTCTATCATGCAGTCTCATCTTTTTTCCAGTGCTATCTCCATGAGGGTACCTTAGAATAAAATGGAGAAAAGTAATGAACAAAAATGGGTGGATGATGCTATGTCTTTAAGCCCAGAAGAACTAATGGATGAGTTACAAAGACCTTGTGATACTTGGAACGAAACAATAAACAGAATAACCCTTATGAGAATCTTACAACAACTAAACGCAAAAAGAACAAAATGAGTATTAAAAAATGTGCCAAGTGTAAAAGAAAATTTACTGGAATGGAAATAACTTTAATTACAATAACTATTCCTTTCTTCCTCTTAGGACTATCAACTACTGAATGGCTAATGAGTTTATTTATTCTATTAGGGGGGATTCCCACATTGTTACTTATAATTTATATACGAAATAATTTAGATAAATTTAAGGAGAAAGAATATGAGTAAGGTAACATCTATTATTGTCACAATATTACTATTGTCTATTCTCAATTTAGTAATGTTTATAATGTATGAAGAAATAAATAAAGAAGAAAAGACAACACCTTGTTATGATAGGTATTCAAATGAAATAGTAGGTGCAACTTGTATAGATAAAAACATAGATATGTCTATGGAAGTTTTTTGGGGATTGGTTATCTTCTCTAACTTCTTTTTAATATTCTTCCAATGGGGTCTTTATTCAAAATCAGGGGATGTATTAAAATGAAACCAACGCTAATCTATAATAAAATAAAAGATATTCTAATTGTTTTAGGTGTTGGTTCAGCTGTTATGGAATCACAAACAACACAAATAGTTTATTCACCCTTAGAATACCTTTGCAATCATATGTATTTGAATCCTTATTATTGGAAAGCTAAAAAATTAATAAATGGAGAGGACGCATTAAAATGATAGAAATAAGAATAGCAATAAAAGACGGAAAGATATTTGACCAACTAAACGATAAAGAATGTAATTTCGGAGAAGTCGCTTCTGCCTTATTAAGACTAAAACAAATAGAACAAATACTAATAGATAAAGAGTTCGAAGATGATTTCAAAGCAGAGGAGGATTCGCATTAAAATGAATAAAACTTTATGTGAAAGGTGTCAATGTAAAAAATGTAAAGAAAACAGAAAGCATAATAAATTTATACAAGAACTAACAGTAAAAAATATAACAAACCACTATATGTGGAAAACATTTAAGGAATTATTAAAAGAAATCGAATCTCTAAAAGCAAATAAAAAAGAGAGAGACTTGAAATGAAATACTTAATAGTCGGTTTAATTACAGGAATAGTTTTAGGTTTTTTAATCTCATTTATATTTTTTGGACACTATATTGAAGGTGTAGTAAACTCTGGTGGTTTAGTAGTTAATGATACAATGGCACAACAATTGTTACAATGTTATAGGGGTTCGCATTAAAATGAAAAGAAGAGAAAATAAAGCGACAAATATAATAGTTAGTTTAGTAAGTTTAATTCTAACTTTATGGGTTTTACCATTTCCAACACTTTCAATATATTTCTCTTTTATATGTGGTTTTTTTGTTTGTAAGATTTTAGAAGATATAAATGAAGATATTGATGAAGAAAAATGAAAACAAGCAAGGAAAATTCAAAACAAACAATGAAAGAACTACAAGAGGTAGCAAAGCAAAATGGATTCTACCTATGCCCCGAAAAAGTATGGAATGAAATGGCAAAGATGTTTGAATATAAAGATTCTGAGATAAAGAGATTAAAAAAATCTCGAGATGATTGGAAAGCTAAACATAAACAAGCGTTGGATTATTAAAATGAAAATACTATCTGATGATAGTTATTATAACCCTTGAAAGGACTCATAAGACGGTCAAAAATATGTCTTACTTGCCCTTTCTGGGAAAAACAAGTAATTTTATTAGATTTATTTATTTAAATAATTTATGTTTTTTTATCTGACAAGTCTCCAACTAATGCTTTCTTCAATCTTTTTGAACCTTTTTTTAAAGATTCCATTCCATCATCTATTGTTTGGGTGCTTAAGCCAATTTCAGTCTCACCTAGCTTAACTCCATAAAACTTCTTTTTGTTTTTCATTTAATAGTTTATTATTTTAATTTCTTAGCCATTTCTGCAGATATAATCCTATAAGATTCTATACCTGAAGGGGCTTTAGCCACAGCAAAATTTCTTCCTTTCTTCTTGACAACTTTAAATTTGTCACTCATGAAAGACTTTTTACCTTTTACATCATAAAATTTTAATTTAGGCATTTTTCTCTCTCCTTTATTTAGTTAGATTAAATCTAACAAGGCTCTATTTGCTCTCCTAATATTTACTCTTCCACTTTTACCTCTTGTTTTAGTAGTAACTTCTGGTCGAAGTTTTCTTTTTGAAGCTTCTTTTGCTGAAAGTTTTCCACCTATTTTTGACAAATTACTTCTCCCTTTCTTTCTTTCCTTCTCAGTTTTATCTGTTTGTTTTTCTAAGGTTAATCTTCCAGAAACAATAAAATTTTGAGCTGTTTTTCTTTTTACCATTGTTATTTATAGGTTTCTTAGACTTAAAAAACTTACTCAAGCCCCCACTCCACCAGTTTTAGTTGAAAAAGACCACAATATAATTGAGATAAAGATAACTCCAAACAACCACATTATTAAGTCATCTATCAAATCCAAGAATCTTAAAATTAATGCTATCACCATAGCTATAAAACTAGAAGCTATCATAGACTCTTTTATACTAAATGCTGATGTCAAGAAAAGAGTTCCAAAGAAAACCATTAATAAAATTCCTAATCCCACAGCACCATCTGCAAAATTATTTGCCTCTGTTAAAACTTGCACCACATTAGTCATATTTTCAGTTACATTGAAGATTGCCATTTTAAGTATCGTACCTCCTTAATGATGAAACTAGTTTAAATAACAATAGTACTGTCACCATTATTGTTAAAATTCCTATTAATGTGGCAGGTATTCCCACTATTTGTCCAATAGAAATGAAGTTTCCTAAAGCCTCTGCCATAACTAATAAAACAATAACGGGTAATTTTAAGAATGCCCCAGATATTGCAACACCACCAGATAAGAAACTAGTCCAACCACTATCAGATTCTATATTTCTTAACTCAGTATTAATATCGCTAAAGGAATCATTAACACTCTCACTAATATCATACTTATTTTTGAAGGTTTCATTAATTGGTTCAGTATCTATGATAGTACTATTAACATATTGGGTTTCCATATCATCAACTAAAATTCCCCAACTAGTAAATAGAAACCCTACAAATAAAACCATTAAGATTATTCCAGATAATTTCATCTTGATATTGCGAAAGTAGCCGCTATAGCTAGAATATATATAACGACGATACTAGTCCATGAGAAAGCTACTAATCCCATTAATTTAGTTACTGTGAATGATAGGGGTACAGCCATAACCAACATAGATGGGCTAAAGGCAAGACCAAATATAACTATTAAGACCAATATTAATGATACAAACAGACCTAAGACACCTAAGGTTTCTACTACTTCTGTTAATACAAAATTAATAAAATCTATAAGTTTTTCAGGACTTCTAGAAATATAAGTCTCTACTCTGTAGTCTCCGTCTGGTTCGGATGATAGATTAAAAGTTATTGTTCCTGCACTACTAAATACTTGTTGATTATCAACTAATACACTTCCGTTATTTAATGTTGTTCTAAATGTTTTCATCCTAAAATAATTAGCTAAACCAGTAGTGTCTACAAAATCAAAAAGGACTACTTTCTCTTGAGCATTATAGCTTAAGTTATATAGAACATTCTGAGCATAAGCTTCAGAGAATTCATTATAAGGATTTGTAACATCTGAAGATATTACTATCTCTAGCTCACAAGGAGCAGCATCACAAGTACTTCTAACTTCTTTTATGATTAATATTTCTCCCCCTTTTGTTACAGTAAATTTATATTCTCTATCTAATTCCAAAAAGGCAGTTATTTGTCCATCATCATCTGTCTGGTCTATTTCCACAGTTTTATATACTCCTTCTCCAACAAAATATTTTTGTATGTTGATGTTTGCATCTGTAACTGCGTCCAATCCATCTTTAACATTAATGAAAAATTCTATGGCATTGTCTTCTAACAATAGATATAATGAAACTTCATTAGTATCATTAGTCAAGGTAGCGTTGTCTAAGAAATAATCTTTTTCAGTATAAGCCTGTGCTGTATAAAGAGATTGTAAATCTGCATAGATTACATCATCATCATTAACACCACAGAAGTCAAATTCATTAGTATTTACAGATTGATTATTTACACTAACATTCTTTGTTAAACTATCTGGGTTTGCACCTATCAAAAATGTTGCTTGGAAGGTTGTTGCATTAGCAGTTGCATTTATTTCATTTCCAGTTTCTTCATCAAACATTGTAAAGTTTAACATAGGTACATCTTTTGCACCACCACATAGTCCAAATACCAATTCATTTACTGTCTGATTTATAGAATCAGTTGTTACTTGAGTTCCCACACCACTAGAAGTGTTTCTAACTCTTATATCATAATAAAAACTTCTATTTTCTGATGAAAACCCTTCAGTTCCTGATGGAACTGTAAATGTAGATGAAATATTATATACATTACTTCCTTTATCTTCAGCAGTAGCACTAAAAATAGTTTCACTATAATTTAATGTTGCATTTTGCACATCAAACCCTGAAAGAATATCTGTCTGTACAGTGATAGTTGCTTGTGAAGTTTCTAAGACTGGAGAATCATAAAAGAATTCACTTCCAAATAATTTATAATTCCAATTACTTGTTTCACTACCTTCATTACCAACAGTATCATTTGCATAAACTGTTACGCTGTGGGAAGTTGAATAATCCTCTAAAGTTATTGTTGTATTCTCACAAGAAGCAAGTGTTGTATTTGTACCATTATAATTATACCAACAAGAGTCTAAATTGGAATCAGTTATGGTTACATTTAAATCTTCAACTTCTCCAGTTTGACCACTTTCCAATACTCCTGTAGGACTCAAAATAGTTATACTAGGGGCAGTAGAATCTAAGCTAACTGTGAAGTTAGATGTTGCGAAACCACAATCGCCATCACTATCACACGCTTGAACATTCCATAGAATTGTATCTGCTATTGTTCTATTCCATGTTTGTGTTGAGGTTGTAGGAGTATTAATATATTCTATTTTAAATGATAAATCATGTTCTTCTGCAAAATCATTCCAAGTAGAACCACTATTTGAACTTTCTGCAGAAAAACCATCTGGATAGCTTCCAGTTAAATCTTGCTTAATCGTAGCACTTCCACTATTTGTTCTTACAACGATATGGTAAGTACTTGCTTCTTCTAATGAATAGTTATTCATATCAAAATAGTTCCAATCATTAGTAGTTGTTGAAGCTAAACTATCACTAACTAAATCACTCCCACTTCTATTTGACCTTATACTTACTTTAACATTTGAGGATGTTGTTAAATATAATCCTATCCTGTTTAATTCTTTACTACCTTCTTCTTCGGAGGTTATTTGGAATGATTGTTCTGCCCAATCCGCAGTTCCAATATTTAATGTATCTGGTGTATCTGTTTGTTGTATATCATCTTTTATTTCAGTTAAATCTGTAGTATTATATCCACAAACCCAACTACCTGTTTCGTTATTACACAAACTCATATTAACTAAAGTTGCTCCCCCAGTTACCGTTGCTGTTGCGTTGTATTGTACTTCTGCATTTTGACTAATACTTGCGTCTGCTGGGGAGTTTAGGGTTACTGTGCCTTCAACAAAAGGATATGATAAACCAGTTCCTGAATTGTATAGTGTGGAAACTTCTGAAACACTTAAAGATTGATTAAATATTCCTACTTCATCCAGAAAACCACTATAGGCATTGTAGCTTCCTTCATATCCGTCTCCAAATTTCATTTGTAAACTTCCTGATGGTCTTGTTCTATCTGCTCCGAGATTACTATAATCTAAAGATTGAAGAACATTATTTATGTAAATCTCGGTATCTCCACTATCTCCACCAGTAGTTGTAACAACTATAAAATACCAATTTCCAGTAGTTAGGGGGGTAGTTGTAGCATTCCACTTATTTATACTTCCAGCACTTCCAGCACTTTCAAATAATATGTAATTATCGTTTAAATTAATCCTATCAAAAACTGATGCCGTTCCTTGATAAATTACTTGCATATTTGAACTTGTAACAACATCTGGTTTAACCCAAAATGAATAGCTTCTAATATTGTCTATTGAGTTTGCTGTAAAAGAAATTGAAGAACTACTTCCTGTAAAGTTATATGCATCGTTTATTTTTCCTGTTACTCCTGTTAATCCACCACTATTTGTTCCATTTAAATTTTGAATTTCGTCTATTACATCTCCCGAACTCTCGTCAAGTTTATAATAGTTTATTGGAGTTGTTATACCTGAAGTTCCTTCCCAAACCGCCCACTTGTCAGTCCAAACATCAGAACCACCAATCTTAATCTGCCAATCATAAGACCAACTAGGTCTTTTATTTCCTTCTAACTTAATTGTATAATTCCCAGTAGGCATAACCTCTCCAATAGAATAAGGTGTCCATTCAGGACTATCTTCTAAATGAGAACCAACTAAAACATTATTACAATCTTGTATTTTAGTTCCATTTTTACTAACTCCAGCATCAACACATTTCCATTCATAATCATCCACTTCTATTTGACTTCCACCAGTTTGAATATAAAATTGATAAGAACGAATGTTACTTAAACTCTGAGAGCCATCTTCATACATCCTATAAAATCTAATATCATCTACTAGACTACTTTCTTCTAAGTTTTCAATATCTGTAATCATATAACAATCTTGTCCACAAGAATCAGTATTTTCTTCTAGAACAACATCTTTAATCCTTTCCTTTGTCCATATCTGTAGAGGGTCATACCAACTAGATTTTTCTATTATATATTTCCCATAATTAGTTTTAGTTTGTAGACTGTCTATTTTGTTTTGGTCTAATTCAAATTTATCCGACTGCCATGCTGAAGCAAAACTAAGCATAAACATCATTGCGAACATTAAGATTATTAGTTTTTTCATTTTTCAATACTCCTTATTGGACACTTCCATTTTCTTCTTGACAGATAATTTTTAGAGCAAGGCTTCCTAGCAGAAGGAAACTTCTTTGCAATTCCTAAACTTCTAGCACAATAACTCTTCTGTTTAGGACTTCCTTTCTTCCCTATCCTCGCACCCTTCTCACCATGCTTTACCACCTTACCATTACATTTGGTGTTCCATTTTTTTCCCATGTTATGCTGCACTTGTAGTCCTCCCCCGTTTAGCTAGTAGTATTATACCTGCAACAACACCAGTTATAAATATGAATATTGGAAATACACTTCCAGTTATAGCATTAGTATAAGTAAATTCTGCTGATTTTTCATCAAGTAAATCATTACTATTTACTTCATCCATGACATTAGCCATTAGACCTGCTAAGATAACAAATATAATCAATACTAATATGAATGCAGCTATTCCTGCTGGGTGGAAGTCTCCAAAAATGGCAATTAACAATATACCAATAGTTATAGCAATAATTACAAAGAAAACTGTTTGGTCAAAAAAACCAGTAGTATTATTCTGGAGATTTTCAATAGTTGCATTCTTGTCATCACTTATGTCTAAATTATTCTGCAATGAATCAATTATTTCATCATTTACATAAGCTATAGGTACTGCTACAATAACAAAAACCAATATTAAAATCATACCAAAAACCATAAATGAAAGAAATGTTCCCTCTTGAGATTTAGCTTTCTCTAATTTCTCTAATAAAGGTTTCATTAAATAATCTTGCCAAGTACTATGTCTCTTTCTTCACTTAATTTTAAAGTGCCACGCATGGCTTTAAGACGCATAGCAATCTCAGCCTGTTTTTTAGTTATATTATTAATATCTATACCCAAATCAGAAGCTAATCTTTTTCTTATATTTTCTAATTCCACTATTGTAGCTTTTGTCAATTTGGAAGAAACTGTATCTTTTGATGGCATCTTAAAAAAATTAGGTATTTATTCTTTAAAAAACCTATGTTTTTATACCCCTAGGATAGAAATGAGGGTTACCCTCTTTTTTAAAGAAAGGATACTATAAGTCAGTATGGAATTTAAGAATTTCCTAACTGAATATTTAATGAAAGGGGGTTATTTAACATGGAACTAAGGTCAGTTTTAGAAAAGCCTAAAGCAAGAGGACAGCTTGGAAACTTACAAGGTATCATCTTAACACTTGTTGTTGTTGGTATTCTTTTGGGTGCAGCATTCTTCATTATGGAAGAATTCCTAGACCAA
>LFUG01001313.1_pt1 | contig 15005 bp, 19 predicted proteins | sample 633461 | NCBI WGS metagenome assembly LFUG01 (sample SAMN03781033, study PRJNA287316) | hypersaline lake metagenome | isolation source: virus filtrate of water collected from the Namib Desert Eisfeld playa | place: Namibia | collected 2013 | reverse complement strand
GATCCGAATTTTGATCTCACGAAATCATCGGATCATTCGTTAGTGGATCACAACGAAAGTACAAACGACCGTGAAGTCAGCAGTTTAGAAGATGAAATCAATGATCCGAATTTTGATCTCACGAAATCATCGGATCATTCGTTAGTGGATCACAAATCAGAAAAACTCAAAGTTGGCAATAGAGTCTTTACCCCATTAGGAAAAGCCGAGGTTGTAGAAAAACACGAGCCGAGCGGCCAATTCAGAGTTCTGTATTTCTCAGGGGATGATTGTTGGTTCCGGCCTGATCAGATCAGCAAGAGCTATCCCTGGGGAACAAAAGATAACCCCTCACAGGACGAGGCCGATCAACTCGTGAGGGACTATTTAGAACAAAATGGTGAGTCTGAAGAGATGTTTATGGCAGCCCAGCTTGGTTTAGGGATGCCAGCCATTAATCAAGCTCTTAATCGAATTGGGGCAACTCAAACACAGTCAGACCGCTGGAATAAATATTGGAAAATAAAGGAGGAATAATCAAATGATTTATTATGGTAGTTCTTTAACGTATGGAAGACTTTACCGCGACTTAAGAAAAGCCTCACATCCTCCCGAACCTACGGAGTTAGTTTCCTGTTATACCAATGATGAATTAGCAGAGATACTCCATTGGGCATTGATTGATATGCGAGTTATGGAAGGTGATATTGAGGAATTAAAAGAAGTCTTGAAGGCCGAAGGAATTGATCCAACGTCCTATGGGGTTGATCTGATAGTAGATAACGATAATGGCTAAGCTAGGACGACCAACGTATCGATGGCATTTACCTCGTTATTGGATTTCTTGGGTTGAAACGAACATACCTTCCTTCCTATTATCCCTCTCCTTATCAGGAGAAGGTAAATTAGTTAGTATCCCTGCTAGTATGCCTGTGGCAGTTATAAAAATACTTATAGCACTAAGCAGTATTTTGACCCAACCCGTATCTAACTTTTCTTCCTCTAGCCTCTTAACATCTAGTCTATTCTCATTAATTCTCCTATCTCTATTTGTAGTGTCCTTAAGAACCTCACCTTCAATCTTACTTATTTTCCCTTCTATATTTTGTAGTTTTTCTAGTACGGAGGCTTTGCCATAAGTACCTTGGTAGATAGTATTTTCAAGACGTGATAATCGCTCTTCCTCATTAGGCATTCTGGCTCCAATAAATATAGGTGCTATCTGACGTAACGATTACATTAGGAAGATATATTACAGCAGTAGGTACAGTTCCCCATTTCTCTTCCGAGATTTCAATAGGTTTTAGGTTAAGTCGAGTATTTATTTTTAACCTATCCCAATCAAAAGGAACATAGATATCCTCTGGTGATTTGTAATATGCCCACCTACGATAAGGTTTAGGTTTAGCTTGCCAATGGAGTAGTATAAAATTACCTGATAGATTATGTTGTTTGATAAGAGGATTGAAATTTACATTCAAGGTTGAATTACTAATTCCTTGCCATTGAGAAGTAAAATTACCTGGTGATGTTTTAGTAATAATTTGTTGTGGCATTTAACCAATTTCGTCAATTACTCCGACACGTCTTAGTTGAATTTGTATCTTTTTATCTCCTGCTGTGTCGGTAATGTTTAATGTCCCACTAGGACTAATAATAACTGACTCGTTTGTATTAACGGTTTCCACGGCAGTAGCATTAACAATAGAGATACCATTATACGTAACCGAAAAATCACCACTACTTCCAGTACCTATAATTTTCTCTAGTAATAAGTGTTGGTCATTGTTTAGGTTGATGGTTTTATTTCCACCATTAGAGAGTAGTAATATGTACTCATCAAGGCCACTAGAAGGTGTAATAACACCTTCATTTTCAAACCCTTGAACAGAGAATCTACCGTTGTTGAATGTTGTTCTTCGCTGCATTTTTATCCTTACTCTTACCTTTATCTTTAGGTTGTACTTGAGTTTCTTGTATTTTTATATTGCCTAATTTATATACTTTAATTCGTTCCATTAAACCCCATAAAACGCCTCAATCTCATCTAAAGTATCCACACCTGGTGGTAAAGCCGGGAAGTCCACCCCGTTGAGTGAGTCTAAGCTGGAGATAACGTTACCAAGTAGAGGTAATAATGCCGTTACATCACCACCAGTTAACCGGATTAAATCAATAACAGTATCTAGAATTTCCTCACCTGTTGAGTCTTGTTCTTGTAATAATTGATCTAACTTATCCTGTATGTCTTGGATATCATCGTCAGTATTATAAATAACTAAAATATCAACAAGGTAGGGCTGATCGCTTACTATCCAGAGATACATATCCCTATCATTTCCTTTAGAAAATGCCCTAGGAATAGTTGTAATAGCATTAGTATCAACTGTATTAATAGGAGCTAAAGGGATAAGTCTTTGCGTATTATCAGAAAACTCTAACTGAAGAAAAGCGTCTATTTGAACATCAATCCCTTGATTGGCAAGAGAAGGGGCAATAATAATAACGTATTCTCCTCTCGTGAATCTATCAGTACGCGTCCCCTCGCTAGTATTAAGAGAGCCAGTAAATACGTTTTGGACTTCAGTAGTCATTAATAAATATACTCACTTCTTAATTCAAAAATGTAATCCTGCCATGCCCCATACTTATGTTTAGGAACCTCAAGATATTTAAGCGATCCTTCAATATGTTCTTTTAGGGCAGATATTATTTCATCAGTTCCTTTGATAGGTGCTAATTCTACTCTCAAGTAGGTATCAACAACACCTAATAAATACCCTTCAATATAATCGTTACTATATGGACTACTCATTGATTTAGTATTCTCTGATTGCCACTATTCTCACCATTGTAATCTCCACAAATAACGTTATCTCTGGTATTGATTTCTTGTATTTGTTGAGTAATATCTTGAGCTACATTGAATGGAATAAATTGTTTTAACTGAGCAGCATTATTAGCCCCATTTCCAACATCCACGAAAGCCAAAAAATGTCGTTGTTGTTCACCATTAAAATTGGTTTCTGCTTTCTCAGGGATGTCAAACTCCCGCTCTTGGAATTTAGCGGTTATTGGTACTAACGGCTCGTTCGTATCAGGATTTAGAGACTCTTGCTGGATCTTGACCGTTTCCCGACCAAAATCATCAGTGTAAAGATACTTCCTAGCAATATACGGTCTAGCCACCATTAATATCAGCAATAAACTTAAGTCTGTTCCATTTAATCCGTTCCCCTACTAACTGAACCGTTATAGCACCGGCGTTAATCCTAATCTGCCGTAGCTGCTCAATCGTAGGGGTAATCGGAATTTCAACAAAGGATTGAGTATCAGGAAATCCTAAGACTGTTCTACGAGGTCGAATATTTCTTGTTCGGCATCCACGAAAGCCAGGGATATCCTGATAAAGCTCGTATAATTCTGGTGGCAATATCTGGGATAGGGTTAACTCTCCTAGATTGCCAAACTGGACATCATAAAAGAAGTTTTCCCCTAAGTCAGATACGTAATTAACCACCAGAACCATTAACCACCTAGCCCTACTCCTTGAACGAGGTGAAAACGAGAGTCACTATGTCCCTCATAAGGTAAGCAGAACAGTGAACCGCCTAACTCTGACACAATTTGTTCACCACAAGTAACAATACCAGTGGCGTTAGCTACAGGAATTTCGTGGGACTCTTCAAACCGTTGGGATTGCTGGTTTGTTGTCTCCCCGATAATGTATTGCGGAATAAATTTCCGCTTATCGAAACGGCTACTACGACCACCGCAGCCACGGCTATTAGTTAGTTCACCGACGCAACTATTCCAACTTTGTTGGAGTGCTTCCGGTGGACGGGTTGGATCATCGGAACCGATTTTGTAGGCTAGGCTAACCGATTGGAAGCTGCCATCAATGGTGTAATTCGCGTTGCCTGAGTAAAAGCGAGCATAGCGAACTGACTGTTTAGGTGAGCCATCAAAGTTACCTCCTAACTCTAATAGGAGATCACTGATCCGCTCTCCAATCAACTGAATACAAGCTACCTCAGTTCCTTCTGCTAATCCATTCGCTTGATCTCTTGCACTAGCAGCAACCGAGACCAGGTTATTACGGTTAGTAACAGGAATACTAGTAGAACTACCATCACCAAACACAAGACGGATTTTGCGAGGGGTAATGCTGTCAGTGTCAGAACAGGGTAGACCAATTAGTGCATTATTAATTGTTTGACCTCCTACTGAGGCTACTGCACCTCCCCCTGTAGCATAGAGTCCTGCTAATGCGGAATTATCAGCCCCCAATAGCGGTCTGGGAACAGTAGGAGTAGAGTTAACATTACGTTGCTGCCCTGCGTCGTCAACATACGGGTTAGATAACCCGCTAATTGACACCATATAAACACTGGCTACTACTTTTGCCATATTTTTCTCCTTAAATAACTATAGAAGGGGTTGCCTATACACCCCAAAGGTTTTTACTGATTATTAGGACGTAACTACATTCAGGTCATAGGTTCCCTGGTTAGTGTCTAAGGCATACTGATGGGAAACGCTGTAGTTACGGTTAACGAATACCAGGTTATTTTGCTGGCTCTGGTCAAACGTAGTTTCCGTAAAGAAATCGTTGGGAGCTGCTTGGGTATTACCGTTGTTAGCGTTCTTAGAGGTAACACCAGAAGGTTGAGAGTTGCCCCGTACCGGAACTTCATTAAACATAAGGCGTGTAAGAGCCTCTAACATATCCCGTTGATCATCTCCTAAATTTCCCTGCTTGTTAGCGACCGTAATATCACTGTTGTAATTACTGAGGTCAGCAGTTGGGAGAGCAATACTATCAGCTGTGGCACTACCCGTTGTAGTAACAACCTCAGCACCAGTAAAGACATCGGTAAAAGCGACAGTTCTGCTGCTTCCCGCTGCTGCTGGATAAACAGTAGCTTGCTGGTTACTTAGGTCTAGAACGTAACTCCAGGTTAAGTTAATGTTCTGGTTGATCAGATTCGTGCCTGCCCCTGTAGGGTTAGGACGCGAACTAGCAATCCCAAGCGGATTACTCAGACTACGGATTGCATCATCCATAGCCAATAGAACTGCACTGCTAATTTTGCTGTCATCTTCTGCTTGAGAATTACCTAACTCAGCAGCGCTATCCAGGCCATCCAGCGCAGTAAAAGGAATTAGCAAACTGTCATTACTGGGACTAGCTCCTGCTGTTAATGCTTCATAACTAATCATTATTGTTACCTCTTAATTTCCATTATTTCAGGGGGATAAATACTGACCCATCTACGAGGTTGTGATGGGTTTTCGATATCTCTATTTACAGTCTTGTTGTAGCGATTAATTAATAGACTGTCAAGCCTACAACTGCCTATATATGAGGGTTCTGGCGAAGAATAACTGTTGTTTTACTATAAATAAACAAATAAAAAACTGACACCCTACAATAGGATGCCAGTTGATAAGTTGCGAAGGAATAGAGAATCAATTAACGAGGCATTGCAAGCAAACTGTTAATAGATAGTAAGTAGTTAGTAATGCAATAGTCAAGAGTCAGTCCAATCCCAAAGGAAACTCAGTAACTATTTTAATAAAGTATTAGTGGCTGTCAGCCAGTTTCTAGGTTATTTCTTGTATTTAGATAGATCAAACCCTATTAAATCACAGTAACAACACTGTGATTTTGTTCCGGTAGACTGCTTAAGCAGTCCATAAAGTCTGTAACTCCCTTAAAATCGTATAGATCACTGTCAAGCAAGCTGTAATAATTCTTTAGGGTTGTAACAAATAAATTACTAAAATATGACAGACGTTTGGTAATTTCCTAACAATAGTATTTCAGTATTATTACTATTAATTATTTATTATTTGATAATAGTGCATTAGTATTTTATTTGTAGTGTTTCTGAAAAATAATAGTGAGTTAACAATTAGTTTATTGTTAGTTGTCAGAATATGAATAAATTATTTATAATACTGTTTCAGTTAAGTCTCTGGTTTAGCTCGCTCAGAAATTGAGAAAAAGATTTTTCTGAAAACCGACGATCTAGAAAATCAACCAAGCAGATAGCATCGTTTAGCTCGATGTATCGAACTTGGGAGAATTTAAATGTTCTAAGACGGCTTTTTACAGCCCAATAATGAATTAGTTTTCTATCGAGTCCCAAAGACTTAGCTATCCAATTCAAACTAATATATTGTTCCGTATTCGAGAGGCGTTTGTGCATGGTTGACCAAGAACGATTCACAGTAAATTACACCAAAAATGATGGTACTGAAGTACCGATTAAAGCAGTATATTTTAATAATGTAGGTTACGAGCCAGGGGTTAGACGAGCAGATGGTGGTTTCCAAGATGACGACATTACAAACGCCTGCGGGGGTGCTGTTCCGCGCAAAAAACTTATACCTCGTAGTGTATTTGTCAGGTTTGGACAAGGAACTGACAGCTCAGGTAACCCAACAGGAGGAAGTAGGTTACGAGTCTGGGTTAAAGATCAAGACACCTATCTAGCCTTAATTAATGGTGACCAAACCCCTCAAGTCGGCGAGGTTGTACGATACGAGGGCGAACAAGCTCCTATCTGTGTAGTATGACGGTATTAGAATCCAAGGGTGAACGAGACGCTAGGGGTATAGACTCTTTTGAGCGAGCTATCGTATATTCTGTTCTACTCCTTTATAAGACAGTCAAAGACCCCAATAACCCAATTAATTTCGATAATAACCCCTTCTTTGACTCCGTAAGTTTTAACCTACCTAATACGAATACGACAGAAGCTAACTTAGCAGCAGAAGTAGTATTACCAATAGACCGTATAGAAGCAGTATCTTTAGGTGGTAACTACCTAGAGTCTATAGGGGTGTATGGTACGACAGACCCCAACCCACTAGATATTGATTGTCCTGCTTCTGACCCTAGCTTTATGGCCATAGTACAGGAGCCACCAGAAGTAGACACCCTAGAACGATATCTAGCATGGGCTGTTAATACAACTAAAGCCAATCTAGTATCCAATGGTAATGATACGGCTAATAATCTTTCTACTGTATTTTTTAATGATAATCCTACTTTTCCACGGGTAAGAATACAGGTAAGGTTACCCATAGATTATCCAACCTATCTCACCGGGAATAATTTACTTTGTGCCGTGCTACCGATGATGGAACCATTGCTACGGAGCGAGTTTAGCGATTCGGTACTGATTGACGACAGTTTTGTATTACAGGATTAATGCCAACAATAGATTACTCATCCAAAAAATTACCCACTGGGACTAGTTATTTACAAACCTCCCAAACTCCCACTACGGAACAACCCGCTAATGGAACGTATTTCATTTTAGAGATCCTGAATCCGCTATTGGAGGCGCTCGGAACCGATATCCCAGCGCTGGAAGTGGGTAGCTCTAAGATTACAATTAGCAGCAGCGATCCGACTAGCACGACTGGAACGGTTAATGACCTTCACCTAAATAACTCAACCTACGATATTTTCCAGAAAGCTACCGAGACAACTTGGAACCAAGTAGGCAATGTCAAGGGTGCTGATGGGGCAGACGGCACCAACGGTCAAGACGGTCAAGGGGTTGATCATGTTAGCCAAACTTCTACTAGCGGATTAGATACTACCTACACGGTCTGGGGGGATGCTAGTGAGACAGTTTCCCTTGGAACCTTCACTGTTACTGATGGCGCTGCTGGCCAAGGAATTGACCATATCTCTCTTACTGGAACCAATAGTCTAGATGACACTTATACGGTTTGGGGTGATAGCGGAGAGACTATTAATTTAGGGACTTTCACTGTCACCAATGGAGCAGATGGTCAGAGCGTGGATCATATCTCTCTAACTTCTACTAACCTCCCTGATAAAACCTACACGGTTTGGGGAGACGCTGGGGAAACCATAAATTTAGGATCTTTCACTGTCACTAATGGGTCTGATGGCTCCTTAGACTCGGCGGGAAAAATCACCTTATCGCACAATACAACTCCCACTAGTAATCCGACTGATGCGGTTGAGTTTTATTCAAAAGCTGATAACCAGTTATATACGTTGAACCCAAGCGGGGTAGAGATTCAGGTTGCAAGCCAGCCTTTTAATCCTGCTAGACTATCCCAGATTACTACCCCAAGTAGTATCCCCACTGGACAAACTGGAATTTACGGTAAAAGTGACAATGAAATTTACGCCTTGCCATCAGGAGCTAGTGAGTTTAGGTTAGCTAAGGCAGCTGAGATACCTAATACCACTCCTAATTTTGGAACTGATATTACTGCTGACACTACATTATCTGATACGGAATTAGGACAAATCATCAAGATTACTAGTGCTGTTACCATTACCGTTCCTGATACCTTATCTAATAACGGCCAAGTTGATTTATTTAATGCAAGCGGCGGCACAGTAACTATTGCTAGTAGCGGGAGCATGGTAATTGTTAACAGCACGAAAACCAAAAGCAAAGAGGGATTTATATCCCTAGTAATCAATCAAGGAAACAACGAAACCTTATTAGCAGGGGAAGAGTAATGAGTATTAGTATTATTCCAGGAATTGTGGAAGGGGCCGTTGATACTAGTAGTGGAGGTGGTACTACCGCTTCTTATATTTACTCTGGTTCTGATGACGGTACTGTTCGCAAACTTGATAGTACCGGAAATGAGGTTTGGAGCTTCACTGGGCATAGTGACGAAGTTCATTCAGTTGCTGTTGATAGTGACGGTAACGTTTATTCTGGTTCTTTTGACAATACTGTTCGTAAAATAGATAGCTCAGGGAATGAAGTTTGGAGTTTCGCAGGGCATACTAATTGGGTTGCTTCAGTTGCTGTTGATAGTGACGGTAACGTTTATTCTGGTTCTTTTGACAATACTGTTCGTAAAATAGATAGCTCAGGGAATGAAGTTTGGAGTTTCGCAGGGCATACTAGCAGTGTTAATGCCGTTGCTGTTGGTGCTGGTGGTAACGTTTATTCCGGCTCACAGGACAATACTCTTCGCAAAATCGACAGTACCGGAAATGAGGTTTGGAACTTCACCGGGCATACTGCTTCCCCTCGTGTCATTGCTGTTGATGCTGACGGTAACGTTTACTCTGGTTCTAATGACAGTACTCTTCGCAAAATCGACAGTACCGGAAATGAGGTTTGGAGCTTCACTGGGCATAGTGACGATGTTGAAGCCGTTGCTGTTGATAGTAACGGTAACGTTTACTCTGGTTCTGATGACGGTACTGTTCGCAAACTTGATAGTACCGGAAATGAGGTCTGGAGCTTCACTAGGCATAGTAACGATGTTGAAGCCGTTGCTGTTGATAGTAACGGTAATGTTTATTCCGGCTCACGGGACAATACTGTTCGCAAAATCGACAGTACCGGAAATGAGGTTTGGAGTTTTACAGGGCATACCGATAATGTTCATGCCGTTGCTGTTTTATAAATCGCGCCCCCAATCAAATTCCATTATCATCAATTAATGAAACTTACCACCGCGATCGCGCCCCTAAATCAAGTTCATTATCATTACTTTTAATATGCAAGAAGATTCCTATTTACCCCAACCAGGAGACAATGTATTTAATCCTGAGTTATTTCCTTTTGACCCGTATCAGACCCACGATTTAATTGCACTTACCCCTCCGAGTTTTCTTCTTTACCCTTTTTCTAGATGGATTACAAATAAGTTTCCTAATAATTTTCCTTTCACAAGTCCTGGCGTAGGAACATCATTTCTTTCTTATTATCTGTTTGATAGGTTTACCCCCGATGGATATCCTTGGGCGGATGAGTATAGTATCAAGTTGTACAAAAAACTCTTCCGTTACATTCCATGGACTTATAAGTATAATAAATGGAATGGTTTGCAAATATATGGAATAGGTATGGAAAACTATTTTACTTCTGTTGAGGAAGTAAATTTTGGTAATAGATTTGAGGATATTTACAAATCAGTAGAAGTAATCCAATTACCTAAAGAGATAACTATTGACGTTCCAGAAAATACAAATGTTAGCGTTACTTGGTTAGAAAACGTTGGTAATTCTGATATTAATTTTCCCGAAGAAGTAGGGATAATGTGGTACGCATATCAATATGTAACTAAAAGACACCTTACCTCAAAAGGTAAGGGAAAACTAACTATTCCTACACAATATATGTTAGTTAATTCGATAGTAGTATCTGGTAATGGTAGCGAAGGGATAAAAGGACAATTAAAACAGCAGGATATAGGGAACTGGTTATTATACGATGACTTAGACGAAAGATTACAGGAGTTACAAGACAAAATAGTAAAGGAAATGCCTAGGATTTTTAACGTTTTGTCTGTTATTGATATTAACCTAGAATTTAGGGCTTTCTTTAGTAGTCATACAGAAGGCTCTCGGGCTGTTGCTTCTCCTCAAGAAAATTTTTACTTCAAATATAAGACTAGTGTATCCTTTACAACCGAGGACATGAGAGAAAATGACCTTCAGGATAACCTATCTGCTTTTATACCTGCTAATAACGATAAGTGGAATAATAATACAGTAGAAGGGTTAAAACCTTTAGGAAAGATACCTAAATGGAAGATAGATGAAGACCCATATTATACTTATTTAGAAGCTCCACTTTTTGAATATACTGGGTTTTCAGATGTTATAGATGCACCAGCAGGATATGAAATTTTTTCTGACCTGCCCACCAATGTAATGGGCACACACTTAAGGCACTACAAGAAAAACATTATTTATGAGGATAATAAAGACGAGTATGGAATCCCTCATAAGGAGCTTGTAGATGGTAAGTGGGATTATGAAATTACTCCTAATAACTATGAAGAGGATACCCCCGATAAACTTGTCGGTTTTAGAACTATGCAGCAACCTCCACAAAACAAAACCCCTCTATTACAACTTGTAGCTGATGTTGACCAAGAAGTACATCAAAGTATAACGGGAAAATTACTGCGTTACGGTTCAATAGCAGAAGGAATTAACTATAACTATAGTAATGAAGATTTTCCTACACAAACAAGTAACCCTAAGTTTCATCGGGCTGTAGTAACTATAACTGAGGATAAAGATAATGGAATATCAATTGATAATGTCGAAGAGTCCATTATTGATATGGGAACATTCAAAGTCTTCTCAACAGAAGACGGTTTAAGCTCAACTAGTGATGTGAATCTTGATTATTCAGTAAACGAACCTATAAGGGTTGAGTTAAATTTTTTGCCTTCTGATAGAAACAATAGTACATAAAAATGGTATGGCTAAGCAGTGAATTTACATTAACTGGACAAGAAGTACACGATACTGTAACAAGCCTACTAGCCCCTAATGAAAATGGAGAGCAAGAGAGAGATGTCATGGTTGATAGTCCACGAATAAAAGAAATCCACCAAGCACTAGAAGCACAGACTTATGCTACCTACACTAGTACCTCTTCAGGAGAAGAAGTAGCCCGCACCGCTAACATAGGATATTACGTCGAGCGAATAGCAAGATGGTTAGGTATCCACGTGCTAGCTGATGGTAAGCCTTACTTACCTAAACCAAAGGAATCAAAGGTACCAGAACCAGGCGAGTCATCTACTACCTTACCTATCCCGTACTTACTAGAGACACCAGGGGAAGCAGATGACAATCTAGGTGGTGCATTAGGAGCATTTAGACTAGACTTTGACTTTTTAGAGACGGGTTTCGGTGACTTTACCGATGCCCCTTTGGATGAAGCTCGATTCGATGGTATTGCTTACCAGAACGTATCCAACCGATTCATAGAAGACCCTACGACAGGAGAAGCTACTAAGGTAGCTCCTAGTGGGTTCACCTTATGTCATAACTTACCCCAATTGTTGCAGGCTAAAATGGATGACCTAGATAAATGCCTAGGACTACAAGAAGCCTCGGCGTTTGGGTTACAGGCTCCAGAATCTTCTTGGGCAAGCGGTGAGGACGATAGGGGTATCTGCACTTACGAGGGGTTACACCAACTAGTTGCCGAAAATACGATGATGTTGTCTGCTATATCTCAACAAACAGGTAAGGCGACGATCTCTTCCCAAATCTCTGAAGCAATCTTAAAACAGATAATGGCGATATTCGGACTGCCAATTCAACCTCAGAATTTTAAGGTTACGGTAGGGCAAAAGGCTAATGGTGAACCTAGAGAAGCTCCTCTTTGGTATCCTGCTTTTGCTGCTAGTAGTCCAACTGTCATGGAGCTTTGGGCAACACTACTTAAGAATATCGGTAAAATCATTGCTGAGTTTCATGGACTATCGCCTGAACAAATAAGCGAAATTCAAAACCTCTCACCAGAGGAAGCTAGAGAGCTAATTAATGAGCTTAAGGAATAGGTATGCCATTAGAACAAGTTAAAGAGTTTTTACAAGAAGCTAAAGAACGAATTGTTGAAAGTGAAGTAGGGCAAGCCTTTACAGATTGTTTAGATCCTAGCCAATCTGGAGGTATCCCCAGTTTTCCTATTATTAATCCTATTGATGTTAGTCAAAGTGTTTGTGCTGATAGCTTATTCCTAGAGGTTTTTGACGCTGGCTCAACAGCAGACGGTACACTTCCTGATAACCCTTCACAACAGCCTGACCCTAGACCTGATATAGATAAGGAACCACCAGAGGTTGATCCTAATCCTATTCCGCCACCTCCACCAACAAAACAACCACCTGTAACTATAGACCCACCATCTGATGACGAACCTATTAAACCCAAGCCAGCACCAGATGAGAGAGTCCCTAGAACACCTCCTACCATACCACCTAGACGACTAAGTCCTGCCACTGATTTTACTCAGGAGGAAAATCTATCTGTACTAATTCGTCCTACCTTATCTGTTGAGAGTAGTGCGACGGATAGGGTGTATAACTGCATGCTGCATAACCCTGTTACTGATCGACCTGAAAAATACTTTTATTGTAAGGTCGAGCCGCCAGGTGATAAGGAACGACGTAAGCAAATATCTGACTTTATTATTTACCAGATTGAAAAAATAAAAGGTGATGACCTAGTAGTAAAGGAAGAAGACGGTAGTTTTAGTCCAGATGATGAATCAGCAGATTATAATCGAGAGGATTTTACACGAGATTTTAGTTTAGTTTACCTTCCTAATACTGGTCTCTCTTGGGTAGATGGTACTAAGGAATATCTAGATTTTGGAGGAATAGCCCTCGAACAAATCGTTAATCAGTTTCGTGTGATGTCACGTAATGCCTACCAAAGTGTAGATGGATTAGCCCACGTATCATTTGAGCAGGTAGATTGTAGTGATGGTCGAGAAATTCCTGAGTTAGATGGAGAGGGAGGAAGAGACATAACCCGTCACCCTAATTTTCCAGGGGGGGGTGATATAGGGGATGGTTGTTTTGTTCCTACTTCAAACTTCAAAAATAATGAACCTCCTAGCTATGGGATGAAGACTCAGTTACAGGTAATTTACAAGAAGGAGATAGACGGTAAGTTATACGAAAAACAAATTACTATTCCTTCTCCTATACCTGTAGATGAGATAGATGATAACAAGATCAAAAATGTATTCCCAGACAAGCTAGATTTTGGAGAACTTAAAGCCGAAACCAGTATTCTCCCCTTTGGTTATCTTAGGTTTTATGCCAAAGATAAGGAACAAGCTAACATACTATTTGACGATATTATTACTAATCTAATTAATGGAACAGAAAAAGAAACAGACAGTGCTGGTCAATCCTCAAGAAGGTTTAACCAGAGAAGCAGGTCTTTTGTTACGGGAACGTTTAATCTCGACCGTGCCTTCTACTTTGACTTTAATGTAGGAGATGGTGAGCCACCTGTCTGTAAACGGTTTGACCTATCTACTTAATTTTTCAACGCCATTCAATTTCCCGAAACCGCTCCGGGTTAGTCTTGGTTTGACGACTCACCCTCCTAAAGGAGGGTGATTCTTGGGCTGAATCCTGCCTCCACCAACTAAATTGATTTTGGTCTTACAGTCTCATGTCCTATCCGACTATACCTTTTACAGCAAGCACTCTGATGGATAGATCCCCAAGCGTGAATTTCCGTGCGCCCCACGGTATTTGATTTTTGTTGATCTCCCGACCTTAGTATTTAGAACCAGTGGATCATTGGGGCAGTTTGATTTTGATTCAAACTGGTGACACTAGCCTTTGTGCAACAGTAGGTTCGTGTGCCACGACTATTCCGATATTCCTGCTTTCGCTTGTTTAATATTATAGCACGGAATCCCTAAAGGGATGGGTTTTAGACCCGTTATTTTTGATAACTACGATGAACCCTCATAGGGATTAATGGTTATATAGATCTTATCATCAGGATCATATTTCCAAGGTTTCCCGTCTGGGTCCCTCTCCTTAGTTTTTTGCTGTAACTTCCCTTGGTCTCTCCAACGCCATAGCGTCTTTTGATAGCATCCCAGGCGCTTACATAATTCTGCCCCTGATAGTTTATTACCATCGCTGGGCTCTTGCTGTGAAGGTTTTACTTGTGGTTGCTGCTGGGAGTTTAGTTCCTGTATTAAATCAGCTTTGAGTTGGGTGAGATATTCGGCTAGAACCTCCTCGGTAACAGTTCCAACGGAAGGGGTTATTTTCCCTCCTATCAGCTTTACAACACAATCATAAAGAAGTTTATTAACAGAAGTCCCCCTCTTTTGTGCTAACGATTCAAGCAGATCGTATTCCTCCTGTGTGACCCTTGTTGAAGCAACCTTATTTTTCTCTGTCGGCATTAATGTTTACAATGTAGACTTTTACAGTAGAATCTGTCTACAGATTCTACCATCTACATTGTAGACTGCCTACACTTGCTATATTAAAACAAAGTGTAGACACTGTAGATGATTGATATAGCAAGGGTTTTATTATTATATAAAATAATTCTGTCTACACAGTTGACACTTTTATTTTTTTTGTCTATAGTGTAGACATAGCCTGAACATTGAAAATTTAATAAGGAGTATTACCTTGAGTAGTCACTTGAACTACCCCATTACTGAGGGGTTAAAGGCTATTCTACAGCCTGAAGTGGTAAATGG
>LFUG01000361.1_pt1 | contig 15864 bp, 31 predicted proteins | sample 633461 | NCBI WGS metagenome assembly LFUG01 (sample SAMN03781033, study PRJNA287316) | hypersaline lake metagenome | isolation source: virus filtrate of water collected from the Namib Desert Eisfeld playa | place: Namibia | collected 2013 | reverse complement strand
CTCCTCCGTCGCTTTAGGACCCGATTTCCTCATTCTGTTCCGTGATTCCATACGTACATCACGGCCTCCGGACACAACTGGTTAGGATGCATACTTATCCGTATGCTAAACTTCACAATCTGCTTTCGCACCATCAACGCATTCAGCTCCCGCTTACACGCCTGCTTACTCTTACTCACCTCGATAAAAATGTCTTGACGACTACACGCCCGCCCCTTCCTACGCAAGCAAGCTTCCACGCTCTCATACTTATCCTCATTCATATTTTTTTAGTCTCCTGCGCAACAACTCATTCTTCCGCCGTAACAAACGTATTTCCGCCTCCTTCTCAATAGTCGCCTTCTCCTTCCAATACTCCGCACGCTCCCGTAGGGTCATACTTCTCGCACGCTCAGGTATGTTCGCAATGCCGCCCCTCTCACTCATTCCATCCATTCCATCTTATCAACTCCCATCTTTATGGCCGAAAACCGTAACGCTTCACCACTACAACCTGCAGCAATCATCACCTTTCTCTCAGTATTATCTGCGGTACGCATCACCATCCTCCTTTATCTCGTGAGACACGTTAACTATGCGTTGATTCTTGCCGCCTTGGCTGTTGCCACAATAGCACGAGAGGTTAATCAGCTCGTGCAGGTCCTTTAACCATATGCATCTTTTCTTGATTACTTGGTACTTCGCGCACCGGCCACACACGACGCGGAAGCACAACGTCACCCCGGCTTGCTTTTTCTTCTTTGTAGCTTCAAACATTCGTTTCTCAGCGTTAGGGTCATACTCCAAATTCGTCGAACTCATTCGGTCGCCTCATACACATTATATTTTAAGCCCGTGTGGCCTTGGTCCGTCTTATACTCACCCACCAACCGTATCAGGACTTCGGTACCGATTGGCACGTTCTCCATCTTCCGCATCAAATCCATATGCGTCGGCAAAAACACTTTCTCCCCCATACTCTCCACCACATAAATCGGGAACTCATCCACGTGGTCCGGGCTCTGAACCTCAATCAGGACACCGTGCAACTTCTCCGGATCATCCTTCTGTGGATTCCAAAAGTTCCGGCCCACAATACGCCGAAACTGCTTCCCATCATACGTTATATTGTCGTTGGCTTCAGTCTTACCCTTCCCTTCTTTTTCTTCACTCATTCTTTCTTGTCCTCTATTTTGTTTATTCTGTGCACTATCTTATCGGCTTCATCCCGGGCGTCGTCGTACGTTCCGGCCCTGGCCAACGTAATCGCCTCTCCGCCCGCCAACACGGCATCAACAAAGAAATTGTGGGGAGTGTCCTTTCGCACACTCACACGCAAGATGCTGCCAGCACGGATCCTATGATACCTTTCTTGCCGCAAAAATATGCTGGTGAGGAACGGGTTCATACTTGAAATTCTCCCTCATACACTTTAGGCAAAAACCCACGCTTCCGCAATTCCTTGATAACCGCAACCCGTATGAAGTCACTTTGAGTATCAATATACTCATCCTTTTCCAGCGCCTTCTGGATTGCCTTCCGCTCCGCCGTCCTCATTCTTACCCCTACGTACTCATTCATCATTTTTTTCTCCCTCTTTTACCACATCTCTTAACAATTTTAGCCGATCTTTGACCATTTTTCGGCCAAAACCGAACCGTTTTCCTATAACATATGCTATCTTTGCTTCGCTTTTACCTTCACTTATCAGGGTGTCAATCATATTTATGGCCTGTCGGCGCTCTGAATAGTAGCTCATTCTGTGAGAAGAAGCTCGTTTTCTATGGCGTTTTTGACCCATTTCTTCAAAGTTTGGCCTTGTTTTATGGCTGTAAACTTTGCTTTTCGGTGTATTTCGTCATCCAGAACCACAACTTTTCGGGTTGTTTTCGTCATATCTTTATGACAATCCGTTGTTTTATATAAGTTTTTTGGTGTCTCGCCTAAAAACTTTAAGCAAAAATAGCAAGAATTACTTGCCAGCCCGTACGCGCACTTTTATTTTTTTTATTCTTTTTTTAGCCCCTTCCAATACAGGTATGTTTTGTTAAACAAAACGCACAATGACATACCCCCCCCTAAAAAAAACAGAAAAAAAAATAAAACTCTGGAAGCACGCATTTATATAAGACCACCAAAACCCGACAATATGGCCCCCCAAACCATAGGAATCATCGAAGGATACCAACGACAAGCCACAGAAATCACCAACGACGACGGCCAAACCCAAATAGCCGAGTACGCAATCCTCACCATACGAACCGCAATCCCCGACCAACTACCCGTCGGAAGCCAAATCAAACTATCAAAACACACACCCAAACCCGAAAAGAAGTAACTCACAATCCTTTTGGAGGGTGCGCGCAAGAGGATAGTCACCTCATTCTCCCCCTCCAAAAAGATAGAATCCCTTACACACATCAGGACCGGAAAGGAGTGGAGGGCGCGCTGACCACACCTTCCCGGCCTTATTTTACAGATTGTGAGGATTGATATACTCCCCCTGCCCCAGTAGTCATTGAGGAGGTGAAAAATATGAAACTCACACAATTCCGAAAAGCCGGAAAAATGTTCAAAGAAGCAATCTTGCAGATGAAGCAAGGGGACATCACAGCAGGAGCCATCGGTCTCACGATCGCAGCTGTTGTCGTGGTTGGCGTCGGTATTCCTATCGTGACTGACACGATTGCGAACCAGTCCTTGACTGGAACGACCGCCCTCATCGTTGGATTCGTGCCCGTCTTTATGGCCTTGGCCCTATTGGTTGGCGCTGTTAGCTTGATGCGATGAGCAAATAGCTGATGCACAACGACCGGGAAAAAACGCTTTTTCCCGGTAATTCTTCTTATCTTTTTATCCTATTCTATCAAACACACGCTATTGTGAGGATTGATATACTCCCCATCACAACAGAGTAGTGAGGAGGTGAAATATATGAAAGAAACTCTCAAAATCGTAATGCGGCAAGCAAAGAACAGCTGTGCGCACCTCAAACAGGGCGACCTGACAGGCGCAGCAGTAGGCCTCACCATTGCAGCCGTGGTCGTCGTCGGAGTAGGAATCCCTATTGTGAACCAGGTAGCCGGAGCATACCGTGATGTTACGAGAAACGGAAGCGGAGCCGTGATAAGCAACGTATCCGGGTTTGGAAGTACGACCCTGTTGCTGATCAACTTCGTGCCGGTGTTTTTCGCCTTGGCGCTTTTGGTCGCAGCAGTAAGTATGATGAGATAAACTTGCCCGAACCAACACTCTCCCGGATGCGTATGCCGGGAGACCCTTTCTTCTATTATCCTCAAAAAAGCACAGGTTTTTATAAGACAATCATCACACAACAATTATGGTATCCGATCAGCTTGTCGTCACCCTTTTCAGCACCAGTATCGGACTTATCACTCTTGGCATTGCCGAAGCAAGGTTTTTCCCAATGCAGAACTGGCTTATCAAAATCGTCAGCGGTGCGTTCTTTACCGTGAGCTGGGCCATACTCCAAATTCACGGTGTGGCTGACGTTGCGGCTTGGATTACGGCACCCTTCGCACTCCTGCATATAGGTATTGCGCTGTGGTGTTTCACCACCAGCTTGAGCACGAGAGCAGAAGAAAAAGACCTGATCGAGGAAGTCAAAGTCGTATGAAAGAAAAAAGCGCGTACGAGGAATTTTATGGCTCGCGGCCCGGAATTTATGATCAGACGCTTATGATGATGACGCATTACATTTTTGTGGGGGCGCTCTGCATATTTGGACTGACCGGCTTCTTATGGGTCGCTGAGTTTTCCGATAGGGTCGTTGGAAACATTATCGGTAGCATTACCTTCGTATGGCTTCTTGGCGGCTCGTTTATATCCTTTTGGATGCTTTTAGAAGACAAGGAGCGATATAACCAATGATTAAATACTATGACGTTCCCGCGGTCGGCATCCAGGTCATTATGACGGTGGCTTATATCACGCTTCTTATCCATATGAGTTACTGGCTTACTTGGCTCTTCGTCTTCGGCGTAATCTGTTCACACGTCTGGGTAATCTCGAGGTTGTGGAGGATCAAAGAATGAGAGGCGACGGATTCCACCAAACCCGGGAAGCACAAGCCGGAGCAATCGAACAAGAAGCACAATCCCAAAGAATGATGGCCGAGAGTATGCAATACCTCGAAAACCAACTCGACTTCAATCAATGGGCGAGTGAGCCCGACATACAAACCCGATTCAAAGACATTGACGAAATCACCAAAAATTGGAACTTCGGCAACTTCGGAACCGAAGACGCACAAATACTCCAACTTCTCGAAAGTATGCTGACCGACGTCGAAAGTATGCTCCCAAACGATCACAAAGATAGCAAGACAAGGAAAGCAATAGCGAGAGATATAGAAGCAAGAATCGCACTTAGCAGAGGACGCGGCGGATTCTTCCTCAGAGCAATTAAAAGCGTCTTCGGACATAGCACCGTGACAACAAAAAGCGAAAAGCAGGGATGGTTCAAAAGATGAGTTTAGACGTAACGCAACTTTACATTTACAGCTTCGGCCTCCTATACATTTTGGGGAGCATACTATTCTTTGTCGTGGTGAGAAAGCCAATCATTGAGCACATCCGAAAGTTTTTCTTGATAGGAAAAGGATATGCGTATCTCAACATAATTGACAACAATAAGCACGTCACAACGATGTTTAAGAAAATCAAAAAGCCGCATTTCGAGTATGAGGGGAACCGTTATATGATTCTGCCCACCAAAAGCGTTTCTCAAAAACGATTTCCCTCATATTATTATAACAAGGATCAAGCGCAACCTATCGACTTTTTCGACGATGAAAAACTCATCGGAACAGATTCCGAACGATTAGACGGCTTTCTGGACAAGGCGTATAGTCTCGGGAAGCTCGTGCAGGGGAAGAAAATGGATTACTTGCTCTGGGCGGCGCTTGCCGCTGCCGCTTGCGGACTGCTTGCGGCCGTAATCTCGGGTATGAACTGGGTAAACATAGATAAGCTCATACAAGCACTACTATGACACCGTATATTTGCAAGAAGCGGGGAAAGAAGATAAAGCTGTTCGAGATACGTGACGGAAGAGTTCGCAACAAGATAGACGAGTTTGACGTCACGATTGATGAGGATACGAAGGCAGAGATACGAAAAAAGTATGGAGTGAGCTTATGACGGAAATAGCGCAGGATGCAAAAACGCTGAGAGAACTGAAACTGCAATCGTATTTGGAGCTGATAGGGCAATGGGGCGAGTATCGTCGAAGGGCTATTTACAAGGGGCGGGCGACTTACCCGTTGCATAACGTGATTCACGCATTGACTTCCTACTACGATATGGTTTATAGCGAGGCACAGGAGCACAAAGAGGAGTATGAGGACACGATTAGGTTTATTGAGGGATTGCAGGAAGAAAAGAAGAACGTGCAGTACGCGGACGTTTTGCCACACTTGCGGAGGGTTATGAAGCTCAGCAAAGAGATCGGGGTGAGTACGCCGGCAGAACTGAAAAACACGGCTCCGATACGGAGGACCGACTAAATATGGTTGATGATGAAAAGGTAGTACAAGAACGCGTGAAAGGCAACCGTTACGGAAGCTTCGACTACGACTTCCTCGTTATGCGAGCGTTCGACAAAGCACGCCTGACCGGTAGCGTCGAGTTTCGTGGAGGGTACTGGGAAGAACGGGAGAGCGTGGTCAATGGGCAGGTGGTGACTGAGAAGTTTTATGTTCCGGACACTCGCAGGACGTTCATAAACAGCATTCGAGTATGTCACACGCTTCTCGTTCCCAGTCACGACGAAGAGTACGAGGAAGCGGTAAAGAAAATAGAGGAACGGATCGGTGAGTTAAAGCAGAATCGAGATGATGCGCTGGGAGATCTTGGCGACGGGAAGGGTGCCGAGCAGGATAAAATCATCAACGATTACTACCAAGCCGTAGTAGAACTCAAATTCGCGCAATTTACCGAACTGATGCACCTCTTACAGCGTATGGGCCTGCTGGGTATGAAAGCCATACAAGAAATCATTGATCCAGAAGCAGACTATTAAGAGAGGACTATGAAAGAAGAATACAAAAAGATACTTCAAAAGTACCGAAGCAGGGTGAAGAAAGCGCAAGACAACATCCTGCGAGAAAACGCCCACCTTCTCAACTTAGGCAAAAGATACGATTATATCGTGAACTGCAACAAATTGCAGGCCCTTGATTACGCGGATACGCAGCTCGGACACGTTCTCAGCCAAACATCAAATGACGATACAGGTGAAAACTCGTGAAGGACCATATGATCCATATGAAGAAGAAGAAGCCCGCGTTTATCCACTACGCACACCGGCGCGTGATTAAAAGAAATCAGAACTGCCTCATATGCCTCTACGGCGGCACCGGAAGCGGGAAAAGCTATGCGAGCATTAGCGCGGCGCAGGCGATTGCTCGGTATAATGGTGTGGAGTTTGACACGCGCCATATTTGTATGAACGCAACCGAGTTTATGAGATTGTTAAACAGCGGGGAGCTCAAGAGGGGAAGCGTGGTAATAATGGACGAAGCAGGCGTGGCCGTGAATGCGAAGGACTGGCAGAGCAGAGTAAACAAGGTAATGAATTATGTGATGCAGACTTTCCGTCACGAGAACTATGTCGTAATCTTCAATACTCCCTCCTTCAGCTTTGTGGATTCCAGTATGCGCAAAATGTTCCATATGAAAATGGAAACCCAATATATCGACTACGAAAGAGACGTGGGCTGGACCAAAACCTACGTTCTAAACCTCGACCACAACACCGGGAACGTCTACACATACTTCTTTAGAGTGAAGGTTGCAGGAGAAACGCCCTATAAGGTGGTGATGAGCGGTTTCGGCCTTGCCAATAAGGATCTTCTGAAAAAGTATGAGGCAAAGAAAAGGGCTTTCACGGAGAAGCTGAATAAACAGGTGCAAGATACCTTAGAGGTGGTGGAGGAGGGGGGAACTGCTGAGCTGACTGAACGGCAAGATATCATTCTTAGATTGTGGAACGACTACGGGCTTAAGGGTTATGAGATCGCTGAAGTTTTGGATGTAGCCGCTTCTGGCGTTTCCAATGCTTTAAAGGCGTGTAAGAAAAAGGGGCATATGGTGAGTAAGGGGAGCACGGCGAAGAGTACGATGTCAAAAGATGATATTCGGGAGGCGTATGAACGCGTGGTTCAGGCGGTTAAGCCGGATAAGAAGGGGGAGGAAGAGGAATGAGGTATATAGGGTATATGCTTAAGACAGTTAGGTATATACATCATATATTGGTGGCAATTATGCGTAATTACCCCGCTTGGGCGGTAACGAGTAGGAGGGAAGATGGGGGGGCTTAACCGGCCTCAAAGGCCCCTTTACGACATACATATGTATGGCGAAGGGCAGAAGGGAGGTGCAAACAATGCCTAAAGCCCCCCAATGGAAACGACAACGAGCCCTCAAACGAGAAGACATCCCCGGAAAAAACGAACTCATCGCCGTAATGCGAAGCATACCGGACCCAGAAAAGCGAGCATTCTTCATCATCTCCTACCTCACCGCCGGAAGAATCAGCGAAATCCTGCCCCTCAAATACAAACGAAAGGTAAATTATGCCACCGAAAAGACCGAGAAAGACGGGCGCACAGTCACCCGCACCAAACGCAACGAGTACGGAAGCCCCATCCAGAAAAGCGTAAAGCGTGAAAAGATTGACTACTCCGGAATCCGCAGAGACAACATCGACTACCAATTCAAAGACGGACGCAGAATAATGATCATCAGTATGCAGAACCGAAAGAACCCCAAAAGGAAAAGAAAACGCATCCCCATCCCATTCGATAAAGAAAAAGAATTCCTCGAACCCCTGGAGGCCTACATCAAAACAAAGGACATTCAAGAACCCCTTTTTGATATGAGCATCCGCACTGGAGAGAAAACCATCCACCAATACGCAAATATGAACCCTCACTACTTGCGAGACATTCGTCTCAGTCACTTGGTAATAAATTATGATTTTAACGCGTTCCGGCTCACTAAATACGCGGGCTGGAGTGATGTTAAGCAAGCCGAGCCATACGTCCGGCTGGGAGTGACTGACCTACTGGGAGGAGATTACTGATTATGGTACGAAGAGAAAACACTTTTTGGTGGAACTATATGATTATGTGCATCGCCATTATGATATTGTTTCTGGCAGGACTCGTCTTTTATGTTCAAAAGACAAACCCAACCGCGATGATGAGCTGCGAGAACTACGATCCAACCAACACATTTGGCAGTTACGGCGTTCAACCCCCTATTCAGGAAGAAAAGGCGGGCTCCGCGTACGGATTACGCCCAGTAGAGCCGAGAAGCGAGTACGTGTTTAAATCTGACGGTTATACGACCTCTGACGGGGTAGTACACGCCGATAAGCTGTGCGAGCTCTACCCCAATCACAAGGGTTATATGACTGACTTGAAAGAACGAGTTCAGAAGTGGGTGTATGCGGGATTAGCGGCGGTCGTGTTGTTGTTGTTGTGGAATCGAAGAAAAGACTTAAAGAAAAGCTGGAACGAAGTGCCGGAGGACCCATATGAGGATTGAGTTCAATAAATGGTGTGTGGGCAACCGGCTTAATCGTGACCTTATCGTTGTTCACCCAGAACTCATTCGGCACCCGAAACTTTTCAATCACGTTGTCGAACACGAGGCCAGTCACGACACCGGAAAAATCCTGAAGGACTTTTATATTGACCTGCGCCACCTAACCGATAGCGGGCATATGCTTATAGACTATCTGAGCTTTATGTTATCTCATCCGTCCTCGATGGCTCAATCCCTTCCCTGTTTCTATCATAACAAGAAAGTCTATTGGGATGTCTTGCTTTTGTTCCTGCACGCCATTTCGTGGATTATACTCACATATTCACTTTGGAGGTTAGCCCTATGACAAGAACAAGCAAAGAAAACGATTTTCCACCAGTTCCTGAAGGGGTTGGTGTGAAAGAGTGGGAAGAGTACCAGCAGGACAAGAAAGACAAATCAATAGATACTCTGACGCTTATGACGTTGCACGGCTCAGTTATTGCGAAGGACCCCGAGTTCAAGAAGCAGTTCAAGCTAAAGAACGCGAGAAAGTTGCTAAAGAAGGCGTGGAAGGAAAAAGGCGGCCTGTTTTAAAAGCCGCTTCCCAGAATCCCGCCTTTGCCTTTTCCCTTCTTCTTTTTCTTGTCGAGTTCGGGAGAGCGTAATTCAAAGCTTGCAGGTCCTGAGCCCAGGATTCCATTAGCCAGACCTGCCGGTTCTTTTTTGCGCTTCTTTTTGCTGCCCGCTCTGCTCTCAAATCGAGCAATATCGCTTTCGAGCTTTGCCCTCGTTCGCCGTTTGCGTAACTGCATCAGCTCTTTCTTCTCACGGTCTTCCCTTCCCTTTTCGATTTTGCTGGGTATGCTTCCGATTGCGTCAAGAGCTTTCTTTCCGAAACTTTTGGCTTTCTTCTTGCGACGTTGAAACTTGGCTTTTTTCAAATCTTTTCTTAATTTTTTTAGTTTAGACATTTTTGGTTTACCTCCCGAGCTTGATCCACAGGAACGCGTAAGCAATACTGACGCCCATCAATAGCATAACTCCGATCCATTGGAACGTGGTTCCGAGCATAGGCCCCACAATGCCGGGCCCAGTTATTGCGAGTAGGGCGGGCAGTATGAGGACGAGGCCTATGCGGAAGTTAATGCGTGTAAAGATGAGCAACAGACCTATAAATGCTATGATGAGGGCACCGTAAAGCAGGGGGCTGCCCATCATCGTGTTTTGAATCAGCGGTCGCACGGTTTCCAGCGCCTGAAGTGTAGTGTTCACGGTTGCACCCCCCTAATCACGGTTACCATTATCGCAACGCTATAAATGATTGCCAGCGGTATGAAGAACAATATCCGGACGATGTCCGGAACATTCAGTCTTATGGCGATTGTAATCGGTAAAACGGCGATGTTTATCAAAGTATTTATGAGCCGCTTGATAACTCCGAGCCCGTCTATAAATGCTTGGAAAAATCCGGTTTCTTGCTGAACGTCCTGCGTCCACTCCGGACTAAGTGCCGCCGTTCCATTATCCATATACACCCTTTCGCCAGTTATTGGGTCGGTTTGGCTGGTTAGGAACTGGCTGAACAGGTTGTCCTCTAAAAACTGTGTTTCTTCAGTAGGTAAGAACACGCTGAGGATGATGCTCATACAGAGCACGGTGATGAATAGGTTGAGTGCGCTTCCCATTTTATGCTACCTCCCTCCCGAACACGAGATAAAGTCCGGCGATGATAATGATTTGTACGATGAACATAAAGAAAGGAATCCAGCCAATCACGGGCAGGGCAAAGAATAGCTGGACGAGAACCGCGGTAAGGGCTGCGCCTTCTGCCCCTACAAACGCACCAACGGCCAGGGCAGCGATTAAGCTGAGTATTACGGCGATGATTGCCCTCACCCACGGCGGGAAAATGGTGTTGAGGTCGTCGGTGAAACTGGTTATGCTGTTATTGCCCGGCGCTTCAGTCACTACATACGTGCGATTAAACACGAAAACATCGCTCTCTGACTGCATTTTTATGAAGTAACGATTGGGTATAAGGCCCGTGTCGTTGATTGGAACGCTTACGAGAACGGTGCCTCCCGCTGCGTTCGTGCTGTTCGTGACATACGCGGTATTGTTATAATGGCTTTGTATTGCGAACCACTCAACCACAAAATCATTGACCGGTGCGGCTTGAAAGCTGAAATTTATGGGTTCTGGAAGGATAGGGCTGGCTGGCTGTATATCCCAAAACACTTTATCTGTAACGCTTGGTAATTGGTCCAAAGTGTCTATTACAAATAGCAAAGATGTGCTGAAGATGCGGCTGGCCGGAATTTCCTTCACGACCACGCCATCCAACTCTATCGTGAATGCATAGAACACGTCGTCCAATATGATATCTACTTGAGTTTTTCCTGTGAAGTCCGTTCTTGCCACTTCCACGGGTACGAAGGTATTATTCGCGGGATACAGTCGTTTAACGGTGATAAGAGCATCAGAAACTTCCTCATCATTCGTATCACGGACTTCGAGGATTACATCGGTGCTTAAACTCTCATTGATCAGGTAAAGATCATAATATCTGGTCGTGTTACTCCACAAATTATTGAGGAGCTCGTAATTCCTGATAGTGCTCTCCGAGTTCGTGTAAGTGAACGCCTGCGTGCTCACATTTAGATTTATCGTCTCTGGCGTTCTGCATAGCGCGTAACTGGAACTGCCTGAAAGCTCAAAACCAAATTCTTTGGTGGTGCCGCTTGCTTGATCACTTACGATTGCGGTTTCAAAGCTGGCTTCAATACTGCCGGTCACCGGCTGGCCGCTTGCTTCGTTGAATAAGCTAAAGTTTGCTATTGGTTGTTGGCCTGCGCTGCATTGGACGAGGTCGTAAGATAGGACTTCTTGCGTTTCTGGTGTGGTCGTATTGGTGAACTGTTGCCCGTTGGGTCCTGTAAGCGTGAAGTTCCATTGGTATGTGTTGTTGGTGCTCTCGTTTTCTTGGTGGGTTATGACTTGTTCAAAACTGATGTGATCGGCGGTCTGTGTTTTGGTAGGCGAGGCGTATTCGGTACTGTCGTATGTGAGACTTGCGGTTACGTCATAGGACTGGTTCGCGTTGGTAAAGTTTAGAACGAGAGGGGTTTGTGTGGTGCTAATCGCGGGGTCCTGGTGGGTCGTGGTTACGTTTATTACATTAAAGCTATAATATTGTTGGTTCGTGTTGAGGTCTCCGATGCTTTGGAACGTGACGGGCCGGTCGAGGTCAATGTTTGTTATGGTGATCTTGTAGTGCGTGGGGCTTATTCTTTCTACTTGATAGTTTTCGTTTCCGGTTGGGTTTTCCAGCTCGAAGTCAATCCACTTTTCCAGGTGGGGTATAACGAAGTGTGCGTTGTATTCGCTGTTCGTGACTGGAACGATTTCGTGACTGCTCGTCAGGTGTTGAACGAGGCGTCCGCGAGGGCTGAACATTCCTCTTTCGTACGTCCAGGTGTATCGGTCTTTGCGTTTTTGTGTTGTGACTGACCCGCTGGTTCCGGCGACGTTTACCTCTACAAAGTCTTTGCTCGCTTTATTGCCTTTTTGAAACTGGTACTTGATGCTGTTTCCGAGGGGGTTGCGCGCGTACTTGTATCTCGGGATTTTTTTGGCGGTGTGACCGTCAGCTGCGTAAATGCTCAGGTTATAATTGCCGGGTGCGAGGTCGCTGGCGTTGTGATTAAGGGAATAGCTGATTGTGCTGTTTCCGATTTGGGTAATGTTATAAATTACTCTTTGTCCGGGAATGCTCGCGTTAAAGCTCCAAAGGTTGCCGTTGGGGTCGGTCACGTTGATGTTGCCTAAAAGGTTGGGAGTGTTCGTTTTTCCTGTAAGCACGGCGTACTGGCCATTCCACACGGGGCTATTATCCGTGCTAAACTCTGGTTCTGTGAGATCTACTTCGAGCGTAAAGTTTTCTGAGGCAAAATACTCGGAGCCGTTACTTATGTTCGCTCGTACGTTCCATAAATACGTGCCTTCTGACAGCGTATAAATATAATTGTTGGTGGAAGCGTTGGAGGGGGTGGTGTTTGTGGCCACAGCTTGCCAAACGCCGCTAACATTAAGGTATAATTGTGTGGTGGAGAGCGGACCGTCCAAACTGGTGACATTGTATTCAAAATTTGATGTGGCATTGTTGGTGAGGGTGCCGTTTCCGGGCGATATTAGGTTTATATCAACACCTGAAGGGTCTGGAGATGCAGCATAATCCCTTCCGTCTCCGCCATTATAGCCATAAACAATATCTGCGTGGGAGTAACTCTCATTCCACCACGCCACATTATCAATCACTCCATCAAAATATGAGGCGCCATCGCACCTTTTCCCCACACATATATCATCTGGTTGCAGATCCCAAAAGTCCGTCTCTGAACTCACCATTTCCACTTCTGAGGCGTTTTTCCATAGGTACGTGCCGGAGCTGTTAGCTACTAAAACAATATATTGCCAATCTCCGAGGTCTGCATCAATGTTGGTTTCTGTTGTGTATATTGTGCTTCCGCCGCTTCGTTTCTGAACTGCCCACTTGTTGTTGTTTGTGGAATATATATTGAGACTTTCGGAGAGGGTAGCATCTCCCCAGTCTACTGCTCGGATAAATTGTCCGCCGCTTTCTATTTTTGCCCAAAACTCGACAGTACTCTCATCTCCTGGGTTAGCGCTTATATTGCTCATACTTTGACTGCTTGCTTCTTCAAAATCTACGCCGTCGTCCACGATTGCGGGAACGAAGCCGTCGTTAGTGCCCTCCAGATTAAACAGCGTCGCGGCGTATCCGGTGTCTTCGCCGTCCGTGTCAAAAGTGTAATAATGTGTGGGTCGGTAGTCGTGCGCGCTCACCCCATATAATGACATCAATATGATTGCGAGAAGTAGCGGAACAAATGCGTTTTTTGTCTTCTTCCGTGTTTTCATCTTCGTGTTGCTCGGAATCCTATGCCCTCAAAGAACCATATGAAGATGCCGACAAGCAGGAAGAGCGGGAAGAGGCGTATGAGTGTGTTAAGCACGATGTCCGTGCTTCCGGCGAGGAAACTGTCGATTACGTCGCTGAATAATGGGTACGTGACACCATACAAAATGATTGCTGCGACGAAGCTGAACATAAGATTTAGTAGCGTGCTAACTTGGCCCTTTGAGTTCATAAGCTAAAGCGGGGGAGCTTGACTTTAAAACCCTCGCTTTTTCCTCCTTTATTTCGTTTCCTATCACTCCTGCCCAGGCCCGAAAATACTCGGTTGCGCTGATTTCGTTGAGCTTCCAAACCCTTAAACGGGATGCCGAGTACTTCCCCGAACGTGTCAATACGAAAACCGGTCTTTTCCACAAAAGTCCGGCTTTTTCCGCTACTCTGCCGTTTCGGTAATCGGAACTTGGTACGATTAAACTGGAAATACGGGTCCGGGAAAGGATCGTTACGCACACGCTTCCCACTCTTTCTAATCTGAAATGTGGCCGCGGTAGTGTTATCCACCGCCTTCGCTCCCACACTCAGCGCGTTCTGCCGCGTCAAAGCTTTCGGGTTCGCACGCTCAAACTTACCCCTCGTTTTCACAAACACATTATACCCCATTACGCGTTTTCGGTCGTCTGCTTTTTCACTATCAAACTGGACGAGAGGGGTGGACTGCCGGGGAAACGTGGGCGCAATGCTCGTTCCGCGTGTGGAAGGCGCCGGGCTGGTATCTCCGGGGCTTCCCGGGCTTCCAATGCTGGTACTTGTGCGCGTTGGTGTTCCTCGGGTTGGGCTGAAGGGCTGGGATATGAGTGGGGAAGAAGTACCGGAGGTTGTGGTGCTTGGCCCAATAGGTCCGCTTCTGGGGAGCGCTTGGATAGTGCTGGAAGGTGATAATACGGGTGAAGCGGTTTTTTCTGATACTCTTGGCGGTCTGATTACTCCAGTTATGGGGATGAGGTCTCTTCCGGGTGGCGAGCTTGGAACGAGCCCGGCGCTACGGCTTAGTGCGCCTGAAGGGAATACGGGGCGTTGTGCTCGCGTACTGACGAGGCCTCCGCTTTCTTCTTGAGCCAATCGTTCCAGTCTGCGAGCTTCCAGTCGGCTTAGGTCATCGCCTGCTTGTGCTCGGCGTGCCAGCGTTGCGAGTTCTGGGCTGGGAGTTTTTACATCAAACTCTATAATCGGCGTTCTTTTACCATCGAGGAGGGTAACGCCCAACTCTTTCCGGCGAGTAACGATTTCTCCCGGGGCAAACAGTAGTTCTGATTCTGTGCCCTGCGTGAACACAACCGGTTTGGCTTGGCCCGTGCCGGTTGGCGTGGTAACGAACTCTATGAATCTTTGTTCTTGAGAAGGGGTAAGAGTGCCTCCTCGAAGCAGTTCTTCCCCTACGTCCTGTAAGTCAGGCGGAAAGTCTTGAACCCTCGTATTGGGGCGCACCAATATTTGTGGTTGTGGTTGTTTCAGCTGAAAGTTACCCGTAAGGATGTCTTTTATGCTGGCCGTGGGTGCTGGTTCGAGGCCGAGACGGCTGGTTCTTACGCCTGTTCCAGGACTTACGAAAAGCCCCCTTTCTCGCGGATCGGTGATTCCTCGGGGTAGTGGTTTATCTACTGTGACGGTTCTGCGGCTGGGCCTAACTCCGAAAAGGCCTCTTTGTGCGCTTACGACGGTGGTTTCTGTGCCTGCCAGTCTGGCCTGCTTACTGAGTGGAACGTCGAAACCGCCTCCTTCTGGAAGGAGGTTTAAGCTGAGTGGTTGGCCTTCTGCGGTGGTGAGGTCGTCCACTCTCCCGCCCGCTTGTAGTACGCTTTGGCCGCGTGGCACGTTCGCGGTTCTGAATCGAGGGCTTAAGCGAGTGGCCACGTTCACAGCACCTCTGGACAATTTCACGAGCGCTTGGGGGCCGGTAATTTGTCCTGCTACAAAGAAAGGGTCTTCGCTGAACTCTCGTCCAATGCCTTCACCCACAGCTCGAAAAGTTCCGACCGGATTGGTCACTACGGCTTTCAATGCTGGTTTGATGGCGCTTTCTTGACCGCTGAAAGGTTTAAGAACTTCTACCCCGAGGCGTGCCAAATCTATGGGAACGGCTGCGGCTCCTGCCCCGAAGCGTCCGACTGACTCAATGCCTGTTTCTGCCACGTTGGCCACGGTGCTTGAGCCGAGTTCTGGTCTCGTGTCTGCTTCTTTGAAAAAGCTTCTTGCACGGATGAGGCCCGCTTCCGAAACGCTAAGAGCAGCTCTTCCCAGCTTAAAACGGCTGGCTTCCTTTCTCGCCTTTGCGAGCAACGCATCCGTCTGCGGGGTTTGTGTTATGTTTTGCCGGGTAACTGGCCCGATACT
>LFUG01000824.1_pt1 | contig 16034 bp, 27 predicted proteins | sample 633461 | NCBI WGS metagenome assembly LFUG01 (sample SAMN03781033, study PRJNA287316) | hypersaline lake metagenome | isolation source: virus filtrate of water collected from the Namib Desert Eisfeld playa | place: Namibia | collected 2013 | reverse complement strand
TTTTTATAAATAGTTTTTGCTTTGTCACTTATTGTGAAAATATTTATTTATTGCGAGTGTCAAGCGAACTCATAATTGGTTTGTTATTAAATATGTATTCGGACAATAGGCCCAACTTAATCCTTGCGCGTTTTGTTTGTTTTGCTATGTCCGGCATATCTGTATCATCCGCACCCATGCGCCGGTCAATTTCTTCCTCGTAAGGGTCTTTTTTTGTTTCCGGGTCAAACTTCGGCAAGAAGTTTGCAGCGCGAACAAGGTGTTCAAGGTGCGCCGCAAGCGCTTGGTATTGCAAGAAGCCAGCGTTGACGTCTTCTTTGGTCAATGCGTCGATCGATCGTATAAGCGTTAAATGGAAATAAAAGGACGGGTTGATTTTAATTTCAGTGTTGAGCAAGTCCGGGTTAAAATCTTTTTCTGCGTCACTATACGGGTCGCTTTTGCTATAATCGTCGCTTACGTTCATTCGAGCCACCCTTTAATTGTTGGCGACCATACGCGGCCCGCTTTTGCAAGCATTTGGTACATTTTTATTTTTTTTGGATTAGAAACATAAATTTTCTTTCTTTTTCCCGAAGGCCTGTTTCTTTCATATACAATTAAAACTTTTTTATCCATTTAAATCATCTCCCACAAATTTCTTTTCTTTTAGCTTTTTATTAAACTTTGCTTCAAACATTTTGATTTGGTTCGGAGTCATGTCGTGCATGCTCTTTATTTCCGGCTTGATCTTATATTTGCCGTTGCGCATACGCTTACCAATCATTCCGACGCGTTCAATGTTTTCCGAATAGTATTTGACCATTGAGTCGATTTTCTTGCTCTCGACGTTGAATTCTGCTTTCAACTCGTCAATCATGGCGTCCATTTTAATGCCAATAAGTTCTTGCTTCGCCTTGGTGTCAAGCTCGTCAAACTTGTCGGCAATCTCTTTAGGGGGCATTCTTAACTTGATTGTCTTGGGAATAAAGCCCCGATAGCTGCCATTAGGTAGGCGCAAGAAGCCGCGAATGCCACGTTTCCGCAATCGTGGTTTCTCAAGGTCGTTGTCGTCTTTCCATACTCGCTCGATTTTTATTTCACTATATCCATTATGGGGCGAGCGTTTGACTGTTATGTAATAGTTAAGCGTATATCTCACGTCGGCAGTAATATCCCGGATAAACTGCGAAACAATAATAAAGCACAATCGCTTGACTGACCGCGACAAAGCGTTCACGTTAGCAACTGCTGACGCAACGAACCCTTGCCATTGTTTGGCGTTAATAATGACTCTCGCTTCATGTAAGGCCAAAGAGAAGGCTTTCTTGTGTTTTGGGTCCTCAAGTAAGGCTTTAAGCTTTTGCGGGTACTCAAGGGGAACATACACGTTCATTGCGTCAACATGCTCGTTTATATCCACCCCAAGAGTTTTCGCCATTATACATTGAAGTTTGAGGGCAGCCATAGATTTCCCGCTTCCCGAGTCGCCCCCGATAAATATGACTCTCGGGAACTTTCGCTTCATAGGATAAACAAAAAGAGAATAAACGATCCGTTCAAAGATGTCGTCGTGCGTGTCCTTGTCCGGGTCAAAGTTGACAACAAAGTCATGATAACCACCATAGTGTCTTTTAGGCATAAACAAACTTTACTTTGTTGCATATTTAAATATTTGCATTTCTATTGTTAATCAATATAGATTATCAATATTGTTAATCAACATTGTTAATCACGATTTATAAAAAAACAATAAAGTGTTGATAATATATAGAAATTACGGCAAAATCCCGACGAAAAGTATATAAACGTCGTAAACTATACTTTACGACAAAGGGAAAGAAAAATGCGCGCTTTGTTGGCGTTGTTCACTACCCGAAAAGAGAAACAAAAATGATAAGAAATAGAAGAAAAAATAAAGAAGTATTTGACTGGCCAAGAACGATTGAATCGAATGCAGTGTATTTTATATGGATTCTTTTGGCAGTAGTAGTTACAATGGAAATGTTCCCTTATTTAACAAGCCTCGAAGAACCCCTTCGCTTGTTTGGTATATTGTTCTATTTATGGACGGCCCTTAATTTTATTTTTTGGGTAGGCACTCCCGAGGTGTACTTAAAATGAATTGGTTTAATGAATTAATTAAACAAGAATATGGAAACAATCCGCGATTGTTTCTTTTAGAAGCTGCAAAGAAAGGGTTCGAGGTCGGCGCATGATTACGGATATTTTTAAGACCTTTATAAAGAATTTCGTTTTTTGTCAAGTCGTAGGTTTTGTAAGCGGAATAACTTTTTTTATTATAGGATATCTTGCGTATTCATTTATATCCTGGAGTTTTAGTTTTTCTCCTGTTATTCTATTATCTGTAAGAATATTAATTTTTTGTATTTTTATTGTTGCAACCGCAATAAGCGTTTATAAAACGACGGAGAACAGAGAATGAAAACAAAAAGAAAAGAAACTAATAATAAAGTATGTAAAACAATAGGAATTCCTTTATTAATAGCAGGAATATTTTATGGTTTTATTTTTTGGAATTCGTCCCCACAATGGCTTTCTCCTCTTTATTTTTTAACCGGCGCAGCTGGGTTAATACTTTGTATCGTGTGGGGTCACTTGTTAAAATGAAATTTTTAAAATGGGGGAAAAAATAAATGCCAAATATAGATTTTGACGCCTTTGAAGACTCGCTTCCGGAATTCCCGGCGAAGAACAAAAGGACAAACAACGGCGGAAAGTATAAGATAACAAACAATTTAGAACAACGGAGATATCATTCGGAAATGTTAAGTCTGCAAGCAAAGCGTAATTATCATATGCGTCAAGCCCAATTTTACGACGTTCGCTTTGTTCACATGAAGCATAAGCTTCTGCGGCAAGGGGTCAAGGTAACTGCAAAATGAAGCTTTGGCAATATACGGGTTGGGCCAGTGTTGGAGTTCTGACACTTTTTCAAGCGCTCGATATTATCACAAGCCCGTTGCGTAACTGGGAAAGCTTGCCAGCAACATATAATTATTATGGCGAAGGAGTGTTTGAAATACTTATTGCATTATATGGTCTTTTCTTTTTGGCTTATTTAGCTTATAGTTGGTGGAAACATGAAACAAAAACGAATTAAAAATATATCATACCGCAAGTTTTTAGACGAAGGGATTATTGAATTGATCAGCCCCGACGTCTTCGAGCAAGGGCGGCAAAACGTGCTTCGCATGAAGAACGGCCAACAAAAGGCAGCGTTCTTAACTATATTATATTACACTGGCGCACGTCCTTCGGAAGTCTTGCACTTGCAAGCAAAGCACATAACCAAAGAAGGACACCAAGGGTTTATTTGGATATTCAAGCCGACCAAGAACAGCTTGCCGCGCAAGATATGGTTGCCCAAAAAGAAAAGCAAAGCCTTGAGCGACTTGTTTGACTGGGTCCACCAATACCCGGAAGACTTGTATTTATTCAATAAATTAAAATCGCACTATGTTCGGGATTATACCGACAAAGCCGGACGTATTCGCGAGTATGTTGAAACAACGCGGCGTATTCGCTACTTTGTGATTAAGGCCTTTGAAGGGATTGTTCCGGACTCAATCGTTCCGTATTTCTTCCGTCATAATCGGTTCAGTAGTTTGATAGAGAAAGGCGCAAGCGAGTCAGACATCAGAATGCTTAAGGGTGCCAAGTCAATGGACTCAGTGACACCATACTTGCACTTGAGCCAAGCACGGGCGAAGAAGTTGTCGAGGTTGATAGAATGAGGAAACAAGAATTAAGCCGCAAGACTGTGCGGCGATTAATGGACCAGGCGTATTATGACGGGCTTGGTTGTACGTGGGAAGGAACGTATAAAAAAGAACGTGATGAAAAACTGAATATGATATTTAAGGAGAAGAAACAATGAATAGCGATAGAGATTTATGGCAAACGAGTGATGACTTGTTTCAAAAATTAGATGATCAATACTTTTTTACTTTTGATTGTTGCGCAAACGAAAAAAACGCTAAATGTGAGCTTTTTTCAAGTAACTTTGAGAAGGAAGGTGAATTATTAGGACCAGTTTGGATGAACCCGCCTTTTAGTATAGCGCAAAGTATGTTTAGTCACTTTTTTAAAATTGCCGATAGCGGTGTCGCTATATTTCGGTGCGATAATATGGAAATGAAAGTCTGGCAAGACGTAATTTTAAAGAAAGCTGATTGGGTATTCATACCGAAAGGTCGAGTAAGGTATAAGCCTTTTGATATACCTATACGTGGCGGAATGACAAGGTTTCCCTTTGCGCTTATAGGTTTTGGAGTAGAACCGCCAAGAAATTTTGAAGGCACAACTTTACTTATTAAGAGGTTTTATTATGAAACCAGAGATTAAAACTTATGACAAATAGAAATAAAGAAGTAGGAATAAAAGGAGAATATGAATTTATTCGCAAGCTCAATGAAGAAGGAATTCCTTACGAATATGTTGACGATTGGTTCGACTTTAATATCGAAGGCGAAAAGGTTGACGTCAAAACAATGCAGTTGACGCACTATTTTAAATCTACTCATCAACGAATAGGAAGGTTTACTTTTACACCGGAACAAAGGGATCACTCTTTATGGTATGCCCTTTTTATTCGGCATGATGACGAATTTTTATTTTTGGGTATGTATAAAATAAAAACGACAACAACCCGACACATTTCTTTAAATAAACTTGCTAATTATAAGCGGCTCACTCTAAAAGAATTTAAAGATAAAGTCATTAAAAAAAGGTCAAAAAACAAGAAAAAAAAACAAAAGTTGAAGCGGTCGAAAAAGATTTAATATAAGCCAAACAATATGCTATTGCACACAAATGCAAAGAAAATAACGATCATGAAAGGCGTGGGCGTTTTTATTCTCATTACTTTCTTTACAACCATATAAATAAGAGTGAATGCAAGAAACAAACCTAAATACCATACTAATATATTAAATCCTAATATTCCAAAACCTATGAAGGACCACCGCAGCGCGTTTATATCTGCTTCGCCGAATACGTTGAAGCGCTTCAAATAAAGCGCTAAAAATATTGAGATGATTATGTTGGCGAGCGCCCACAACAACGAGTTATTTGTAATCCAAGCCAAAGAAATTGCCGCGCCCATCATGAACGCGTTTTTTCTGTCGTCAACCCACATGTTGTTTTTATGGTCTTGCCAAACCATATAAATCAAAAACAACGTTCCAAGAATTGCAAAGCCAGTGGTTTCGACCATTTATTCTTTTATAAACTTCCCCGTAAAGAAAACGTGACAAAGCCAATAACCTTTTGCTTTCTCAAAGTAAGCGCTCGAATAATCGAACCCAAGCACTTTTATGCCGTCTTCGCCAACTTGTCGTTTGATATCTTTCAAGCCGGTGTTGCATGCAGTGACAAGAGTGCCATTATATACGGAAGGCACGACGAAGTTGTCAACTTTTTTCTTTTCGCCTTTATCTGCACCGACAACGTGCGCAAGTTTTTTGCTGCGCATTGCTTCAGTTAACGCGTTGTTCATTAGTTGCGTTTTCACGCGAACAGTCATTTCAAGTTCAAAGCTTGATTGGTTCACTTGTTCAAACTTAAAGTCCCATAAATCGTTTTTAATGCTCATTGTAAGTTTACCGCCGAAGCGCTGCCTGTTGCAGTTGCGACTGCGCTTGTTGCAGGGTCAATAAAACCCATGATTGAGTCAAGCAGTGCCGGACCGAATAGCGCCAAGAGTATGAAAATAAAAACGCCTAATACTATCCAAAAAACCCATGATTGCATAAGGTTGAACTTCGGTTTTGTCGCCAACTCAACAGTTGCACGCGCAAAGTGTAGAATGTGCGAGGATAAGTCATTTACTGTTCTTTGTAAATAAAGAATGTTGTGTTCAACCAGCATGTCTTTTTCCATTTTTCCAAGCCCTTCCTTGGAAAGAAACGCTTCTCGAGTAACGAAACTTTTGACTTGCGAGTTATAAATCAGTGTTGGGTACTGAAACAAACCAAACCGCACGTCGTTGAACGCGTTCTTGCTTAATTCGATTGTAATGTTTTTATCGGCTGATTTCGAGTCGATATTCGCTTTGCCTTCTTTTATTGGCGGCTTCATGTTAAAAACTGCCTTCCTATCAAAAATGTCTTTGATCAAGTTGCCCCGAAGTTTGCCTTGAACGTAATCTTCGCCAACTTGCACCACAAAGGGCGAAATTATACCGGGCGAAGCAATATCAAAAGCTAAAATCCCTTTGCCTTCAAGCATATCAGTGAACGGATTTTTCAACAAGATTATTGAAATAACAATGATTGGCAACAATGCGCAAAAGAATAAAACCAAACCAATCCAAAAATTATAAAACAGTGTACCAACGCTTAACGCAATCGCTGAAACCATGGGGCCAAGCAGTATGACTGCGAATTTTTTTAAAACAAAAGGGTTTATCATTTTCTTAATTTCTCACATTATTTTGCGGTGTCGTTTGCTGCGGTTGTCGATAGTCGTACGTCATCTCGAACTTATTCGCAAGCAAGTCTTCAAACGCTTTGCCTTCTACTGAAAGACTTGTTCGTCCAATGTTTAAGTATATATCAACTAAGAATTTGGCGTCGTGTTCAATAGTGCTTATGACATTATCGAAGGCCTTTTTAGCCGTTGGCGTCAATCCTTTTTTATTGATTTGGTCTTTGTAGTCGTGTATTTTCTCAATAACTTTGATAAATTCACGGATCCACACAAAATATTTAAGAATTATATATCGTTCCCAGTCGTTTAATTTGTAGAGTTTCGACTCGGCACCCGTCAACATATATAAGAGTTCAAGCAGTTCTTCGCGAGAAAGGTTTTTTTTGCGCTGCAAGTCACGAATGCGCGCAATATCTTCTTTGGCGAGCAACTTATCAATAAAAGTGCGCTCGGCTTTTGAAGAAGTCATTGCGTTCTGAAGTTGACTTTCAAAGGACATATTGGTTTATTGAAGACCATATATATAAAGTTTTCCAAAAACTTTAAATAGTTTAAAGTTAAAATAAAGTCTATTATGCAAAAACACATTATTTTAAGGAATGATTTGAACGTCGCAGCGTTTTACGACGCAAAGCTTGACCAAATGACACGAACAAAGACGGCCAAATTGAGCGACGAGTCTTTCATTGCATATTTAATCGGTCTACATAAGGAAGGTGTAAAGAATGAGTGAAAACAAAAAGATTGAGTCAAATACTGTTCCCAAAGATATTGCAGCGCTTGAAGTTATGAAAGAGTTAAAACAAATGCGTTTATTCGCAATTGCTTCGGTTCTTTGGCAATTTATAACAATGCTTTTATACGTATTTACGGGCTTCGCCGGCTTGTTCAGTGTGGCGGTTTATTGTATCGTAATAACTGTTTTTATTATGTGGAAGCAAAGCAAAATTAAATATCTATCAGAAAAATATGGCATTCGATAAATGAGTAAAACAAACGACAATACTGGGGAATTGAAAGCAACGGCTTCTTCCGTCATCTTAACATTTTATAATGATATTCAATCGCTAAATCATCACTATGCGCTTTATCGGGCATATTTAGCAGAATTCAACGTCATTGCGAAAGCCAATTTCAATATTGAAGCACTTGACGAAAGCCAAAAGCATAAAATAACCGATACCCTAACAAATTGCCGCTACTATATTAATAAAACGACTCTTATGTCTAAAGCATTGCTTGAGATTATTGTGAAAGACCCGAAGGACCGCCGCAAGATTGTCAAAGAAATCGAAACCAGCCAAGCGAAAATTGAAGATCAATTTATCATTGTTCGCGACGACATGGAAGAATTTACGGTTGCAATAAATAAATTGCTGCTTCTTGACGTCATTAAATCAGTCATGATTAGCGCGACCGAATTGACGAACCAAGCATTCTCATAATGACTACGCCAATATTACCGTTGCAAGCAACGGTTTCAGTTATAAACCAGCAAGACAAACCCGCCGTCATGGTTCGCTGCATTAAAAACGAACCCGCTTTAATGCGCCAGCTTATAAGCGCCGCGTATAATGAACAAGACATTCTTATAAGGCTCAAGTTCCGGGATCGAATTCACGCAATTAACTTATTAATGCAAAAAGGTATTATTGCAATGGACGAAGAAAAAGGAACCTTCTATTTCCTTATTTAGGCCGGCTTATTTATACAAAATAGTGCATTCTATAAACGTTTTATTTAAGAGGGGTAGCCAAGCCAAGGAAAAAAAGTAAAACCTCGGCTTGTGCCAAGAAAATGTTTGCACTAATAGAATTAAGAAGTTTCCTTTATTTAAATGTTGTGATTAGAAAAAAAAGAAAGGGGCAAAAGCCCCGTTCTTATAGAACCAACGCTTAAAGCGCTGACCCTCGTCCACCGCCGTTCATTCCGCCGAAAGCTGTGAAGCTTAGAACAAGAACTAAGACAAGTGAAATGACAACCGCCAATACTATGATCGGAAGGTAGTCCCCTGTTTGTTCGAGCGCGTCGAAACCACTCTTAATTGAGTTGTCTACACTACCTCGAATATCAGTGTCGTTAATTGCGTTGATGTCATCTTCTACAAGGTTGTAAGTCTGACCACCTAATGCACCCACAAAAATGAGTACGAGAACGGAAACACCCACACCGACAATAAGTGTGATTACTTGTCCCACCGCCCCAGCAGCTTGACCTTTTTTCATATATTTTTCTTCAGCCATTTTAATGTACCTTAAGGAATTGCTTCCTTTTGATACACCTATGTGCCTTGACATTTAAAAATAAATTCTTCAGACACTTGTGACACTTTTATCGTTTAAAGCGATCCTTTGCTTGTATTTTGACCAGGTGCCGGGCAGTGTAGCCGCTCACGTTTAAAAAGAGTTCCACAATAAATAATAAAATCCCGACCGGAAACAACAACGTCGCCAAAAAGAAAATAATGCTATATGACATTAAACCGTAACTTGTGGCCACTACGACAAACATGCCGAAGAACGTGAACACTTGGGCAAGTAATAATAAAATGCCTATGTTCCAACTATACCATGCGCCAGCCTTGAACACATTATAAAGCCGAACGCCTAAAACGCCGATGTAACACAATAAACATACTATAAACAATAATCCGTTAAAATCTATCATACGAGTTGACTCCCTTTTTGGTCAATGTATAATGTGAACGACAAAAGCACCAAAAAAACAAATGTCAAAATCAAAGGATACGCCCAAGAAATAAGGCTTTCGCTTTGACCCCACGAATAAAACCACATTGTTAAAAGCATGTTGACTATGAAGTGCATGACGACGCCAAGCTTGAAGTCTTTCGCATAAAAGATAAGTCCAGCAAGTAAGAACAAGGACACAATAAGCACGTCTATGGGGACGCCTATATTGTTTGTTATTGAAATAATACCTTCTAACATTTTATATTAATCTCCCGGATCGAACACCAACAACAAGTTGGATTAAACCAATCACGTAAAAAATTAAAATTATTCCGCTTGCAAAGATTTGCACGGTTTGCCATAAAATAGGATCTATTTGAAAAAGCATTGAAATGCCGTTGAGTAATGCCCCCAGCATTTGCGGGAATGCGAAAGCAAAGTTCCCTAATAAGTCCAATAAAAGGTTCCCGCTATAAAAAACTAACGCCCCAACTTCAACGACCGGAAGGTCTTGTTGCGTTTGAAGCGACTCTTGCACACGTTCAGTTGTTTCGTCAAGGTTGATATTGTCGCCCACTTCTGAAAATGCAGTCGTGTAACTCAACATTTCAGCCGGCAAACTATACGTCAAAATAGTTATTGCGAATGAATAAAACAACATAACCAGCAAGGCACTCTTAAACAACGTCATTGCGTTCATACTATTTTCGACTCCGTCTTTGTTAATAAGTTAATAACTATAAAAATCATAACTATTAAAATAAGCGCTTGCAATCCTATGATATACCAATATTGTATTGCAAACCCGAGCGGCACAAGCGCAACAAGTAACACAAGCGGCCCAATAATTCCGAATGATGATTTGGTTGCGAAGCTTGTCAACGCAACGAAAATAAGAAATATTGCAATCGCTGCTGCAACCGGACCGGGAATTGTCCCCGTTCCGTTTTGGAAATTAAAATACTTCGTCAAAAATGTTTCTCCCGAAGCCGTGGTTTTTGTAATCTGTAATTTAAACAAGGTTTCGTTTGTTATGCCCGAAACGGTTGTCGTGTCAAAATACAAAGTGATTTCGTTCGGGTCGTCAAAGTCATCTTCTTCATATAATAAAGCGCCACTGTCCGCGTTGAAAATTTGAAATAAGACGCCAGTGTTTAAGCCGCCGTTTTGTTTATAATAAATTTTGACTGATTGATTGCTTAATGATTGAAACGCAACTTGGTCTTGCAATATGTTCAAGCTGACCGCATTAAGACCGAACTCTAAGGCGTCCAAGTTAATATTGACACCGATCCGCCCGTCGATTGACGCAAGCGTTACTTGATTGCCGTCTTCATCATACGTTTTTAAATCATAGTCGCTGTTAATTGTGAAGGCGCGAAGGCTTAAAGCGTCTTCATATGCGAAGCGTGTCCGGTCTGCTGCAACATAGCACCCGACAAAATAGTTTTCCATTATAGCCGGCTTTTCTGTCGCACTAAATAAAAGCTGCTCGTAATGAACAACGCCTTCTTTATTCGCGCAAAGCTTTGGATTATCTTCAGGCATATATCGCACGTCCACATATCGAACAATAGTGTCGCCTGTTCCATAACCTAATTCAAGGCGCAAGTTGGTTGTCGTGGTCGAAATTGCCGTCACGTTCCAAGTGCTTTCGTTCTGAAAGTCGAAGAATGATGAGTTGTCGCCGAACCATAAGCGCGCGTATGTCACGTTTGTATAATCAAAAGCAACGTCGTCGATTTCGTCCCAAAGCATGAACGTTTTCACATAAGCGAGAAATGTGACAACGTCTTCGTCTTGGCTAAAATAATCCGAACATGTCGCCGTGACTTCGTTCGTGCCGTCTAAAATACCTGTGTTTTTTGATTGTGTTGTGTTGGTTGTGAAGTTCCCGAGAATTATATCACTTCCATTGACTTCCAATTGATAAAATAATTGCGGCATGATATTGTCCTCACACCGCAATGTGATTGCAAGGTTTGTGTCGTTGGTGAAGCCTTGCTCGAAGCTTGAAGTGTCAACAACTACCGAAGGCCGGAAAAGGTCCGCAACGAATGATTGGTTGGTTTCGTCGGGTTCTATTAAGTTGCCGCTTTGGTTAATTAGCAATTTAAGGTTAAACTCCCCTTCGCTTGTCGGGTTATATGTAAATGAGAACGTGGCGGCGTTGTTAAATGTTGCCGGGTCTAAAACGTTGCTTGTTCCGCCTGCAAGTCGTTCGCAAGGCAAAGACTCCGTCCCGACAACCGAGTCATTTATCAAAATATACATTGTTGTTGATTGTCCGCACCAAGTCACGTTTCCGCTTACTGAAAGTTGCCGCGTGTAATTCGTGCCGTTTAGCGGCACAAGGTTCGAGAAATTTGCAAATATTTTAGTTCGCTTTAAAGACTCGTTCAATCCTGTTGGCGGCGCAAAGTTGTGCGTGGTGTTCCAAGGGTAATAATTCGGATTAGTGAAATAAACTGTTGTTGATCCGTTCAAAGGCAAATAAATCCCTGCTTCATCAGTTTCATATGTCGAGCCGTTTGTCAAGGTCAAATTGAAACCTTTGGGTTCTTCGGTCCAAATATCATAAGCAGTTATAAGCGGGTACTGTGTTAAGTTCGCCTGCAAGTCTGCGCTCGTGTTGTAGTTCGTAAATGTTTGATTAAAGTAATTTTTAACGCTCACTGTGAAATTAAGGAGTCTGCTGTCATTAAAGGGAGTTACAACTATCGAATTGCTTACGTTTGTGTAAGTCGTGCCATTTGCAAGACTAACAGTAATATTTTCTAACGTTGCGCCAGAGTCCACGTCATTTGCTGTGACTTCGAAGAATGGTTGAGAAGGTGTCAGTATTTCGGTTGTCGTTATACTATTAACCTCAAAATAGTTGGTTGAAAGATTAAAACCGCCGTTACTCGAAGTCAAAAAGTTAATATTTGTTCCTGTGTAGGGGAAAGTTGCCCCCGCATATTTATAGAAAGTATGACCTGCGCCGTAATCGTCGAACTCTATCCTATAATAATTATCATTAGTTAATATAGGGGCAGGGGAAAAGACGCACTCATTTCCCGAAAAAGTCCCTGTTGAAATCAAAGTATAATTGTTACCATAGAAAACTCGACATCTTGTTGATGTACTTGAACTTACTTTATAACTTGCGTTAAGATATACACTTTCAACATTTAAATCAAATACTGCACCTATTGAATTACCCCCTGTTTGAGAGCTTGTCAAAGATAAGCCTGTCGTGTCGCTAACTGGCAAAGTCGCAAACGCACTTGAAAGTAAAAAAATAAATACAAGTCCGAAAAGCAGAAAGCTTTTTTTCATTAATTTAAAAAGCCCTTTGTTTTTATAAATAGTTTTTGCTTTGTCACTTTCATAATAAAAAAACCTTGCCCGAGAATATCCGGGCGAAGGTAAACAAGAGGTGAAAGGTATTTATTAAATCGCTTCCATGTCGTAATTGGTTGAAGTTCCTGTTCCCAGTCGCTTCACGCTTAAATAAACGACGTCTTCCTCGGGGTTTTTATCAAGAATAAACGGCGCGATTTGTTTCATAAATCTGCTTGAAAGTGTTGTGAATTCTTTCTCGACAATTTTATCGTCTTCTTTAATAAGCACTTTTGAATAAAATTCAATTCGTTCGACTTGTTTTTCTTTGTCGTTGAAGTCCGGCACCATTTTGCGGCCCAAAATCCACTTTGTAAAACCGACCCTGACGCGAACGTTTTCTTCAAAGTTAAAAAAAATCTTTTCGTTGTTCGTTACTTCTTCCAATAATTTCTTCTGATCTTCTTCCATGTTAATCACTTTTTATATTTTCTTTGTTTACTTTGTTTAAATACTTTTCGTTTATTATGTTGCACCGTTCGTAGACATTGTTCGCTCAACCTCTCGAAGTCGCTTTTCTAAAATTTCAATGCGTTTTCGCAAATCTTCTTTATTCTCAACTTCTCGCATGCCCTTAAACATTAACATGCGGGCAATGGTGTCGGGACTATGCCGAAACCCGTCCCCGTAGTTTTGGTTTTGTTCGTTGGCTTCTTCTTGCAGTCTGTTGTAAACGTCGCCATTGATCATGAATTCAATGCGCATATCCCATTTATCATTATTAGGTTGGCTCATTTTTTGTTCTCCTTGACGCGAACGTTTTCTTGCGGTCTGTTGTAAACTCTGCCATTAATCATAAACTCAACGCGCATGTCCCACTTATCATTATTGGGTTGGCTCATTGTTTCTTCTCCGTAACTTTGCGAAGAAAGCCGCTTTCGTATGCTATGCCTGGAAATAATCGAAGCACTTCTTCAGTGATCAACTTCTCAACCCGCTTTAAAGGAAGCGGCTGCAAAATCAACGTTTCGTTTATATTCAATTCCTCTTTGTCCCCACTCTCAAAACTATCACAAATGCGAATAAAGACTCGCTTCGTGTTATCCAATGTTTTATAATAATCCACCATTGTGTTTATTTTGTAAACTTTGTTATTTAAATACTTTTTCTTTTTTTATTTTCTTTTTTTAAAATAATTCTATAATAATATATATTGGTGTTCAGTTATTGGATATTATAGGATATTATCAGATAATGGAAAACCTTTAAGGTTGCTTCAAAAATTCAATTAAAAAAAGAAAAGAAAAAAAAGCGGTTTAAATTAAACCGCCACCGCCAAACTCAACAATTCTTCGCGTTAATAAGAAAACGACGACAATCAAAGCGACTAAAACCAAAATCCAACCATATTTAAACAATGCGCTTAAAATGCTTATGTTTTCTTGGGTGGTTACTTGCGCGTCAAAGACTGTTTGGTTTATTGTTGCGCGTACTTCTGCGTTTTCAATTCCCTCAATATCGTCGAGCGAGTCGTTTAATATATCTTGACCGGCCAAATAAAACTTTGTGTTGATCTGCACACCAATCGGCGCGATTAATCCGGCAATAATAATAAGCATGATTGCACCAATTAAAAACGAAATCCAAATTGTAACTTGTCCTTTATTTTTCATTTGCGTTTCTTCCCCCCTTTTCGTTTTCTTTTTGGTCTTGCGAACGGGTCTTTAAACTGTGCGTTTCCGCCTGCTGCGAAGTTCAAGACATTTAAACCTGCCTGCAATTCGTTGACGAACTTGCGCTTGCCTTTTCCTTCTCGTCCACCGGTCCCGGAACCCGAACCGAAGCCAAAAGGCGGCGGGATAGGAAGCCGTAACAATGGCACCGTTGTCGGCACCGGAACGCTTGCAGCAATCACGGGCGTCGGCACATTTGTCGGCACGTTCGTCGGCGTGTTAAGATTAAATATATTTTGAATGCTTGGCGTTGTCCCGCCTTTTCCTTTTCCGGGAACCGGCAAGGGATTTGGGATATTATTATTTGACGGTATAAATGAGCCAATGTTTATATTGGGACTTGAACCCGGAAGGAAGTTTTCTGTCGGCGTTAAGTTTGGCAAAGGTGTCCCAAATATACTTTTGGCAGCTTCTTGCTGCGTCGGAACGCTTGCGCCCGGGTTGCTGAATGTTTGCGTCAACCCTTTTGGGTTTTTAACATTGACGCGCAATTCATTCGGATTAAAACCGAACCGTCTTAAGCTTCGAGTGACTGCTTTGTCGGCAACATCTCCCGGCAATTCAAAAGGATCAATAACGTTTAAGAATGTGTTGACGCTTTTCGCCGCGCCGCTTTTCCCAGTTATTGCAAGCCCGCCAACTACACCGCCAAGCGCCCCAGCACTTGCGGCACCTATACCAGCACCAAACCCAACTTGCTTAAGGTTTAAGTCTTGTTGTCGGCTGACTTGCTGCATAAGTTCCCCTGCACCACCTTCAAGCGCACCAGCTGGCGCAATACGAACACCGGTTTGTATTGCACTTGTGACAAACCCGCCGCCCGTTTGGACCGACTTGCCATTTTTTGCAATAGTAGAAAGTAAGTTTCGCCCTGCTGACTCCCCGAGCCGTGCCAAGTTAACAAAGCCGGCAATCTGTGTTGCGCTCTGACCCGTCAATTCTCTATTGGCTTGGTCTGTTAAACGTTGAATTTGTTGTTCGTTTAAACCTTGTTGTTGCAAGTTTGATTGCAATGACTCCGTGAATACGTCACGATTGATAAACGCTTCTCCCCCGAGTCCTCGTCCGATTTCTTGCGGGAAGTTTCCAACACTTGCAGCCGCTTGATTAGCTTTCGCTTGTTTGATGAATTGGTCAAAGTTCTGTTGCCCTATTGTTGCAATGTCGCCCTTGACCGCTTCGTTTGCAAACGTTCTTTGGGCTTTCTGTGTGACTTGTGGCGCAAATGTTGCGAAGCCAACACCTTCAGCGACTTTTAAGCCTGTTTGCGTGAACGGATTGCGAATAACACGTAAAGCTGGCGCGGTTTTTGGCAATGTTCGAGTTGCCGCGGCAGTAACCCCGCCCGTTACTGTTGGAACTCTTGCAAGCGCCCCAAGTGCTGCGGGTCCCCCTACTATTGTCGCCCCAGCCAATGTACCGGCACCAACTCCAACGCCAATTGCTTGGCTTCCTTTTATTGCGGCTTCCCTGTCTGTCACTGGGTTAAAGTTTGGCCTTTCTCCGCGTTCAATGTCAATAGTTCTTTGTCGTTGATTTGACACTATAACCGACTCACGAATAAGGTTTTGCGTTTCCGCGTCAACGTTTCGTTGTTGCGCTTGCCTTGCACGTTCGCGGTTTTGAATGTTTTCCGCTTCGCTTTGTGTGATTGGCGAACCGCCACTTGCTCGAGAAGCGACCGGTCGGTCTGTTTCTTGATCAAATAAAGAAGGGGCTGCGTTTGGATTTCTTGAGAAGTTTTGAACATTAGAACCACTTCTTCCGCTTGACGCTTCTTTTGCGGTTGCCTTGCTTGCTTTAATAACTTGCTCAAGAACTTCTTCTCGTGTTGGACCACTTGACCCGCCCCGAT
>LFUG01001247.1_pt1 | contig 17178 bp, 28 predicted proteins | sample 633461 | NCBI WGS metagenome assembly LFUG01 (sample SAMN03781033, study PRJNA287316) | hypersaline lake metagenome | isolation source: virus filtrate of water collected from the Namib Desert Eisfeld playa | place: Namibia | collected 2013 | reverse complement strand
CAAGTACGGGTCGAAACGCGGCGCATATTACCGGATACCGCACACAATCGCCGATGCGGACGAGGGAGTTTAAGGCGTATAGGGAGAAGACGAGAAAGAGGGGGTGTTTATGTAAACCAAAAACAAAATGTGGATACACGAAGAAGCACCCCTGCGAGAGCGCCAAAAGATGTGGGGACACAAAATAATACCGTTGTGGGTTATCTATTCAAGATCGATTGGTGACAAGAAAGATGCGTCCGATCAATGGCACCACCTATCTGTGTCCAGACCCGACCGGCTCCCGTCGTGGGAGGAGTTATCGAAAGTAAAAAATGACTTTTTAGGGGAAGAAGCCGAAGCCTATCAAGTGCTAGCGAAAAAATCCGAGCACATAAATATTCACAGTTTTTGTCTTCACATATGGGCTCCGGTCGATAAGAAAAGAAGAGTGATGAATCTGAATGATATTACATGGGAGTTTGCCGAGTGATCTCCCAAGTTTGGATGCATAAGCAAACGGGCGATCTAGCGGAGGTTTTAAGCTTTGTGGGAGAGTATGTCCTTGGAGCTAGGTACGAATACTTAGGAGAGTTGTGATGGAAACCCTTGATTGTACAGAGTGTAACAAAGAAATAGGTGAAGACGATCTTTGCAAGTGTCACATACATGTGTGCCAAAGGTGTTGTGACTTAGGAATAGCAAATGAACCTAGCCACCAAACGACAAAGAATATGCTACGGATCGTCTTACGTGAACTTGAATCACTGAGATGGTCTGTTCGAATGCGATGAAGAAAGCGGCTCAGTGGGAATATGAAGCTAAGATTTTTCGAGGCGGGGATAAGTCTGGCGAGGAAAAAAAGAAACTTGCCGCAATGGGACTTGATGGCTGGGAAGCATTCCAAGTGATTCTAAGTCCTAGTAATAATCGAGAGTATCTAGTGTTTTTCAAAAGAGAATTACAGGGGAGAGTAGCTCAGTGAGTAGAGAAGCTGGAAACGCCGAGATTCAGCAGGTCGGAGGTTCGAATCCTTCCTCTCCCACCAATATAGAAGGGGAGTGGGGAGTGTTTCATTACGACGAAGAATCTCAAAACGAGTATCATGTGATGCCAATTCATGATGTGATTGAGCATCGATGCCATTGGAAATGTGAGTGCCAACCAACTAAAGAGTACCGTGATCCAATAACTTGGAGGGAAGTATGGGTACACAAGGATCTTCAAGCCAGAGAAAACTTACACTAATAAGTAGAGCGCGAGGTTTTTGTAGACGTGACTAAGCATGACATCCAAGCAATCGTCATAGTAGGTGTAGTCATTTTATTAGTGATGTGGCTTGGGCGGGCTGCTACTAATGCGTCTAATTTTAAGCAGCAATTACTTTATGAAACCGCAAACCAATGTATTCAAGCTTGCAAGCCTGTAGGGGTTTATCGTTTTGATGCATGGAGATGTGAATGCCAAGAGGAGGTAGACATTGATTATCGACTTAAGAATCTTAAAAAGGGACACTGGTAAGGGAACGCTTAGCCATGTGTGGCAAAAACTTTGTGTTCCAGAAGAGCAGTATGGGCGAGCGCCTGAGGATCTTGAGCCCGAGTGGCGAGACATTGATATCATCGTGGAAGAGCCTAAGGTGACTTTGGAGCGTGAGATGCCATTAGAACCGGGGCAATTGCTGTGATTGAGATTCTTGCTCTAGGAATGTTCTTCTTTGGGGTGGGGGCTTGCGTCTATATGTTTATATCTGTGAAGCGAGTCGCCCAGATCCAGGCAGAAATTGAGTGTTTGATAGAGGAGAAAGACAATGGCGAGGAAATACAAGCTAGTATCAGTGAAGCCGAACCAAGTTTGCAGATGTCCACATTGTGGCAAGGAGCACCAAGCTCCAAAGAAGGAAGAAAGGCAAATGGTTTATTGTGAATGTGGGCAACGCTTTGAGCTAAATTGCTTTGACCCAGGATAAGGCTTTTAAGTAAATTTTGTTTTCTATCGAGACATGAGAATCCCGATAGTTGACTTTAGGCAGTCTGAGAGGCGGAAACAAGCGTAGCTCTTGAAATACAGTTCCCTGGCTGCCTAAAGTTTTTTAGGGAAATGCAAACGTGATTCGATTAGCATAGGGGTTATTTATAAAGGCGGCTCCATCCATGGAGCCTTAAAAAGGCCCATCCGTGGTGCCAGTTCTTAGTTTAGCATGGGGAATGAGATGGACGAAATTGCGAAAGCGTTAATGGAGGGAATGTTAAAGGCAGTTCAAGAAGCAAATTTGACTCCCGATCAATGGGAACATTTTAAGCTTTGTCTCCAGTTTGACGCTAAAGAAAGTTTGGCGGAATTCGAGATACGAAATGTTCTTGTCCGAGATCTTCCAAAAGCGCAAGACGCTTCTGAGGACTTAGCTCATTGAGCTTTTTCAAGATCAAACCTTGGGAACACCAACTTGAGGCTGTGAATCGTGCGAGAGTAAGAAACGCGTTTGCTTTCTTTTTTGACGTGGGAGCCGGGAAGACAGGCACCTGTATTAATACTTTAAGAGTCAAGTATGAAGAGCAGGGGAGGCTTCTTCGGACCTTGATTCTTGGGCCACCTATTATTCTTGAAAATTGGCGGCGTGAGTTTGCGATGCACTCGAATATTCCCGACGAGCAAATTTTGATTTTGGATGGATCACAGCTTCAAAGAATCAAAAAGCTCCAGGACAAAACCAATCATTTTGAGATTCCTAGAATCGTGATTACGAATTACGAGTCACTTATCATGGAGGAGCTTTTTAGAAACCTTCTTAAATTTGCTCCCGAGGTGTTAGTTCTTGATGAGAGTCACAAAGTAAAAGACATCAAAGCCAAGCGAACTAAACGTGCGATCGAGCTATCCGATATTGCGCAGTATCGATTTTTGCTCTCTGGCACTCCGGTTCTTAATGATCTTATGGATCTTTGGTCACAATATAGAATCTTAGATCATGGGGATACGTTTGGTAGAAATTTTTATCAGTTTAGGGGAACGTATTTCTATGACGTGATGAGCGGGAAAAACAAGGGATTTTCGAAGTGGGTACTTCGAGCTGGTGCAGATAAAAAAATCAAACATCTTATCGAGCCAACGAGCATGTCTGTGAAAAAGGAAGATTGCTTAGATCTTCCACCTCTGGTGAAAAAGAAAATCGAGGTGGCGATGACTCCGAAACAACGCCGCGTGTACACCCAGATGCGAGATGAGTTTATTACATTTATTGAAGATAAAGCATGCGTGGCTGAGCTTGCCGTTACTAAGGCTCTTAGACTCCAGCAAATTGTGAGTGGATTCATTCCAGTAAGAGAAAGTTACGGGGAATCATCCAATATAAAGATTAAAGATAATCCTCGCATCCAAGCCCTAAAGGAACTTCTTGAAGAGATCACTCCGGGCCACAAAGTTTTAGTGTGGGCTGTGTTTAAAGAGAATTATACGGATATCCGAGAACTTTGCACAAAGATGAAGCTTAAGTTTGTAGAAGTTCATGGTGGGATCTCTAGTGCACAAAAACAAGCAAACGTGGATCAATTCAATGAGGACGAGGAAACTAGGGTTTTTCTAGGGCACCCTGGCTCAGGCGGAATTGGGATCAATCTTGTCGCTGCGAGTTATTCGATCTTTTATTCCAGAAGTTTTTCGCTCGAGTATGACATTCAAGCTGAGGCAAGGAATTATCGTGGGGGCTCAGAGCGCCACAACAAAATAACGCGTATCGATCTTGTCACTGCGCACACGATTGACGAGCAAATTTTAAAAGTGCTTGCAAGTAAACAGCAAATAGGCGACAAAGTTTTGCATGATATAGCGAGGGTTATTTGATGGATTTTTTTGAAGACTCACGTAAGCAAGCCGACGACGTTACGGTTTCGATGCTCAAGCAAATGTGCGAGGAGATGTACCAAGTCCGCGATGAGGCAGATGCCCTTGAAAAGCAAAAAGCTGAGAAGACAAAACGCTGGCGATTCCTAGAGCGCAAAATCATAGACACGCTTAATGAGTATGGCATGACTAATTTTGACATGGGAGAAGGCCGCAAGATTGGTGTCTCTAAGCAAAGCGCAGTGGATCTACCTCAAGATCGTGGGCAATACGAGGAGCTTATGAATTTCATTCATGAGCATGGGCACGATAAATTCTTTTTTACATTGAACAAGACAAAGCTTCGATCGTTTGTAAAAACCGAACGAGAAGGTAGAGGCGATGAAGCTTGGCTCCCACCAGGTGTTGTAGGTGAGGAAACGACATTCACTTTAAGTATGAGAGGACGAAAACGTGGAGAAGTTTCACAGTAGATTTAACGAGCTTATAGGCCAAGAAAAGCAAGCAATGCTTAAGCAATCTTGGGATCGAGGAATAAAACCCAATGCGGCAGACTTTGATCTTCCTGCACTTAAGCGGGCCATTGTTCTATATATTCATGAGATGAATCAAGCGAAACCAATGAAAACTAAGAAAACAAAGAAAGAGGAGAAGACGACTCATGTCGAAAACAAAGAAAAACGAAGCGAAGACACAGGCGCTAAGCACGCCGCCGCAGGGCAAATCGGATTTAGCTTTACCTAGCGAACTTAAAGGTTCGTGGGGCGCTGATAATGCCACTTCTGAAGACATTATTATACCCAAACTTTTACTCATGCATGGAACCTCGAAGCTTGTGCAAAAGGGGAAGGCTCGGCAAGGGGATTTAGTAATCTCCACCACCCAAAGCGTGGTGGGTGGTCACGAAAAGGCAGTGAGCGTTGTTCCGTTTTACATGTGGAAATCTTATGTGATCTCCAAGAAAGTTGAGGGTAAGTACCAGTACGCTAGGGAAGATGAATACTCTCCGGCTGCAACCGAGCCGCCTTGGGAATTTAGTGACGAGCAAGGAAACGAATTCAAGAGGGAATTTGCATTTAACTTTTATTGTTTGCTTAAGGACACGGAGAATCTTGCTCCAACTCGCTTACAATTTAAGTCCACCTCAAGAAGAGCGGGTAAGATGATAGCTAATCACTTTGCGGCGTGTAAGGCGCAGAATGTACCTCCAGTTACAAAAGCATGGGATATTGCCTCTGAGTATGTTGAGGGGGATAAGAATTCTTGGCAGGCTTTTACAGCCACGCAGAGTTCTGCGAAAGTCACTCAAGAAGAGATGTATGAGGCTTTTCGCTGGTATCAGACGGTAACTAAAAGCGATAAGAAAGTAATACATGACGATGGCGAGGAGAATACAGAAACGACAGATTCTGATACAGGGGAAACGAAAGCGTCCGCTCGAAGCACGTCACCTATAGGACAGACAAATGCACCTTCATCGTTTCCTACCCAACCTAATTTTTGAGTTGGGTTCTATTTGACCTTAGAAAACCTGTATCAGCATAAAAGAGGGGGACGGTTTTAGAGTGACATCCAGGGCCGTCTTCCTTTTTAGGAAAAGGAAAAAGGAATGCCTTTTAAGTCTGAAGCTCAGCGACGAAAGTTTGCCAAGCTTGTAAAAGAGGGCAAGATGTCCAAAGTCACTTTTGATAAGTGGAATAAAGAAACTCCGGAAAAGATTCCAGAGCGCGTATCTCCAAAACGCGTAACTAAGGTCCGACAGCCCAGACGTGTAGCACGTACGATGAAGATAAGGGGGAATAAGGAATGAAGCGAAAAAAGAAGAAGATGAGCTATGGGACGTATTTAACACCTATGAATATTCGTTGGGTGGAGAAATTTGCAAAGAAGTCTGAAGTCACAAAGGCTGAGGCCATTAACCGATTATTAGAGTGGAGTCGACAAACGCTCAATGTTCGTACCCAAAAACAGCCAGAAAGAAATTCTTAAGTTTCTATATGACAAAGAAGTTTTAGCTCTCGATACTGAGACAACGGGGCTTTATCCGTATCATGGAGATCGGCTCTTTTGTATCGTAATAGCCGACGAGCACCACTCATATTACTTTGATAGTGAGGAATTAGACGAAGAGTCTTGGATCTATATGCACACCCTTTTTGGACAAAAGCATATCACCTGGCGGATTCATAACGCCAAGTATGATCTTGCTATCCTAGCTCAAGAGGGCGCGGAGATTGAGGGTCGTATCTGGTGTACCATGAGTGCATCTCAAGTGATTTATAATCAACATTTTAGCTACAGTCTTGAAGCGTGTGCCAAAAGAAGTGGGATGGAAAAGAGCAAAGAAGTAGAAGCGTTTATACGCAAAAACCGTCTTTCTCATGAGGTGGAGCTAAACGGTAAGCGTATTAAAAAACTTCAGTATGAACGTGTCCCAAAGGAACTTATGCTCAAGTACGCTTGTCAGGATGCGCGGGTGTGCTACATCCTTGGTGAATCTCAAGCCCAGTATTTTGCAACTCACTTAGGCCCAAGAACAGTTTGGGAAAATGAGAGGGCTTTAACCAAAACTCTTTTTGAAATGGAAAAACTTGGGGCCTTGGTTGATGTTGAGTACTGTCAAAAAGCAATGGGGTATGAGCGTAGACGCATGGAATTTGCCAAGCAAGAGTTTGAGACTCTAACGGGGCGAAAGTTTTGTAAGTCTAACAAGCAATTTCAGGAGATCTTTAGCAATGAGAAGGAAAAGTTTGGAACGACTAAGAAAGGAGGGGCATCAATTGATAAAGCAACCTTGGAAAAGCTTGAGCACCCTGCCGCAAAACTGGTCCTTGATTACGCGAAGGCCAAGAAAAATAGCGAATACTTCGAGGGATTTTTACACTATCGCGACAGTAAAAATCGCATTCACACCAATTATAACCAAAACGTCGCAACTGGAAGACTCTCGAGCCGCTCCCCAAATTTGCAAAATCTTACCAATAAAAAAGACGACAGCGACTACTCTAAGTATCCAGTAAGGCGTGCGATTATCCCAAGCCCCGGGTTTTTCTTTGCTAAATTTGACTATGACCAGATCGAGTTTCGTTTGATGCTTAATTACGCAAAGGCAAACAAACAAATCAACGCTGTGCTGGGTGGGTTAGATGTCCACGAGGCTACGGCTCGTGCTGCGGGTGTGACTCGGAAAGAAGCTAAGATGACAAATTTTCTAACTATCTATGGTGGAGGAAGCGGGAAGCTTGCGGCAGCTCTAGATACAACTGAAGAAAAGGCGCTAAGTATCCGAGAGAAGATCTTTAATTCGGCACCGGAAGTAAAGTGGCTTATCCGAAGTATTTCAAATACGGCAGAAAAGCGAGGCTGGGTACATAATTGGCTAGGACGCCGCTTGCAATTTCCAAATTCTGAGAAAAGCTATATCGCACCTAATCACGTGATGCAAGGCGGTGCGGGAGATGTCATCAAAGTTGCAAAAAACGCTGTATCCCAATATCTTTCAGATAAGAAAAGTCGCATGGTACTTACTGTCCATGATGAGCTTGATATTGAGATTGCGTATGGCGAAGAGTTTGTCATCCCTAAGATCAAGCGGATTATGGAGGATGCATTTCCTTACAAAGAACTTGAGTTTAGGTTACCTTTAACAGTAGGTGTAGAGTTTAGTTCAAAATCACTTGAAGATATGGGGACAGAGATTCCAGGTGGGGAAGAAACCAGAAACCAAGTTCAAGGAGACCAAGGTAGTTCCGGATCTACGAACGCTACCGAATTGTTGGTTCGTAAAGATCCAGCAATTATCTATTCGCGGAATACCGGATTACCTGCTTTGCGTGAATAGTATCTTTGTGGCTTTGGAGCTTAAGAAAGATGAAAAACAAACCCCGGATCGATTACAACAGTATAACCTGGCAAATATCAGTCGGGCTGGGGGCATCGGTCTTGTGGCTCATCCTGGTAACTGGGATATTACGTTTGATTTTTTAAAGCAGCTCGCAGAATTTGGCTACGAGCATGTGATGGGAAAAATAGAGGAGAACAAACTATGCCTTTTGAAATAGCGTTAGAGAAAATTGCAAACCCACGTTTTCGTTCAGCGATCACGAAGCTCCACCAATTTGGTGGGTGGCCTACAGCTAAAGTAAGCTACGATGTATCTAAAATCATCTCGGATCTTAATAAAGAATACAAAACCATGGGTGAGGAGCATACTAAGGTTTTTAAAACCTACTGCAAGGTAGACGATAAGGGAAACTTAGTTCCGGCCTCAAAAGAAAAAGCATCTCAGTTTTGTCCTTATGAGATCAAAGAAAACAAAGAAGAAGAGCTACGAAAAAAAGTGGAAGAACTCATGGCGCTTAAGGTGAAGATTGAGAGAAATCCACTTCCATTAGATATACTTGATAGCGTGAAGCTTTCTCCTGCGGAGATCGAAGCACTCGATACAATCATTCAGGCTTCTTCTTAATTACGCCTTGCTTTGTAAAAACATAGTCCACGGTTTGATAAAGTGTCCGAAGTTTTTGGGCTTCTTTTTTGACCGTGTCTTCTAGGATGATGATGCGTCCATAATCTTCTTCGATTCGTCGAAGCCGAGGGACTAGATCATTGTTGACTTGATTCCGAATGATCGCCACGTTGACGTTGATATTCTCAACTTTTTTGTGGTCAACTTCTTTTGGAATCTTAATTCCCGAGAGCCGCACAAGCATGTCTCGGTGTACGTCATTAAGATTGGTTTCAATCTCTGAGAGCTTGAAATGAGTTTCTTTAGTTTGGGTCGTGAGGCTGTCGATCTTTTTGTCGACAGACGTAATGTGGCGTTTTAGAAAAAACGCTAACGCTGCAACGATGCAGCCAACTGCTAATTGAAGAAACCAATCATTGTTCATCATCCTCCATCTCTTTGTAACGGTCTCGAAGATCGTCGATAGAATCGATGACTTTCTTTTTCTTCTTTAGATGCTTGGATACAAGCTTCATCATCTTACCGTCTTGCTTGATTTCCTCAGCGTCCATAAGCGTTCGGGCCGCACACTCAACCGAATATTTATCGTACTTATCTTCTTTCATAGCTATCTCGCCTTTCATCTTGTCTGTCCTTTAAGTTTTATCGTCGGTTGTTTTGCTCGAGTTGTTGCCAAGTGTTGATAAAAGTTTGTGGCGTGGCAGGTAAGGTCGCAGGGCCTAGTTGCTGAGCACCTTTAGAAACTTGTCCACCTAAACGGTTAAGCTCCATCCAACGCCGCATAGCCGCTGGGGAACCAAAGCGAGAGCCTAAAGCTCCACCAATCACAGTCCCGTAAAATGGATTAACAGCACCAGTTTCTTGTGCAATCCCATAACCAAGCGCAGCTCCTAGAGCACTTGAACCAATGGTGCGAGAAGTAGAAGTGGTGCCACCAAGAGAAAGAGCATCTTGCGCAGGTCTTGCAAAAAGTTCTTGAACCCCAGATCGTTGGGCCTGTTCGTATACTGGAATCCCCAGATAGTTTTCAATCTGTTTAATAACTTTTTTAGTGGACCTTTTGCCCCGTGGAGATTGTAGTTGTCGTAATGTTGCTTCCGTTTTCTCTGGATCCTTAAAGTAACGGCTTAACGTTTGATCTACTTCTACTGCTTTTCTATACTGAGATTTGAGATCCTTGACGCGGCCACCGCTGATAGCGTCTATTTTTGAGTCAAGATTTTTGATTGCCTTAGAAGCTGCTCGGTGAAGAGCTTTTTCTGCGTCCGATTTACGAGCAAAAAACTTAGTTTTGCCTGTATCTGGGATTCGAGAGATTTGAGTGAGTTCATTAAGATCACGTAGTAAGGAAGTTGCAGACTCACCGTCTAAAGTTTTAACCGTAGAGTCTGGCATATATTCAGCAAAAGCCGTTTTGATAAAGTCAAGATCGTCTCGAGCCTTTTTGGTTTGCTTTCGAGCCGCTTTATCTGCGTATTCGGAAATTAGATCTTCAAGTGGTTCACGTACATCATCAATATCAAGACCTTCAGTAGCGATTTCATCAATCGCTCCACCTAATTCGGACCCAATAGTTTGTCGTTTTGCCAAGGAAGCTGATTGCAAGTCCTCGGTTAAGTCTTGAAAAACAGCGGCTCCCTCAGTGATATCCTCAGCTTTTTTGATCTCATCTAAATTTTTGGACGCATAATCTAAGGTGTCACTAGAGATTCCTGAAAGCTTCTCGCCGATTTTTGGGGCAATTGAACGTTTTGCTTTTACAGGAATACCACTTTGCGCACGAAGAAGTCGCTCAGTAGCTTCCTGGCCTAAGCCCTTTTTAGCTGCATATTTCCCAACTTGCTTAACCCCTGCGCCAGTGCCAAATAGAAGTGGGCTTGCAGCTCCGAACATCGAAGCGTACTTAATGGCTTCCGGATCCGAGCTTCCTTTAATCCCAAAGGTACGGCCTAAGCCTTGGCGAATTGCCTCTAAGCCACCAGCAGTGCCTGCACCTGCGGCAGAAGCCCCCCCTAAGGCTCCGATTCCAGTGCCTATCCCCGGTGCAACTGCGGTTCCAGCTAATCCTCCACCAATTCCCCCAAGAGCGGAAGCCCCTGTCTCTAAAATGGCGGCTGGGATATCATAACCAATATCGGTGACGTCTTCCAAATCAAACCCAGATGGATCAAGTCTACGCCACTTTGACTCTTGTGGTTTTTTTGCCACAATTTCATTATCGCGAATATCAAATTGTAGAGTGGGGTTTTCACGCTTAAGGTACTCTAAGCCTGATTGTTGATCTGTCCCAAGATTTTTGTAAATTAGACGGGAAGTAAAAGAAATGTCGGGATGGGCCTCATCAATAACGTCACTTTCGCCTTTTTCCCATGGTGCCTCGCCCACTTTAAAAGAAGCAGCTGCCCCTTGAGCTTGTTTAGGTTCTTCCGGTAGTTCCCATGGCGCTTGCCCAACTTTAAAACGCTCTGCCATTACTGCGCTACCCATTCATCACCTACACGTTTGTAAGTGATACCGTTGTAGGTTTTTGTATCTCCTTCGCTTGAGCCACGCTCGCCAACTTTCTTAGGTTTAAGTGGAGACAACGTCCCAGTCGTGAAACCAAGAGCATTAAATGTCTGCATTGCGTCGTTGTGCTTTTTAGACAAAGTCTCCGATAAATTATTGAGTTTTCTTTGGGCTTGAGCTTCCGTGTCGGTAAGAGTTGGCAAGAATTGCATGTACTTCTCATAGTCGACATCGGTTAGCTTACCGCCCTCAAGCGCCTTACCAATGAGCTGGGCTCGCTGTTTTCGAAGATCGTCATACTCAGCTTCCGAAGACCCCGGAACCCACCCTGAAAAATAAGAGCCTAATTTACTTGTCTGACCTGAGCCGTCCCGTGGATCCTTTACGCGTGTTTTCCAATCATTATAAATTCCACCAATAGTGTCCATCTGAGTCTTAAGATCCGCTAGTTGGTCACCAGTGCTAGCCGTGAGCATTTTTCCAGATGAGTCCTTAGCGGCTTTTTCTCTAGCAAGCTGGGCTGAGAGCCGTGTCTTAAGAAGATCGATTTCTTGGTTGGTCAATGCACCACGTTCTTTTTGAAGTGCTCGCTCCATAGCAAGAATATCGCCTGAACGATCTTTAGGTGCTTTGTAATTTTGAGCTGATTTACCACCGCTTACAAAATCCGTAAGAGCTAAGAAAGGAGTTAGATCAACTCTTTTTCCTTCGGCTTTGATCTTATCTTGGTACTCTCGAATCATATTCTCAAGAGTGCCTACACCTTTTCTTTGTGACTCTAAGGCTTTTGATTGGGCTCCCACGAGTTGATCAAAGATACTATTGTTGCGTCTTTTCCTTTGAGCCCCAGCTAAACTCATGATCGGTGTGACATCTGTCATACCAGGCGAGCGATCCATCATCTGAGATGGTGCTTGCTTAGTCTCTCCTATGCTACTTGATTGTGCCAATAGATCAAATGGGCTTGGAGTAGACATGGTACGCGCAACTTCCATCATATTTGCGCCTGCGGGCGTTTGCTTATCAATATTCGTGGATATAAGCGCCATGAGCCGATCGTCTTCCGCCGTTGACTCAAGTGGAAGCTGTCTTTGCTTAAGTTGCTGTCTATAAAAGTTTCTATTCGCCATGTTTTTCTCCCCTAGTAAGCCGCCCCTGGTCTCATCATACTTGGATTGCGTGCCATTTGGGCCATGGCTGTAAATCCACCTATGGGATTTTGGTATGGACCGTATTGCGGCGCAAGCGGACCAAAGTTTTGCTCGACAGGTGCCGCCATGGAAGTTTTAAGTACGTCAGGAGCAGTACTTGCTCCAACCGCTGCGGCCTTTGTAGCCTTGCCCGCTGCATCGCCAGCTTTACCCGCTTTACCAAATAAGTCGGTTTCACTGAGTCCTTGCGCAAGAGAAGCCCCAAGTCCTAATCCACCGATCGAAGATTCAAAAACACCTGGCTTTTCTACCATTCCAGGATCTCCCATCCCAGTCCAAGGTGAATACCGAATCGTAGCGGCTCGGAGCTTTCTAGCACGCTCATTTGCTGCGGCATTAGCCACCCCTTTACCAACTCCTGCTGCTCCTCCAATTCCCAATCCAAGTGCAGCGGCTGTACCTATTGGCATAACTCATTTCCTCCTTTTACCAGTATACTTGTCGACTTATCTCCCATCCTAAATCCATGCTCCTCTAAGCGAGAAATAAACGCAGGGAAATCCGAGAAAGTAAAAAGTATATTCTCTGGCTTTGCGTAAGAACAAAGACTATTAATAAGAAGATCAAGCGCTTGGTTCCTAGTGTCTTTACCACTTTGTGGATCGGCAATGACCCATTCCATGTACATACATGCCGAATCAGTATGGTAAATCCAACCTGCGCATATGGGATTGTTTCCCGAAGTTAAAACCACCTTGCCTGTAGGAGGCAGCACCTTAGGATAAGGAGGGTGCCAACCCCTAGCCTCCCACCAATTTTTGCAGGTTTCATAATGCTTCTCAAACTCAAAAGGTACTACTTGCATCTTTTTCCTTAATTAGGGCTTAAATCCTGTAAAATTGGGACAAGAAGTTCAGTATCTTCGATCTCCCCATCCAAAATTTCTTCTTTGTTTTTAATCGCTCCACTTGCTTGGCGCAAACCAAGATAGCGAGGGTCATCGCATTCTGGCCAGTACTCACCAATCAATCTTAAGGTAGTGTTGCGATAAAGCACATATGCAGCTTCCATTTCCCCAGCGTTGACAAGCGTCACGATAGCTTTATCGAACCCTACCATGTCTGACCAGTCATACCCTTTGTCAGACATCTTCTCGATAAGAGGTTTGCAGTCTTTTAAGTAAAAGCGAGCTGCATCTCTATGGTTCTTAAGTACGTACTTCTTAAACTCAAATAAAGTGGCGCGTTCGTCAGTGCCAATGGGTTTGATGTTGTTCACAACTGTGCATATCCAACATCCCCCTTGGCTCTCCGTTGCGTCTGCAGTTTTATCTGCACCCCATGCCGCCATTTGCTCTTTGTACTTTTGCATCTCGAAATCACGTTTAGCAGCTTCCTCTTGAAGCGCCTTATCAATATTGTATTGCTCGATGCCTGTCTCATACTGGGATTTTTGCATCTGCATCCCAGGAAGTGCTGAGAGAATATTCTGTCGGTTCGCTTCATCTTGGATATTGTATTGCTGACCAAGTTGCTGGAACTCTGCACCTAAGCGTTGCCCACCAAGGAGTCGCTCACGAGCTGCATTCTGCGCAATTCGTTCAGCTTGGCCTCCACGAAGACCACCTGTCATTGCAAGTTGATTTTGTGCCTGGGCTGCCTGGGTCGCTGATTGCTGAGCAAGCTGGTCTCTTCGTAATCCTTTTTGTGTATCAAGCTGCTCTTGCATGAGATTACGCCACGCGCTTGGCCCTTCTGTTAAAGCCTGGTTTTGAAGATAATCCAATGCTTGCGTGTCTAGATTTCCAGATAATTGGTAGTTCTCAGGAAGAAGATTTCCTGAAAGCTCCTGGTATGTAAGATCCATTGGTGCGCCATAAAGAGGATCGTTTGGATCACGTCCAAATTTGTCTTTCTTAAGAGGCTCTTCTTCTTGGTGCATCCCTGACCAAATTCCATAATCAAAACCCCCACCGCTTTGATACGCCGGATCAAGCCTTGGATCATATGCCATTAGTTCATCTCCTCATAAAAACTTGTGTCATGCTCGATCTCATTCTGAGCATCTGGTTGTGCAGCCGTAAGCGTTCCTTGTAACAATGATCTTTGCTGCTGAAGCATTTGAGCAGCCACCGGAAGATTTGGGTGGCCTTCCTTTTCGTAAATACGCACTTTCAAATACTGGTAAATAAAATTAATAAATTCCGGAATGTCAATGACGTCAGTGTCAGCTTCAATCCGATTGGCATTTCTCAAAAACCACACTCTTAGAAACTGCCCGCTTTCTCTAGCTTTTGGGACCAATAGAATTTTAACGCCTTCAGTAGGCCCTCGGTTAATAATAAAGTATTGGTAAAGATCCGATGTGTTGAAGTTAGTCGCGATAGCGTGATCTTCAAACTTCTTCCAATCTTGGATCCTGTTCACAGTGTAAACAGAAGACCCGTTATTATAAGTGATTCTACGAATCTTATGTGCAAAAATATCCGTGGGAAGATCGTATTCCTCTGTCCCAGATACTAAAGTAAGATCATAATAATCTAGAAAATAGTCCTCATAAAGACCAATAATCTCCGCTTCAGCTTCATCGATGGCTTCATTGACATAACCACGAAGCTCCTCTTCGCGAACGAAAGTCTCACTCTCAAGATCAAGATCACGCCGAATCTTGGTTCTTACTTCTGACCATGTGTAGATTTTTTTAGCGTCCGTCATCCCCTGATCCTTACCTATATACTAGCGTATTTTACGTGCCCATCGTACCGCAAACACCATTGCTTTTCTCGGGAACATAAACCAATCAACGCAATGAGTCACCGGTCCTCCTATAAAAACTAACCTACAGTACCGCACACATTACAAGCAACACCCTTTATCTTCCATGCTCTACCGCAAGAACCCTCGCATGGATCTTGCTCGAGATTTGAGATCTCATTAAGCTCAGCGTCCAAGTATTCCCTTACCTGACACAAAAAAGCTCGACACATTGCAGGCATTTCAGGCTGATCCCAAAGACCACAGTTACCGTTTTGCTCATTAAAGTTCTCGCACTTCGTGTTATATGACTGGGCACCAAGGGTCTGCTGAAGTGCCGTCCACTCATAAACGTCCATAGAAACGTAAGGACCAGGACCAATCTTGCAGCACTTAACAGCGCAATTAGAACAACTGTTAATCATCGTCATAATATATAAATCCCTTTACTCATCACGGTATCTGCTGAAATGCCGATTCAAAATAGCTAGCCACAAAATGTCCGTCACCGACATAATCGACCCCAAAAGCACTTCCGTTTGAAGGCATAGTCGTTTCTATCCTTCCAACATGGACCTGCTCTCCAGTGTCAGGGTCAAACTTATTGAAAATGAAATCAGAGTTAATCAAACGGTTTGAAAAACAATAAATAAATCTGCCATCATTACAAAGATCAGCTATTGACGTACCTGTATTAAAAACTTGGATTGTACGGCCCGTCTCTGGATGCACCTTAAATACGTCATTTGAATCATTCCCAACCCAAAAATAACGACCCATGAAAGTTAAACCGCGAATGTTGCCGCTAAAATCCCCCACAAGCCCAATTGTATTTCCTCGGGTTCCAGGCTCAGTCGATATATCAAACGAGTAAATTTGTTTTGTGCCTGTAGCAACGTATACATACCTCCCGTCTGTAGTTACACCGCGAGACGTGCCCAAGGTAAAGCTATTGTCAGTATGCCCCAGGTTCCATATTTCAGGTGCATTAGTGCGGTGTTTGCCCCACGTTTGCATGCGGTTATTTCCTCTAGCTACAGCTAATTGGCGATCACGCTTAACCATATAGTAACGCACAGAACCTTGATTAAGTTGTTGCTCAAGTGTTGTTTCATAATCGTAAGTTTTATTTGGGCTATAATGAAAATCTATCAGGCGAGTATAGCCTGCCGCCATTGCTATTCCCATTAGTCAATCGCCTCAAAATACGCATCGTTTACAACAAAGGTGTTTGACGCGTCCGTTCCATTACATGTGACAACAAACCTAATGTAATTGGGAAGGTTCTTAACAACAACCGCTTCTGAAAAGCCAGTATCAATCGTCGTATCTGTAAACCTATAGTTATGCCAAAAATCTTCTCTAAACTTATACCAATTAGTGTCGTCATGGCTAAACTCAACGTCAAAAACAATGTCCGTAGGGGTGCCTGTCCCGACCTCTGCATCCCAGTAAAACCTACCCGATCGGTACTCTTGTACGTCCACTGAAGAGGATGTATTGGTTGTTGTTGTATTGTCGTAAGTATCTTCAAGAGTAGTTAAGTTAGTAACTGACGTACGTCTTGGGGTGGCTTTTACACGCAAATAACCGTTTTCATCAAAGTAGGCTCGAACCCGATCATTGTTTGCTACAGCACTTGGCTCTGAAGTATGAGCGCGTCCACCCATAAGCAAAGGAGACCCGCTATCAGCAGAATCATGATCAATGTCACCCACTACGCGTGTATTTTGATTGCTATCTATTAACGCATAATCCGCATTTGCCTTTGTGCCGTCTGTAGAATGACCTAAGACGTAGTGCTCACCGCTTGATGTAAAGTCAGGACTATTACCAGTTAAATCGATTGGAACTGCAGCAAAAACATTCAAACCCGATACCGTTGTAAGCGTTGGCACAGTCAAGTTACCAGATAAATTCTGACCGCCCATCAAAATAGGATTCGTGCCAGACACCGCAGCTCCTGCTGCAAGTTCGCCTTCAATTTGCCATGGCGAACCACCTTGGTCTGCGGTTACAGTTCCATCAACCGTAAGACTTCCACCGTTGTCATCTACTGATAAAACTCCAGTAGAGTTGTTCGCAATAGTTACTCTTAAGGCACTAGCCTCAGTACCACCGCCGGTCACACTTAACGCTGCATTGTCAACCGTAATAGAGTTACCACCGTCTTGTATGTTTACAGCAGAGGCACCACTTGAATTATCAATCGTGACGTTATGACCATCCCCAAGCTGGTTTGATTCAATCGTTGTTAAAAGTGTTTCTACATTACCTAACGTTGTCTCTGTAGCCGCACCCGTAGGTAAAGAAATCGTACCCGAGATGTCATTAATGTCCCAAGTACCAGACTGAGTAGCGGCTATAGTTCCATCAACAGTAATGGAGTTACCACCGTCTTGGATGTTTACAGCAGACGCTCCAGAGGCATTATCCACTGTGACCGCATGTCCATCCGCAAGCTGTCCTGTTCAATTAG
>LFUG01000433.1_pt1 | contig 20290 bp, 31 predicted proteins | sample 633461 | NCBI WGS metagenome assembly LFUG01 (sample SAMN03781033, study PRJNA287316) | hypersaline lake metagenome | isolation source: virus filtrate of water collected from the Namib Desert Eisfeld playa | place: Namibia | collected 2013 | reverse complement strand
TCTCCATTTTTTTCTCTTTTTTTTTTTTTCTTTTTTTTTTTATTCCTTCCTCTCCGCAAAAAAAGTCCCCCCCCCTCCCTCTTTTTTCGTCTAAATTTTTTCTCTCTTTTTTGATGGGTTTTTTCTTTCCGAAAATATTACCCAAAAAAAAAAAAACCGCCATAAACATACAAAACATAAGCACAATAAAATAAAAAAAATCAAAGATTGAATCTTCATTGGATAAATTAACCATTAACGCTAATCCAATAATACATAACATCATAAAATAAGTATTGTTATCTCTTTGGTAAATCATATCATATAGTCGATCAAAATCTTGTTTAAGATAAAAGAAAAATCTTTTATGGGGGTTTTCGGGCATAACATCAATATCTATATTTTTATTTTTCATTCTTCTAATTCCTTTATTTCTTTGTTGAGTTTATCAATTTTAAACTCAATTTCATTGATAGCCCTCTCTTTTTTAGCCATTAAAACTTCTATGCGTTGTTGTTTTCTTTGTATTTTTTGTTTTTTTGCTTCTTTAGAGACTAATTTAAAATAATCTTTTTTAGTATTATGAATTTTTTTGGATATTTTTTGTTGCCTATTGTGATAATATATGATAACTTTCCATTCATCGGTTTTCTCTTTTTCCCAAAAATCAAGGTGTGATATTCTTTCTCTCAATATGTTTAAAGAATCCATTAATTTTTTATCTAAAAATTCGCCCTTAAAATAATAACCTGTTTTTCGTGGAGTTACATCTGTTTTCTTAAATTTAAAATATTCTAATTGCCAATTATGTTTACTCATAAAAAAAAGAGAGTGTGTACATTATTTAAATCTTTTGTTAAATTTTACGTATAAAATAATTAACATAAGAAAAATATTTGCATTACATAAAAAGATAATTTGCGGGGGTATCCCTAGAGAATTGATATAATTTAAAAGAGTTGTAGAATACATCTTATTTTCTTAATACATATAGCTTTCTAAGTACGTCGTTCTTGTCTTTTCGACGAACGGGTTTGTAACGTGGATTACCGATTTTTCTTGCTCCTCTTCCACGTTCCCAATTTTGTTTCGATCGGCGTACTTGATCTTGTCTTGTTCTTGCCATTATAATCTTAGTTTGTGTTTAATTTTTTGCACAAGTGTTTTTTTACTCGGTCGTTTTTTTACCTTTCTATTTGTTTTTTGAGTATGTTTTAAAAGTTCCTTTTTTTCTTTTTGTAATCTTTCAGCTCGTTTATTATGATCGATAACTACTTCTTTAAGGGCTTTCCTATTAAAATTATTGTAGGGGTTAGTGGTTTTCATATTACATTGTTTTCCCTTTAATTAATCTATGAAGATAACTACCCGCTTGGCTTCCTTGCGATCGAACTAATTTTTTAATCTTACAATTATGTTTCGTGTAGTATGTCATACCACATTTATTACATATTTTTTTTGTTTTCATTTTAGCCCCTTTTTTCTTTTAATCATTAATTTCAATTTTGCTTCATTTTGATCGATGGGGTAATCTTTTATTGAGCCAAGTAATCTCGTTCCCGCCTTTACTCCCGACGTAGTATAGCCATGAGGATACCAATTCACTTTCGCACCTGATATTATGGGGTGTCCATACTTATTCTTTTTTATTGGTCTTGTATAATCTGGCTCAACGGTTGCACCATAAATACGCCTTACCTTTTTTCCATGTTTAAGCGTTATTCGTGGCGATACTCTAAATGCTTCATACCCCGTAGGAGCGAGAGCATTTTTTAAACCCTTTTGGGGATACACTTCTCTAGCCATAAATTCTCTTATCTTTTGATTTGCTTTATTATTTTTCATTTTATAATTTCTTAATTTTAATAAGTTTGGCTTCAAGTTCTGTAAGAGGTTGCATATATTTTGCTTCCGTAATTTTGAATTGGGTGACTACTTTTCCCGTTCGAGTATCTAAGAATTTTTTATTTGTTTTCATTTTATAAGCCCCCGTTTATTTTTAGCTTTTCTCATGAGACGCTGTAAGACTTCGTCGTAACTTTCTTTTGCATATTTTTTCTTTCCTTTCAATGCTTCTCGTACTTCTTTGGTTATGTTAATTGTTGTTCGTGCCATTTTCTTAGTGTATAAGTGATGTATAACTACTATATAAATGTTTTGGTTAAAGTATATGGATGGAAGGGGAATTGAACCCCTACTTCTTGATTGCAAATCAAGTGTACTACCATTATACTATCCTCCCGAAAAAGAATAAATAAAGAAAGAAAAAGAAAAAAAGAAAAATAAGATGCTTACGCCGTACTATTCATAGCCCCGCTTCCACGTATGGCAACAATGATAACTACTGTAAGTAGTATCAAAACAACCATAGAACCAATCACTATGAATAGTGAAAAGTAAGTGGTAACGCTAGAGATCGCACTTGTGGTATCATTGATAACATTGTATGCTTCACCAGAATACGTATAAGAATACGATGTGTTTACCGTCGTATCATTATACCCACTTGAAGTAACACCCGTCAATACACAACCTGATGTTGAGTAATTTCCTGATGTAATTGTCTCTCCACCTGTGGCGTTTATAACGGTGATTGTTGTAATTACTCCCGAATTTTGTGCATTACACGCTGTAAGGGTAGCACCATCACTGCTCAACGTAACTGCGTTTTGAGTTGTTGAAGCACTATCCGAAGCACTTACCGAACTAGTCGCTCCTAATGATCCCGCCATTAAAGCGAAGATCATAACAAGCAATCCAATGACGAAAAGTGAAACGATAAGCGACACTAACACCGCCGTACCTGCTACACCTTGATCGTTGGTAAGATTACCTACTCTCATAGTGTTATGAGAAAATAGATAATCTTATGCCGTACCGCCCATTGCACCGCTTCCACGTATAGCAACAATTATGATAACTGTAAGAAGTATCAAAACTACCATAGAACCAATAACGATGAATAGACTAAAGTAAGTCGTCACCGAAGAGATTGCTGAAGTAGTGTCGTTGATTACGTCGATTGCGGTAGCATCTGTGGTTGCACCTTGAAGAGAACCGCCCATAAGAGCGAAGATCATAACAAGGATACCAATAACGAAAAGGGAGACAATAAGCGACATTAAAACTGCCGTACCTGCTACACCCTTATCGTGTTGAAGATTACCGAATTTCATTTACATAACCTCCTTTCATCTGTGTAAAACTATTATCACTCTTTTTTGTTTTTCTCACACCCATAATTTATAGAGAGTGTAACGATATTTAAAGTTTCATATATGTTGTACACAACCTACAACATCTAATAAGTATCATCGGTAACGAACAAAACTGCTAAAGCAACAAGTAAAACTGCCGTTGTATAAATCAAAGTATAGAGGTCAACGAAATTAGTAAGCCAACCCATTAAAGCTAAGATAAAAGTGGCTAGGGAAGAGAACGCAAATGCTCCCTTGTATTCATCTCTTGTTTTATAGTAAGCTGTAAACACAATAATAAAGATCGCAATTAAAAACATACGACTTGCCCATCCCAAGCTAACACTATTTACATAATAAAATACGCTTCCAAAACCGTTCGACCAATCTATGCTTGTTGGACTTTCCCATGTCATTTTATTTATTCTCCTTATCCATTTTAATTACCTATCTTAATTAAACTCCATACGCCAAAGATAATACTTAAAATTAATATTGCCCCCAGTGTGGTTGAGACGTATTCTGGCACTCCTAGAATGGTAGTCATAATCGTAGTATAAAATGTGAAGGGGGCAAAGATCATACTTACCATATTAGTTGCTAAACCAAATATACCTGATACAACAACTCCCGCCGTAATAAAAATATTCCCACTTTCAAAAGCATCTCTATACGTATCGGTTTGTGATTGTGTATTTTCCAAATAAGTTTCATATCCTGTTAAATCTAATGCCCCATTATCAAAATCGGATGTTGTTTTTCCATTTGCATTACCAACAACAACGATTGCGGAGAGCAATAAAACTCCCACTAATGTTGCGACAATAAAACCTGTGAGTAATTTTTGAAAACTATCTTCTGCCATGCTTATTGTGTCCTCCTACTTATTTTACTTGCCTTCCACATTAAAACCCCTATAAGGGCGATAAAGCCGATCAATGCCCCTTTAGGAATATTGATTAATGCTAATGCACTCACGATAACTAACGCTAAAATAATAAATATCCCCATTACTATCCCCTCACTTGCACCCATTAAAATAAGTACGCCCACAAGTAAAAATCCCATCACTGTACCTGTTGCAGAATAAATATCAAAATTATCCACAAAATCAATATACTCCGTCGCTATCCAATTATTATTCCGATATACTACGGCATAATATGTCACATTCCCCGCACTTAAAGGGGCGTTTACAGTGAGTGTTCCACTTGTACCCGTAGCACTTGTTTGATTAATGATGCTAATGTCACCCGTATAATCTTGCTTATAGAGAGTTAAATTCATTGTTACAACCTCGCTAGAGGTGAAAGCTAAATTAATATTCCTTGTTGTAATATTTGAAGAAACATTATAATTACCGTTCGGCATTAGATCAAAGTCATCGGGAAATGGCTCAAAGTCGGGGTTTGCCGTTAGTTCGATAGAACATGGCTCACTTAGACATTTTGCATTATAATTCGTAGAGGTATAAATAATACGGCTATCTAAACTCACAATAAAATAATAGATCACATCTTCTTCGATTAAGTGAATGTGTGTCTCTCCATTATTATCTTGTTTTCCTCTTTCTACTTCTTCAAATTCACCATCTCCAATGTATTGCCTAAAGACATGAACAATAGCTTCGGGAACTTCAAGATTATCTTCATCTTGGAAGTTAAATAAAAATGTTGTTGAATCGGTTAAAGGAAGAGAGTATAACGCTACCGTCCTTGTTGTTAAGCTATTGATATTTTGTGTAACGTCAAGCGTTCCATTATCTACATAAAAAAATTCCGTTGCGTAACCAGTACCCCCGTATTCAGAAACGACATCAATTCTATATTCCGATTCGTTTATAATTCCCGAAGGAGAACAAACAAGGGCTTGATTTTCATTTGTCCAAGTGTTACTATACTCTAAACTAAAATTACTATCTGTACGAGAAGTAAGTGTAATATCTACCTCTATACTCGATCCCGCACTTGCATTAACTAATTGCCTTGTATTTTCATTGTAGAGAGTGAAATTTAATATTTGTTCCGTATAAGAACTACAATCGTCTAGAGTTATTGCTAAAACATCTTGCGAAACACTATTAGTCGTATAGTTATCATCATTAACGGAAAAACTATAATTCCAAAAGATAGCATTACCCGTATCGTTACCCCATCCTTGAGGGATATTAACCGAAGTAGTAAATAAGACGGTGTTCGTGCCTAGATCAAGATCGGAATAAACATACTCTGTGTTGTTTAATGTAAGTGTTGCGTTGAGGGTTTGACTTTCAATAGACGTTTTATTTATTTGTAAATAATAATTCCCCGTTTGCCCTTCTCCTATTTCGTCGTATTGTTGCCATGCTCCATAAATACCCACATCAAAACTCACACTCGTATTTGTTTCATAGCCCGAACTATCATTAACAAAAGCATAGATTACCTTTTCTCCGCTCGTAAGAATATTAACGGTGTAATTGCTATTACAAGTGATCGTTTGATTTGTTGAATTTTCGTTAGTATGATAAAAACAAGTGTCAAGATTTGCATCGCTCACACTATAATTTAATTGTACTCCAATAGGGAGATCGGAACTAGTAATAATGGAATCGCTTATATTATCTATATTAGTTATTACTGGCTCTGTCGTATCAAGAGTAAAACTAAAGTTACCATTATTAGAAAAGTTACATACTTTCCCCGTTCCGTTGGTAGTACAAATATAATTATTCCAATCGTATGTATCTTCAATCGTAATAGGGGTGTTGTTAAAAGAAATTATTTGTGATCCGTTCCCAGATAAAGTATATGTTGTTTCGTTAATAAGATCGTCGCTACTATTCCAAATATAAAGCGTGGTATTCACTAAATCAAAAATACCAACGGCACTATTATTTACCGTAAAATTCAATGATACCTCGTTGGTGATTGTGTTATTTTCGGGGCTTTCCAAAATAGAATATATATCCCCCGTTGGAGGCTCTGGCGTCGTATAAAATATCCCCGTTCCACTATTGAAAAGATCAGTTATTTCCGTATCGTTTAACCTTCTTCCCCACACATACACTTCGTCGATAATACCATCAAAAGATTGCGAAGAGGGGTATTGTGTCTCTCCAATTCTCCACGAGTGAGAAGTAGATAAATCAAGATTACCCGAACTAGAATTAACTACAAATGTTCCATTAACATACACACTAACAATATTAGTAGTGGAATCAAGCACACAAGTTATCATAGTCCACTCGCCCGTCTTTGCATATCCTCCCCCCGTATTTGCTATAAGATAATTATTTGATCCATCACGAGCAGTGCAAAGAATATCCCCGTCATTTTGGAGATAAAAGTCAAATGCTTGTAAGTCTCCTCCGTTTCGGTTACCCTTAGCAATAATCATATTATTTGCATCAAGAACATCCGCATTATACCAAGCGTTTACCGTTAAGGTTGGCTGATTGAGTATTGCATTATTGCTCACATCCACATAGTCGGGAACACCCCCATCATAATCGAAAGCGAGATTATTTATTCCCGTTACCCCTCTTGTTGCTCCGTTGTTTGTTCCGTTTGCTGTGCCGTTGTATGCGTCCACAACTGGTCCAGAACTCTCCTCAAAATTCCATACGGTCAATAACTCTTCAAGATAATTGTTATTCCATGAAGGATCAATGTAAATATAAAATCCTTGTTCGATTGCTTCATCAATACTTAAATCCGCATCGTAACCAAAAATATGCCATTTACCTTGTATTCTTTTATGACGTGGAGTGTACGTCCATCTTGTATAAATTGTTTGATCCGGATCAAAACTAACTTCTTCAACTTTATAGAAATTAAAACCATTTCCAAGTAAGTTACTTCCCATGTGTTCAACATTAACTTTATTGCCGTACACCACATCGGTAAATATTTGTTCCTCTGTTTGCTTAATCATTGCATTACCGCTCACCTCAAAAGATGAAGCACTAATTGGATTAACAGTATCAAAGCAATAATTTTGTGTAGTTTGATTTCCCCCCGTTTGTCTTGTGACCTCATACATTTGTTCGTTATTCACCGTTCCCAAATCACATTCGTTTTCTACGGGAGAGCCAAGATCGGTATAAGTAATAACATTATTAATCAAAAAATTATTGATATACTCTTCTTCATAATAGCTAACAGTTTTACTTGATTGATGGGGTGTTCCTACTTGCATTTGACCATTACGCAATTCTCCCTCGTAAACAAATACCCATGAGATATTTCTTGTATTTTCTCCTTGCCAATGAAATTGAACATCGTGAGTTATATTTTCGGCTGTGAAGGTTTGAGCGATACATGGCTCAATAGTAATATTCATAAATAAATTATAACCCTCACATTTTTGGGGCGTATTTATATAGCGGTGATCAATAAGTTCTTCTCCATTATATTCAAGTGAAGGCGAGGTAAATTGAGTTGTAGGAGATTCATTTGAAGTGGTTGTTGTTTCTGATGGATAAAACCAAATGAAAAGAGAGCCAACTATAAAGATAAATACAAATGCTATAATGAAAAATTTATTTTTACTGCCCATAATAATAATAATACCCCTGATCTTCTGGAGCTGTACTCCATGAGATAAACATAATGATCCCACCCAATATTCCGATGATAGTTGCATAGACGGGAAGCCACAACATAAAATGATTTGCCCCCGTAAATAAGGCAAACGTAGAGGTAAGGGTTTCATTAGCTATTAATGTTTCCCAAGCATTTGATATGCCAACGGCAACAATTATAGCTATTAAAATCATTATAAAATATGGAATGAAAAAAACGGGTTTGGTACGAACTTTATACGATCCATATATCATTCCCATGACCATGCCAAAAATTAACATTACGGAAATCCATTGTAAATTCGAGTATGCTTCCCCTACTTCTCCTACGGTGTTATCAATTACCTGTGTAACATTGGTATCGCTACCAAAAAGATTGGGATCAATATCTGCAAAAGCATCGTTTAATGCCGATTGTGTTTGCGTAACCGCATAAATCATCACTACCGATACTAGCACCACTATAAAGACGGTCACTATCATAATCATAATGCTTACAAACGATCCTTTTTTATCTTGTATCATCGTAATAACCCATCAAAACGAAGTTTGACGTCGTTTTGCTTTTCTTTAATTGCTTGTTCGACAAGTTCTTTATCTATCTTGGAGGTGATCTCACTAGCACTTATGCGTCTATTTTCTTTCATTAAAATTTCACCTTGAATTTCTAAAATAACTTTTCTAAATTCTTCGCTTACTTGCATGGATTTTTTCTTATTAGATTTTTTCATTTACAGTTTACCCCTCCATCTTGTTTGTGATCTCTTAACCGCTTCGGTTTCGGGTATTCCCTTATCTACCATTCGTTTTATTTCATTAATTGTCAATAGAAGATAAGCCCCATATGCAAATAAGATTAAGATGAAAGGAAAGAAGCCCACCATGATAACAAGAAAGAGGATTCTTAAAAATTGTACAAGGAAAGGCGAGGATATTAAGAAATCACTAGCCATTTGCCATGCTATAAAACTAATTGCCATAAGAAGTAAATATCCTCCTCCCCATGAAGTCGCTTTAATAAATAGTTGATCGCTCACAACCCCAAAATAAGTTATGAAAATTAAGCCGAAGATAAGAAGGGCTAAAAACCCAATATAAAAAATAGCTACCCCTGTTTGTGGACTTTCACCATTTGGGGTAATTTCAAAAGGAGTAGATGCAAAACCACCTACTTGTGAATTATTACAAAAAGTATGAAGGGTGTAATCTCCAGACGTTAAATTCTCGGTATCAATAAGTTTAGAATAATGATTATAATGAGATTGTGTCATAAAATCTCTTGATTCTCTATTTCCGTTATCATCAAAAAGATAATACTCACAACTTACATCCGTCATGGGAAAACCGTTTGAGGTATTAAAAACAAACACACTCACATTAATATTGGTATTAACTTGCACATCTTCTAGTTTTTGAAAATCAAGATCAAGTCCTTGACCACCCACATTCACTTGAGTATCGTGAGGACTTGGAGCGATAATGCTTGGAATTGCCAATAGTAAAATCACACTCATTAAAAAAATCCTATCTATTTTCATTTAATATTTACCCTTGATATAGCGAAGAGGATTTAAGATTCCTCGTGGCTGTGGATTATATCCTTGTCCGTATTCACCACCACCTCCCATCCCCATTGTGTTCTGGGTTTGTGAAATACTTATCATCTCACGAAGCGACCTTCTTTCTCCTCCATCTAATGCTCTTTTATATGTTGAATGAACTATGTCTACTAATTCTCCAATTAAAATTTCCTTTTCCTTTTCTTTTGCTTCGGTATCAATGCCAAAATCTTCGGCTTTGACAAAGAGCAAATTATTTACACGCCTTCCAAAATCAAGCACCTTGTAACTAATTTCATCATTTTGGTAATCTGAAAGAATGGTATTTCTATTTACATACATAGCGAGAATTTTTAATATTGCTTTAACACCAACTTCATTTAATACGTTTAATTCTGGATTTGGGTTTGCTTCCCAGATAACGCTCCCATCTCTAAAGGTTGGCATATCTCCTCGAAGGATGTGTTCGGCTCTTTCTAAAATGTCGTTTAATTCAAGTTGCCATTTTACAATGCTATCCTCTGTTCTTGTTGCGAAAGATGATTGTTGTGATCCCATACGAGGATCATACATCTCTCCTTCGTTTACTGTATTGTAAGAGGATTGTAATTCTTCTCGTTCTAATTCCCTTACTGCTTCTTGGATTTGTTTCTCCGAATAGCCATTACTTTTCAAATCTTGAATGTCGTTTTGTGTAAGTTGTACCATCTTAATTTATCCTAATACCTCTTCGTATTCCAAGTCCTGTTTTAATTTGTGCAATCTCTTTTCGTGCCGAAGAAACATCTTTCACTTCTTTTGGATTAAGCCCAATTAAACGAGATGCTAAATCGGGGAATAAAGCGTATTCTTCATCTCCTTTTCGTTTCTTTAATTTGACTTTCTTTTGTTTAATCTTTAAATCTCTTTGGAGGAAGGGGGGGATTCTCGTTTGTGGACGTCGTGGAGGTCGACGGGTTGGTGTTCGTGGAATACGTGTAGAAATTTTTAAACTTGTTGGAGAAATCAACCGACTTAAACTACTTGATACACTTCTTGTTTTGGTTGCTTGTGCTTGTTTTGATCTTTGTTTTTGTTCTTGTTTTTGTGCTTGTGCTGTTAATACTTTTTCTCTTAAAATGTCTTTTTGTTTAGGTTGTTGTGCAACTGCTGATCTGTTTAATGCAATTAAAGATAAGGCATTTTTTGTTGCTATTTGAGAAAAAGATGTTTGTGCTAAAGTTTTAATTGATTTTGCACTTGTTGTAGGAAAAGATTGAGTTGGGATTGATGGGGCGACGGAGAATTGCTTTTGGGTTGCTACCGAAATTAATTGGTTTTCCATTCCTCTCCCAGATGTAGTTAATCCTAGATCACTTGATGATTTAGGTATAACTCGTAGGGTTGGAGAAGTAGGGGGAATATTACTAGAAGGAAGATTTATCGTATTTATTTTGCCACTACCCATTAATTGTTTATCCGTTGGAAATCCAAAATTTCTAAGATAATTTTTAATCGAGGCTTGACGTGTTCCTCTTCCGAATTGAATAAATTTATATGATTTTTCGCCAACGGGTTTAATATAACGTAGATTAGTAAGCGAAGGTATAGGTGTTTGCGATTCTCCCGCTTTTATGAAAATTTGTTTTAATTGAGTTTCTTTAAGTGAAGGTAAACCCCTTTTCAATGCTTCTTCATAGGTAAGACGAGGAGATGTTTTTGAAAATACTTGCCCCGCCCTTACTTGTGATTTTGTTAGAATAGCATAATTTCCATTATTAAAATTTTTTGTTGCTTGATTTCCAACTTTAGAAATAAATGACCTTTCCAATCTTAATGTTTTTGTTGGCTGTGATGCCGAAAATTTTGCACCTCTAAATAAATAAGAGATAGAATACTTTCCCTTTGAATAACTTGTAACAAGGGCGGGATCAGAAATTCTACTTCCTTTTTTACTAAAAGATAATGCAATTTCTTTAACTCCACTTCCTGTTTTTTTTGTGCTTACTAAAACATAGCGATCGTACGCACTTGGAGTTCCCGAAGGAGAATTGATTGTTAATCTTTGTTTATAAATTGCACTTTCTTTAAAATATGATTGAGTTTTCTCTTTACTTATCCCTAGTGATTTTGATAATTGTGATGTTTGTTTGTCACTTAATTTTTTACCAGCACCCGTTCCCTTATATTCTACCTTCGCATATTTACTATTTTGACCATATAATTTGTTAATTTTTTCTTGTTCTATCCTTGCGTTTCGTTCATAATTTTTTCTTGTTATTTGCCTATTTTGTTCCTTTCTTGCCCTATACTTTACCCTTGATTCATAAACCGATGCTCCTATTCCTATTAACTCGCCTGTTGTTTCGGTTTTGAATAAAGTATCTCCTACATCGTTGCCATAAACTTGTTTATAATAAGCACGTTGTTTTATTTTTCCCTTTGTATAAAGCCCTGTTGCCCCTCCAACTAAAGCACCTGTTCCAACAGCAACCACCGTTTTTTTTATGATATTCCCGACAAATGATGATTTGGGAAGTGTCATTGTTGCGATTGATGTTCCCCCCTTTAAGGACAATCCACTTACTTTCATTCCTCCCCCCAGTGATGAATAAACCGCACTTCCTCCCTTACTAGCAACACCTATTCCCGCACCAACTCCTTTGCTAATAGTATAGGTTTCTAGTGCCTTAATTCCCGCAATGCTTCCGATAGTTCCAAGTGAAACGAGAGAATATCTACGCCGTTTATTCTTCAAGATGGTTATTGGCTTTATTTTTTTTCCACTAGGGAGGGCAAATTGTATCTTTATCTCTGGAGTGTCAAACGCCAATACTTTTGCCGTCCTCTCGTTAGCGATATTATATTCTTTTGCTTTTTCTATTTGCCTACCGTAAGATGATTTTGGTGTTGTAAAGTCGTCTGAATTAAATACAACTTCTCCATCGATTTCGGTTGTTTGGATACCCTTTTCCCTTAATCTTTTTAATCCTTCTTGTTGAAGATAATATTTTTCCTCTTCGGGGGCATTTTCAACAATCCCTGAAAGTTTATTTATAGCTTCTATTTGTTTGTTTGCTCTTAAATTACGTTGCTGTTCTTCTTTCAAAATATTGGCGGATATTTGAGGAGGGATATAGAAACCCTTTAAAAAACGATTTATTGCTCTTCTTTTTTCATAGCCCTCCTCACTTAATGGAATTGATCCACCAAATGGAGAAGATAAGTAGAGGGTTTTTGCTCCAAATATTAAAATATTAAGAAATGAATTTTTTGGGGTAGAGATATTTAATTGTGACTTAAAACCCCTTTCATTTAATTTTTCAATCGCCTTATCTCTTAATTTTTGTTCTTCCTTTTCAAGTTCCGCTTCACGCTTTGCCCTCACGTCGCCTTCCGTTGTACCTAGTGATCCAAAAGGAGTAGATAAATTTCCTTTGGGATCGACTAATACTTTTTCTTTAGAAGTGAAGGTAAAGGTTTTTCCTCCTATGTCGTACGTTCGTTTTATCTCCCCAAATTGTAAATCGGATTCTTTTCCTACGTTTGATGCTTTTTGTTTAGAAATTGGAACATATGTATTTTTACCGACGACATCTACCGTTCTTTCAACGGCTTGACCATCTCGATAAAGTGTACCTTGCTCTATTCGCGCATCGCCCGATTCTACTTTTTTGAGGGCTTGATTAATACGTTTTCGTTCCGATTGTCTTTGTGATCTTTGGAAATTTCTTTTTTCTTCTTGATCTTCTTTTGCAGAAGCGTATGTATCTGCTTGAGTTAATATGTCTTGATAAGATACCTCCTTACCTTTGTTTAATTCTTTTAATCCCTGATAAATTCCCTTTTTATAGAAAACCAAATATGCTCGTCTTTCGTCGTAGCGATCTTCAAGTTTGTTTAATCGTTGCGTTCTTTTATCACCATCCTCTATTGTTGTTGCTTCTCTTCGATCCTTGTTGTATTCATCACGTAATTTTATGAGTTTGTCGTCGGCATTTTTAATTTCTTGTAATGATTTCGTTTTAGTTTTCTTGATGCTTTCTTGTTTTTGTGCTTCAAGTTGTTGTGGACTTGAAAAATAGGGGCGATTTTCTGGAGTTAATGTTGAGTAAAATTCGTTATATTCTTCTTTTGTTTTGACGTTACTTAATCTTTGTTTTGCTTGGTTTAGCGACGACGCTTTACGACGATCTTCCATTTTTTGAAGTCGACGAGATGTCCTACTATTTCGTGATGAAGATGTACTTCTTCTTTGGGAAGATAGTTTTCCTTTTGCCATTCTCTTTTCTAATGTATAAGTTATGTATAATCATTATATAAAGATTGTTGTATATGATGTGTACTTTATATACAAAATCTTGTAGTTTTGAAAATGACGCATACTACATCTTGTAGTCACTAATATTTAAAAAGATAGAGTGTGTGTGTAAAAATAATGGCAAGAAAGAGTGATCCTTATAATGAGGGGGCGTTTGAAACGGGGAGTGATACATGGAACGTAGCCGATGGGTATGTAAAATTAAAGATTTTAAAACTCATGGTCGAACTTGATAACCTCGAAACGATCGCCCGTTTTGGTGTAGTGAGCATGGATGAAATGCACATTTTTACTCACGATCAAATCTTACAGCGACGTAAAAATGCACTCGAAAGATACCTATCGCTTATTTTACAACTTGTTGGTAATGTGCAATTTTCACTTTCAAAAAGAAATAAAGCCAAAATTTTAGAGCATAAAAAAACCGCCGAAGAAGTTGAGGATTTTATCGATGGGGCTTGGTCTTATTCAACTAATCAAATTACTCACGATCAAGGATTGAAAATTAATGAAAAACACTTCCGAATTTGCTTAAAGATATTAACAAGAATTAAAGACGACATAAATGAGCCAATAAATAAGGCGGGATTAATATTCAGACAATCTAGTGAAATTGACTTAGACAAGATTATGGGAGAAATAGTCGAGGGAGGATAAATGGCGAATTATCTTAAATGGAGTTATCGACGCATTGTGCAAACAATCGTAGCGACGGTGTTAAATCGTTTTGATTCTATTATTGTGATCGAGGGTAGTCGTGGACTTGGTAAATCTACTCTTGCCTTTCATCTTTCAAGGTCAGTATCACGAGAATTTAAAAAGTTGTATAGTTTAGATGATAACACCTTTTGGTATTATTACAACACTGTGAAAAAAAATAAGGGTTTTACCGTCGAGGATTTTATTAAAGAGATATTAGAATTGAAAAGAAAGAAAGCGTATCGCTTTAAACCCGAAGTTGATTTATTGTATCGTCGTGATGATGTATTACGTTTTTTTCATCAATGGAATAAGACGGGTATTGCTGACGAGATGATTAATGTTTCTTTCAATCGTGACTTCTATAATGAGCAACAAAAGGATTTAATTAAAATGATGAACATGAATAGGGATCATTGTAACTTATTTTTTATGTGCGTTCCCCTATTTCAAAACCTTGATAGTCAAGTAAAAAATTTATGTAAGATGCGTTTTACCGTCGTGAGAAGGGGTGTTGCTATCGTGCAAACACAAAACCGAACGATCTATTCTCGCGACAAGTGGGATATGTCGGTGAATGAAAAGATAGAGCGAGAGTGGATTAAGAAAGGAATACAAAATCCCCACTACTCACGTCTTACTACTTTTCGTGGACTTTTCACCTTCCCACCACTCACACCAAAACAAGAGAAAATTTATCAAGGAATAAAGGACGAACAACGAAACATCGTCGCTAAAGAGCAAATGGGAATCGGCAAAGAGGAGGAGGAAATTAAACTCACTCCCGAAGAGAAAGCAATCGAAATGTTGAAAGGAGGTCAGGTCAAAAACTCGGCTGTTCTCGACGGTATCGCACTCTCAAATGATGACGCCCCCGAATTATTTAAGCAACGAGTAGTAAACAAATTAAAGAAACTTGGCGAGGAGCATCGACTATCACAATACTATTGGGAGAAGAAAAATCGCGCGAAGGATCAGGACAGCAAGGATCGTAACACTCGTGTTGAACGGATGATTAAGAGTTTACAAAGTTAAATGTTCACTAATTCCGAGTAGTAAATAAGGTGTTCACTAAGGTTTGCTAAGTGAACACTTAGTTAGGCACTACATTTGTGAGTTAGGCACTACATTACACGTTAGTTATTCGGTATACCGAATAACTAACACACACACACTCTCTTTTTCGCCCAAAAGTTGTTCAGTCAGGGTAGTAACAAAATGATAATTCGCCGACCCCGATCACTCAAACAGAGGTTTGTGTGAGAGGTAAAAAATTTACCCTTACACCGTTTTAAAAAATGGATTTATCAAATTTAAACGAGCATAGAAAGGAAGAAGCATTGAAGTTTTTGAATTTCATGTCTAATAATTATAAGGAAAGAACCATACTGGAGTACATGAATATGTTTAAAATCATGTGTAGCTATCTGGAGTATGCCGAGTTCAACCAAGAGTTCATCTATGCCTTTCTTGGTATGCACCCCACTAAGATTGCGTATGCATTTATAAAACTCTACATCGATTTCATTGATACCCCTTATAAGATACCTAAACGATCAGGAACAAAGCCACAAAAGGAACAACCTATACTTACTAAAAGAGAAGCCGAATCTATTTTTGAATATCTTAAATTAACTCGCCACAACAAAGGATATTATTTCATAAGTAGATTAATGTATGAATGTGGATTGCGAATCCAAGAAGCTACAAATGTTCAACTCCAAGATTTCTATATAGCAGAGTGGGAAGAAAAATTTACCCAAAGCGGTATTCCCCACCCGATCAAGTTAAAGGTAACGGGTAAGGGAGCAAAGGATCGTATCGTGTACGTTCCCTATCTCCTCTTCATCGAGTTGTTTGAATGGGGCAAAGATAAGAAAGACGGGGAAGATTTATTCACCTTCAATCCGAATACATATAGATTGGCGTTAAGACAAACACTCATTCGCTTAGGATTAACCAAAGTAGAAAAAGGAAAGGTGAAAGGTAAGTATCATCCCCACAGCTTTAGGCACACAAGGGCAACGCTATGGTATAAGAATGGAAGATCACTCACCACCATTCAAAACCTACTAGGGCATAAAGATATTTCTACCACTCAAGGGTATCTCCAAATAGGAGAGAAAGAAGCACTAGAAGAAGAGGAAAGGTTTATGCTTGAGGAATATAAGAATAATCAAACGCAGGGGGTAACCACACCCCCTACGCCAAAATGAAACACTTATAGTAGTTTCTCGATGTTGCAAAAAAGTTCTTCACTTATTCTAATCCTCTCGCATATAAATTATTTTGTGTGTTTTCCCACATAGATGTTTTGTTAAAAAGGAAATTTGAATTAACCCCCTCGTTATTCACAAAACAACTACACACCAAATCTCCCTTTACAAATTCATTCGCACCATAAAGTAACGGGTTGGCTAAGCATTGGGTTGTTTCCTCTTGGAGGAGAAAGGTGATATACAAACAACATCCTAGTATAAGGATTATCACTACCCACATAAGCATATCTTTTTGTTTAGGTGTCATATTTATTTCTCAATAGCCGTCGCAATGCGATGAAGAATAGCCAAAAGTTCGTATCTAAAAATCCCATCGTTCTGTAACTTTTCTATTTGAGTTAATACAAGTTCTTCATTACTCGGCGATTCATCATCATCGTTCTTTTGGGAAGGTTGATTTTGAGGTTGTTGTTTTTCCTCTTCATCTTCATCATCTTCGTCATCTTCATCTTCATCATCTTCATCCTCCTCTCCTTCTTCGTCATCTTCGTTTTCTTCTGGAACTTCGACGGGTTTCTTTTTCTTCTTCTTTTTAGTCGGGGAAGGAGTTGATGATGTCGGAGATGGACTTTTGTTTTTGTTTTGTTCTTTTGACTTTTTTATCCTTTCCATCATCGCTTTTATATCTTCTGCCATGTTGTGTATTACCCCCTTTCACTTCTTGTAAAACTTGATAATAAGTAAAAATTACATCTTCAATTCGTTTACGATTCATGCCCTCTTTTAATAACATCATTCGTATATCTTGTTCATTAAAGTCTTGCTCTATCATCATAATAGAAAATTTAACATCGTCGGGATCAGCTTCTTTACGTTTGAAAAATCCCTTTACCATTCTTTTTCGTTGTGAGGGAAGTAGTTTATAGACGATCCATCCAATAACAAACAATACCCACACGATAATAGCAAGTATAAAAAAGATTTTTAAAAATGTTATTATTATATCTCCTATCGCCATTATTTCTTTTTCCTATTCTTTTTATTTTTCATTTTTTCTTTTTGTATTCTATATAACATACGGGGATCGATTTCATGTTCTCTCAATATTTCATTACAGCGACGACAACGAATAAGTTTATCGGCATCACGTACCACTACATCATCTATTTTACCAAAATAATATTCACATTCATGATACGGTTTATCCTTATTTTTCATTAGTCAAACATATAATCAGAGTGTGTTAAATTCCAGTAAAGTTCTATTGCACAATCCTTACAAAAACACATCTCTCGATCACGTTTTTTTATAGCGACTTTTGCTTCATCACTACAAAAATCACACACTCTATCGATTTCTTTTATTTCCATTTGTTGATTTCCTCCTTATCATGAGTGGTAAAACAAAAGCGGGAATTAATCCTCCCTTACTTTGTTCATTCTCGTATTGTTGGATGCGTTGCATGATCGTGTCTGCTCGTGCCATAATACTATCTGTTTTTTCAAGGATCGTTCCATATTGATGAAAGAATATAATGAGTGCTAGGGTTATCACAATAAAGAATATGGCATAACCAATAATAAGCCCATATTTTTCCCAAAAAGATTTTTTATCAAGGCGTTGTTCTAGAAGGCGATCAATAGCCAACCTCGTTAATCGTGCTTCTTGTTTAACATATTGCACTCCCGCCTTTTTGGATACTTCGTCGAGATCGTCCATAGAAAAATTAATCCACTCGCCATCTTCCCTAATGTAATGCCAAAACTCATTCTTAGCCGATTGAATTTGTGCGGGGGCGATCCACTTTGTAAAACCTTTTCCTTTTACATACCATAAAGTATCACCCGCACGACCGAAAGGAACGGGTTTTGCCTTTGCCATCCCCACCCTCGTGGTAACATTACCCACTTTAGAATAAAGGGGAATGATAAATTTGTATTTTTTATTATTGATATAAAAATAAAGTAAGATGCCAATCCCCCCAAGTATGAGAAATGCAACAACAATAATTCCAAGTATTAATAAAAAGGCGTTTCCCGCTCCCGCAAAATTAATATTGCCTATACCAAGTGTACCCGCTAGATCAACCCCCTCTGCCATTATTCCTTCTTTTCCTTTTTAGTTTCGGGGTTCTTAGAAGAAGATAAATCTTGTGTATGCCCACACGATCGACACTGCCACTCCTTAGTTTTCAACCTCATATAACCTAATTGTGATCCACAATTTAAACATCGCATTTTTTGTTCATTGTTCATCACACACACACTCTTTAAATCTTTATAAAGTTTTAGCCATTACACAACAAGCGAAAAGAGATAATTAACAAGTGAATACATCGACCATCCTACACACACCATGATAATAAATTTTTCAATCATAGTTTCAAAAACCCATCCTTGCGATCGGATTTTACCGACGGTATCGTATAGTGTTCTATGGGATAGTGGCTTTATGCGTCTTTCTTCATCCATTGGTGAAATTTTGTTTTACCCTCCTTAAAATCTTTTTGATAACGATTGGATGAAATGTAAGCAAAACATTTCGGACACACAGTACACGTTCTTTTTACGGCGGGAAATTCATGATAACATCGCTTACATTCTACAATGTGCATTTCGTTTTTACATTCGGAGCAATGGGGTTTAGTTTTATAATATGCGACCATACCTTTAATATTGCATTTACATTTTGTGCATTTCATTTGAAAAATTGTTCATAAATATTTAATTCCAATTCCTCGTCGCTAATATCAAAATCTTTAGTATAAATTATGTGCCATCTCTCTCGATAGTAAAATATTATATGCTCGACATGGGGAAGATTAGTTGAAAAGTAAGTCATTTCCCTTCCTCCAATTCTTCTTTATTTATAATTGAGTTTTGAGTTACTGGAGCCTCCCATATATCCTCTTCGGTGAGATTGAAAAAATCAAGCCATAACTCGTCGCAAGTATGACACATCCCACAATCTTTATTTATTTCTTTATATCGTTTTATAGCCAATGCTCGAAGATCATCTTCATAAATCATTATATCGGTAGTTCCATCGTAATTTCTTACTATTCTTTTTCTCATATTTTTTAGTGTTTCAGGCTTATCCATTTTTTTTTCTTTCAAATCTTTATTTCCCCATAATTTTTTCCATTCTTTTTTCCAACCCCTCACATAACAATCAGTACATTCCATAATGATATGAATTTTATCATGTTTTTCTCCGCAACATTCGCATTTATATTTTGTCATTTTGTACCCCCTCACTTGGAATAAATTTTAATATCTCGTTGGCGAAACGTTGCATTTCTAATTCCATATTTCTAATGTATCTTTGGGCGATCTTATCAATTTGTGTAGTTGTTGGTTTCTTCATTTTATATTAAACTCCTGTGCTTCTTTTTTTACTATGTCTCTTACTTCGCTCATTGTTTTTTGTCTTGAATTATTTTCTATGTAGGTGATCAAGACTAGTCCAGCTAGTACAAGGTCTATGCCAACCCAACACGCAATTAAAAGAATATGAAATAACTCAATCATTTTCCTTCCTCCAAATCTTTTATATCTTCTTCAAGGTATCCTAACGAACAACAAGTGTTTCTACAAAAAACTTTTTTGGGATGACCAAAAATTCCAGCTATATTCTTTTTCGTAATTTTTTGTTTGCAAAATTTACATCTAATGTTTTTCAATCCAAGTATCTCTTTAATTTCATTAAAGGAATCTTCATTAAAAGTTATTGTTATTTTATTCTTTTCGCTCATTTCCCTTCCTCCAAATCTT
>LFUG01000142.1_pt1 | contig 20302 bp, 33 predicted proteins | sample 633461 | NCBI WGS metagenome assembly LFUG01 (sample SAMN03781033, study PRJNA287316) | hypersaline lake metagenome | isolation source: virus filtrate of water collected from the Namib Desert Eisfeld playa | place: Namibia | collected 2013 | reverse complement strand
AAAGTAAGCACTTTAACTAATCCTTTAGGTTTGGCAATTGCGAAACCTAATCCCATTGGTGCTGGCACTGATATTATCCGACAAAACATTGCTACTACTTGGAGTTACGTTGTAGATTTCTCCTTAGCAAAAGTCAGTGTTTATCCAGTGGTTGGTGGCTCTAGTCGTGAGGTGGCATTTACTGATGTTTTCCCTAACGCAGAAGTAGTGGCTACGGCAGAAACCGCAACGGCAGATAGTTTGGCAATTGCACTTTCTGATCTTCAAGATTTTAATGCCGAAGCTACCATCGCTAATTTGCAAGGTAATTTAGGTAACGATCAGCGTCCTTTGTTAGAAAGCCTTACTCGCATGGTGTTCAATCTTGCTGATGTTCGTACAGCTTCCGTAGCGAGTGCCGTACAAGCCAAAACACGAGGTAACGTCAATGGTTCTAACGTTCCCAACAATTTCTTTACTGATACTACGTTTGTCGAAAGTGACGCATTTAAACTTGGCTGGTTTAGTGCGAATTACAGCATGACTTTTGAGTACAAATTAAATCAAAATTCTCAACAGTTTGATGTGAATGTAGTTAATTCTTAATCTTTTTACCTTAAGGTGTGTAGGTTAACCTTATTACTTAAATTATGGTTGCATTTAATAGTTTTGAACTAACAGACATCTACGTTAACGATTTTAATCAAACTGCGAAAAGAGTAGGATTCCGAAGATCGGTCGCCGCGCCAGAAGCTCCTAATACTGGCGGTTTAGATTTGCCTGATTTAGTTGAATCTGGTCGTTGTAGTAGAGGAAGCAACTTTTTTGCTCCAAGATATTTAGAGGCTTTGTTAAACAACGGCAATAGTTATCAATACGTGCTTCCTGACAAAAGTAATTTAGGAGAAGCCGCTGGTGCTTTACTTGATCTTTCTAACGTCGATTGCGTGAATTATGTTGGTGAAGTGTGGGACATAATTCCTGAAAGCATCCTTACTAATACTTACAATAAAACGGCGACTTTCCCTTTAGACCCTAGTAATGCCAGAATCAGTGGAAGTTTCCAGTATCAAAGCGATTTGAGTGCTATTGGTTTTACTCGAAAACAATTAAACGTTATGCAATTTCCTGAAACCTTTAGTGCTATTGCTACAAACGAAAATTGTGTGCAAGATTTCCAAGAGGGAGGGATTTGTGTGACGACTATAGAGGGAATCACACCGCGATTTTTTACCGCGATTGCTTTTGGTAATGAAGATCGTACAAAACAAACCAGTCGTCAGGTTAAAGTTAGTGCTTCAACTGGACTAGGTTTATTGTCTTGTGCTAACGCAATTGCTCCTTCTGTAGTGTGTTTACGTTATCGCGGAGAAAAAATTAATGATGTGGGAAGATTCTTAACAAACTAATGGCAAGTTACTTGGGAAGTTATACCAATGATTTTGGCTATCAAATTAACGGTGCTTTACTTCCTGTTTATTTAATTCAGAACAATAGACGACTAAATACCAGTGATGAATTTGACAGTCAATTTTTAACTTCAACATTTACTAACCATGCTTCTTTATCAACAAACAACAAAGGATGTGAAATAGTAATTGTAAGGTTACGGCAGTTAATAATAAATTTAGGTGAAGATTTAGATTTATTTATTACTCTGCCCTTTGTTGGGGGAACTGTCAAACATATTGATTTGCTAAATGAAATAAATAACTTGACGAATTATAACTTTTTTTGTTTGTCAGGCGAGATTCACAGAGGAATGATTGAGTTTTATGTCAAGTGAAACTAGAAGGTATAAAGATAGAATTATTAGGTATAGTTCAGACATAGGTCGAGACTTTATTTTTTCTCAGCGCATCTACACTAATCCTGACACACCAATTACTGCATTATTTGAATCAAGACAAATAACTACTGACGAGAAACCTCCCAGAAGTAAACCTTTTGAAGCTAGAAATAGTGTTGCTTGTTTTTTAAGTAGTAATAGACAAGGATTTTCTGAGCGAAGTGTAATTATTCCTTATTTACCTACTGATGATTTTTTCTTACAGCAAATCAAAGAAATAGCTAATTATCAAGGAGTAGAATCTCAACAATATATTGGAGAAACTCATACCACCAATACAGGAGCATTTCTTTGATATGGTTGAAGTCAACACAATTTTTGACGGGGTTACAGCTACTGATGAGATTTTAGAATCTTCTGTCTTTGTTAATGCTGATTTTTTGTTTTTTGAGACTCCAAACTTAGCTAGTAATGAAGGCTATGAACTGGCGGTTTCCCTATCCGTAAACATAGTTGAAGAATTAGACATTAATACTGTTGATTTCGGCAACCGAGAAATACCAATAGAATTTCCTAACAATGTTGCAGATACTCAGGTTTTAATTCCTGTACCACGAGAAATAACACAAACAAAATTAAACTGTAAAATACTGCTGATTACAACACAAGAAATTAGATTAATTATTCATGCGGTATCTTCACAGGTACTAAATAGTGAGTTATTAGAACAACTAGAAAACAACAATAATAACAGTCAAAATCAAGGAGAACAAATAATCGATACTATCATCGACATTATTAAAGTAAGTGGAGGGGACGTTTCTGCACTGCTACCTTTAATTGAAAATGTTGTGACTATATTAGATTCTTTAAGCGGTATTGAAATACCAGCATTACCACCTTCTGTAGATACAATTAGTGAACTAGAGGCGTTTTATTAAAATGACACAACAAAGAACCGTAATTCAATCTGGCAATAACTCACTCCGTGCTTACGAGGTGGACGGGATACTAACACCAGCTAAAGGATTAGATGAGTATGTGCAGTTAATTTTTAACAGTAAGGCAATTAACCCTTTTCCTTTTCCTATCGAATTCCTTACTGCCGTTTTAGATATTAATGGGTTGCCTAGTCAAGGTGATATGTATTCTATAAAAATAGACAATTGGGTATATTATAGAAATACTTTTAATCCTGATTTAGCTTCTAATTTTTCTGAGGTTTTACCAGCATTAATTGTTTTACCTAATCAAGAAATTGAATTTGTCTCGTTTCAACAAAATTTTAGTAGAGTGAGATTAATTGCGAAAAAATGTGCTTTTATTCAAACCGTTGATACATCGGTAGATTCTTAATGTTTAATCAAGTTATAAAACAAACAGCAATTGGTGAATTTGATGTATTTTGGGAAGGAATTAGGGATAGTCTTTTGCACTTGAACTTTAATCCAATAATTACTCAACACAATTTATCAGGTATTTACTGCTTATTACATTGGCAAGCCAAGCCTAAGTATTATAGGCGTTGGGGGATTTATTATTCACCTCACGATTACTATTATCCATTTAATTGGCATGAATTAAGAATAAATGAAAAAATTATAGCTAAGGCTTTAGACATTTCAGAAAGTAAATTCAAGACAGTGCCATCGGCAGTTATTTATTTACAAGCAAAACTAACTAAAACCAACGAGGGGTTTATTGTAAATGGAATATAGATACATCATTCAACAATCTATTGAACAACAACCTATACAATGGGAAACTCTTGGATTAACAATATCAATAATAGGTGGTACGATAGGCATTTTTGTAACTGTGTTGAAAGTGTGGTCTGAAATTAACACTTTATATCAACATCTTAAAAATCAAGATATTTTATTTAAAAAGCAATTTGAAATTCACGATGATAAAATCAATCGGATTGATGAGGACTTAAATCAATTCATGCAGGAATATAGAGACGATAAAGCCATCCTATACGATCAACTTTCTGAGATTAGAAAATTGATGTGGAATGGAAACGGTATTGATAAACTTGTAAAACAAGGAGTAATTACCAAAGAACAAGCCGACAAAATTAAAGCTCACCAATTTTAACTATTATTTGATTTGTAAAACTTTTTGACAGCGATCAAGATGCCAACGATAAGTCGGACGAGCCGAGTTATTCCGACTGATATCCCGCCAATGCACTCTTTCTTTGAAAGTATTATCCTCACGCAACCGCAGCAGATGTTTAGAGCTTATGCCTAACTTAGATGCGGCGATCGCGGTTGATACCCAATTACTCATTTATTCCTCCTTTTTCGGTCGCCACTCACCATTAATGTTTTCGGCTGGCGTAAGAGCAAATCGACAAGTGTCATGTCGTCGCCCGATCGCTTGATCAGCTTCATTTACATCCCACACTCGGAAGCCATCATCTGGATGAAATTTTCCAGATTTCTTATACCAAATCGACTGAATCCAAAGAAGTTTCTCCCCTTCAAAGCAATATCTCCCAGGTTTAAATATTTCTCCTTGCTGATAATCGGTACTCGCTACAGGTTGAGGATCAGCAGGTCTTAAGTTTGGGGGTAATTCCTGCTTTTCCACTTGATCAATCTCATAAAACCCACTTCCTCCCTTATCGAATTTGATCTTTATTTGATTTCTCTCTTTTAAGAAATCGACAACTGTAGCAAGTAACCCATTGGGGCAAGAAACGCGATCGCCTACCTTAAATTTCTGATCTTCCTGATCCGATCCGATCTGATCCGATCGGGACGGATCAGATTGACGATCGCTTTTACGATCGGATCGAGAATCCTTTTCTGATGGGGGTTTGGGGTCGATCTGATCATCTGATCCGATCGGATCGCTTTTTTGATCGCTTTCCCGATCGCTTTTTTGCTCATTTTTAATGATCAGATGATCAGATCGGCTAGAATCCTCATTTTCTGGGGATAAAATCTGATCATCCGATCCGATCGCGATCTGATCCGATCCGATCGGATCGCTTTTCGGATCAGATCGCGGATCGCATTTTTCCCCGCCGTCATCTTCGCGACCGACCCAATAGATTTTCTTCCGAGCATCTCGCGGCGATCGAGTAGAGGAGCAAACAGCATCAGCCGCTAAGTCACCACAAGCGCGGCGAACCGCCCCCAAACTTCCCCCTACTTCATTAGCAATTTCTTCGCACTCAAAGCGAGTCGGGGCATTATTCACCAAGAAAGCGGCTACTCTGTCTTTCAGATTTAAGCGTCCCTCTAGTTCTCGATCATCCTCGATCTTCTTAATATGATCATGCTCTCCCAAGCAACTCCATGATTTATCGTCGGGATTAAATTCGAGCTTGTACCGAGCAGGGCGGCGAGTCCGTGATTTTTCAATGGTGAAAATTCTGTCAGTGCTGTCGGGGGCTGGGGAATCAGGATCGCTTTCCAGTTTCCAAACCTCACTTACCGAGTTAAAAATCGCCCCCGTCCCCCGTGCATCACCATTTTTGCTCGAATGGTGAATGATCATAAACGTGCAGTTAAACTCTTGGGCGATATCTCTGAGGAGCAAAATTGGACGAGCATATTCAGCGTCATTTTCAGTAAAAATACTATTACGGTTGATACTACTGAGAGAGTCTAAAAGCACAATGTCAGGTCGTTCCCGTTCTATTTCTTCTCTGAGATATGCCATGTGATCGGTCTGCCACTTAGTTCTGTAAAGGACTGGCATATCATTCTCGAAACCCCGATCGCGCACCGCCTGCACCATGTCATAACCTGGCTCGTCAGTTTGAATGATCATGCACTTCCGTTTCGGAGCAGTCACAGGGAAGCCGTCCCAGTGGCTACCAGTGGCGAGATGGTAAAAGAAGTTGTAAGCCAGTCGAGTTTTTCCTTTACCGCCTGGAGCGTGCAGCAAAATAGTAGAGCCTTTGGGAATGAACCCGTGCATGAGCCACTCACGCACCTCCGATCCGTACTTTTCGATCAACTGCTCTAAGTTCATCAAAGGTTCTTGTTCGGTGTGAATTAAGTGGCGAAAGTAAATAGATTGAATCTGTTTGGGATTTCTGCCGTATTCTTTCGCGATCGCCTGCATGGTGAAATCTTTAAATCCAGGATCGCGGCATTCAAGCTCGCATTTCCTCACCCGTTCGATTAACTTTTCATATTTTGCATACTCTGGATCGCGCTTATTTCGGAAAGGACTTTGAGTGATCTCTAAAATTTGGTTTTCCCAAGCATCTAATAAAGAGTCAAGATCGGCTGGTGATTCATATCCAGATTGAGCCATTTTCTGCCCAATTTCGATCCCCCGCCGTCGAATCCATTTCTGAATAATCAGATCGGCGTTATCCTTAATCCCGTAAGTTCCCACGCATCGATCGGCGATCTGTGCTAATTTCGCTATCCCCCCAATTGCGTCTAACTGTCCTTTGTCACTTAGATAGGAACGAACCTGCATTAAGTCAGGATTCTTACCCTTTTTCTCTAACTGTAAGAAGCACCGAAAAATCTTCTGGTGGGAAGATAAATAAAAGGCTTCTGTTGGTAAATGCTTGATTAATTCTAATAATTCGGGCTGTAATAAAATTGCTCCTAAAAGCTGTTCCTCAGCGTCCAAAGAGCAAGGGGGTAAAGCATCAGTAAATGTGTTATTATTGTAGTTAGTTGCTACCATTATTCTTCCTCTTACTAAACCCCTAAGCTGTTTCCAGCCTAGGGGTTTTCTAATATTTATCTAAAATGGGATTTCGTTAGTCGTCAATCTGTAACACTTGGATTGGGGGTTATAGTAAATTTCACGAGAAAGTTCGAGGTTTTGCAGTTCTCTGATAATCGTTCTTTGTTCAGCAGAATAATTAAAAGCCTCAATTATTTCTTGCAAACTCCCATCTCCCCACTTGTCTAAACAAGCAAGGATTTTCTCTCGAGTCTGCAAAGGCGATCGCGTTTTGGTTTTAGTTTTGTAATTCATGATTTCTCCCTAAAATAGATCTGCTAATTCTTCTTCTTCTTCCAATACTCCGAAATGGCAGCAATCTTCCATGACATCTCTTGTTAGGTATTCCTCTCGATTGAACCAGTAAACAAGTGCCTTCTCTGCTTCTGGAATTCCCTCCAAATAACTTACTGCGGCTTGCTTGATTGCTTCTCTCATTTCGCATTTCTCGCGGATATCTTCTAATTCGGCGTAGTTTATTTTTCCATCTCTATCAAACATATTCGTATTCCTCTTGCTAACTGGGTAAACACTTTCCGTGCCACTGCGAATTCTCTCAACAGGAAAAGCAGGAAGCCATGGTGCTTTAGTCATCTAGCCCTCCGTCTAGCCAAAACTCAGCTTGTTGTACTTGCTCTTTCAATCCGATATAGGAAGGGAATCGGTTTTCTAGGTTTATTTTCCAGTTTCCGCTTTTTTCAATATCAGCGATAAAATGAGTCGTGCTTTGCAGTAACTGACCGACCCAAAATCCCAACTCTTCATTAACTTGAATTAATTCGGATCGGGTGAGGTCAGCTTGCATCTTTTGAGTTTTTCGTAGCTTTGTCATTGTTTTCTCCTCTTAGATCGGCGAGTATTTTTTCGGCTCGTTTTCGTCGTTCAATCTTTCGCTGCTTGGCTTGGCTGGTCATTCCTGCTCCTTGTTTATTCGCTCTTCTAATTCAGCCATTAAACGTTTGTTTTCGTTGATTTGCTCAGCTAGCATTTCGCCCAATTGACGCTTGCTGTATTTTTGAGCAAACCAATTTCCCATAGCCGCTGGTTGAACCATGTTTTTATGAGTAGGCATTATTCCTCCTGATTCAATGCGTGAATTAAAAAATCGGCATAAGTCAACGCCGCTGTCACAACATCTGGGAAATCCATGTTTGTAGCAGAGTTAGCTAATAAGCCCTGCATCGCCATTGCGGCGAAAAACTCGCGTTTGGTTAAACCCCATTCATCTAAAGGGTTTGTTTTCTGACTCATGCTCTGAGGGTCAATCATCATTCCTCCTTAAAAAACAGAAGAGCGACCTGGGTAAGATTCCGCAGTCGCTCGTGGTAGTTGGTCGATCGAGTCTAAGTCGAGATTTAATCGGCAGGCGAGACGCTCCGCCTGCTCTGAATGTTCACAGGTGTAAATAACCGTGTAAGTGTCGTATCCTTCGCCGATCACGCGACGAAAGATGACTGATTTCTCGTTTCGGTAGAAGTAGCCAGATTTAGTCATTAGTATTTGCTCCAAAATTGGCTAAATACTGCTCTAAGGCTCGTTTAACAACTTCAGACTTGGAAGTTTCTTCCTTTAGGGAACAAATCGCTACATTGAGGGCTAAATCTCTTGGAAGCGATATTTGCATTACCTTTTTTTCTTCGGTTTTCATACTTATGATAGCCTGATTGACGAATATCCTAGTCATTAATGATAAACTAATTCGTCATGGTTGACAATAGAATGGAGTAGAAAGACACTCATGCTGTCTCGACACTCATGCAACCATGAACTTAAGAGAAAGAGAAAACTTATCTAACTTAATCAAGAAAAGTCGGGGAAACCTGTCTCAGCGAGCTTATGCTAAACAAGTAGGGGTTAATTATGCTTCAATAAGAAATTGGGAAGAGTGCATTTATGCACCAAATACAGAAGGACTTGAGAGACTAGCCAAAGCGATGGGATACTCTTTCGGTGAATTAATGAGAAAAATAGAAACTGGTGAAGAAATAGAATCCGCAACTTTACCTGTCGAAAAATTAGAGCGATACATTAAGAATTTAGATCGTGAATCTTTTATTAGGCTTGCTCATACTGTATTTGCCATTATGAGTTCGATGATAGTTGAGCCGTCGGAAAACTCATTAACAGAAAATTCTAATAATTTAGTTAGAACCAAATAAAAAAGGCGCGGAATCTATCCACGCCTAGTGTTTACAGTGTTTACAGATTACTCAAGGATTCTCCAGATTTCGACAGTAAACCCTTGATTTGCAAAATCAGGAAAACGCGATCTCATTCGCTCTAAAGCCTCTTGGGGAGAGTAAGCGGTAATATAGTAGCCATCCCGTGCATCTAATTCGATATGACCTCGACAATTAGGGTTGTCGTAAACAGCGTTAACAGTGCAACGATACTCACACTTACGACCTGGGAATCCTTCACAAACATAATCATCAGAATCGTGGCGATCATAATCAACCTTGCCCCGACGATAATTATCTCGTTCGTATTCCTCCCGCCGTTGGTTTCGTTGCTCCTGATAAGCGACCATAGCTTTCTGGAGTTCGATAAAATTTCGAGCGGATGGACAATCAGCGAAAATCGAAAAACTTAATTCCAGTTGATTCTTGTTCATTGGTATAATTAGAAATGTCCTAGCCGTAGGTGGTAACTACGACTAGGGTTTACAACGTTGACAAACTAAAGGGCGTTACCTTCGTGGTGACGCTCTAAAGTATTTAACAGCCGTGCCGCTTCAAAAGCAATACCGTATTTACCCAATAACTCGTGAGTGATAAGGTAAAGCCCATTAGGAGATAAACTCCCCATCAAGTAAGCCTTATAAGCCTCTTTGAAACATTCCAAATCCTGTTCCGTCATCAGATGAGATAATTTATTCATTTCCCCTCCTTACGGCGTTGGATTTCTTGGAAAAGTAAGTTAACCTCTGAGTCCTGCGAGGCTTGAATAGGCTTCTCAGGGCAAAGGGTGGCACATACATCAAGAAACTGGTCACGGGTAATCCGACCTTGCTTGTAAAGCACTAAAGCATTCTCCAAGAGTTGCTTATCAGCGTGCTTTTCGGTCTTGCGATCCTCGTAGTCGTCAAAGGCTTCAAGGAAATTAATCAATCCATCAACGAAACCAGGGGAGAGAAACGCACGTAACGCAAGCTCTAACGGGTCTTGAGCCATTTTTGAACTCCTTTTATTTAGTTTTGGTTGGTTCAGTACAATTCCTAGTTAACCACAGTTAACCTAGTATTGTCAACCCCTGTTAACCAAATTTTATGTAAAAAGTGGAAAATCCTATTAAATCAGTTATTGACTAGGTTTACTAATGTTAACTTTAGTTGTTATAACCACAGTTAACTCCCTTTGTCAACCAGTGTTAACCAAAGTGTAATATTTTACAAATAATTGACATGAGTCTTTCAACGGTTTACACTTGTTTACAAGTGTAAACCACAATAAACCACAGAAGATGGCTAACAGGGAAAAACCTAAAATTGCAGCAACTAGATTGACAGAGCAAGAATATCAAGCATTAGAGGAAATTGCAGCCCAAAAAGGGGTTTCTGTGTCGATGATTATTTATGACTGCCTTTCCAAGCTGATTGGAGGGGAGATAAAAGCATCGATTGGAATAGTAACAGAGCAAATTTTACATGATCATCTAGAACATCTTAAGGAAGAACTACTAGAGGAACTCAAGCAACAGCAACCTGAAAAGGAACAGCCAAAGATATCTCTCCCCAAAGAAGACGGCGGGGAAAAACGCCAGCCGTCAAAAGCGATCATCCCATCCGATCAGTCTAGTCTTTCAGCGCGAGCTTTATCTAAAAGATTAGGAGTTGGTCGAACAACCCTAACCCGTTGGAAAGACAAAGGAAATGATTATCTTGCTGAGAGGACCCGAGAGCGCGATCCAGAGGGTAAGGCTTGGGTATTTGATGAGCAAACTAAAATGTATGTAGAAGCCAATGGAATTTGAATGGGATGAGGGGAAGAGGCAAAGTAACCTGCAAAAGCATGGTGTAGATTTTGAGGATATTAAACCTGTGTTTAAGGGAAATCCCATTCAAAAAATCGACACTCGTAAAGACTACGGTGAAGAAAGGATAAACCTTATAGGGGAAGTTGATAACGAAATCTTCTTTATTACCTACACTATACGCAATTCAAAATATCGTATCATTAGCGCAAGGAGGGCAAATAGCCGTGAAAGAAGAAAATATTACCAGAGTCTCTTTTGAAGAATGGGGAAAGATGAAAGGTAACACTGACTGGGAACGCTTAAGAAATATGACTGAAGAGGAAATTGAGCGAAATGCGCTTGATGATCCTGATGCTCTTCCTTATACAGAGGAGGAATTAGAGCAATTCGAGCCAGTGCCGTTTCCTCCTCCCAAAGAATGGAGGAAAGCCCATGAAACTGATTGATAAGCAATGAAGCTCACGCTGCACGCTTACCCTATAACTTTTCTTTATCATTCACAACCTTTGCTCTGACAGGGATGTAGGAATCAAGCCTTAAAAATGTTCATGCAGTGAACATTTTAAGGCATCGGAGCGTCTGGACGTTCCTTCCGATTCATCAAAACCTCATAAGCTCGTTGGTGATGTCTTTTGGTGATCCAGTGGTGATAAATATCGGTATGAACCTTAACACTGTGACCCATTTGCTGCGCTGCCAACGACAAATCAAGCCCAAACTCTAGCGCTCGAACCGCCCAAGCGTGCCGTAAGTCGTAAGGACAAAATGGCACGTTTTCGCGCTTAAACGCCTGATTAACGCGGTGTCCAAGCTCCGAATTGTTTTTCCCCGTGCAAGCAGGAAGCTCCCCCGAATGAAGCCCGAACGCTGAAACCCATTCAGGATGAATCGCCCACACTTGACGAGAGCCAGTTTTCCCCTCCGTGACTGTCAGGATATTCCCCTCAAACCGCTCCCAGTCGAGATAGAATAACTCGTGAGGACGCAAGCCAAAAACAGCCAAAATCGCAAACGCTAACCGCCAGCCGTCATTCTTAATTTGGGAAAACTGTTCCGCGATCATTTCATCCGATGGAATATCTCTAGGCTTAACTCTTGTCGGAGAATACTTCCCGCGATAAGGTTTCGGATCAAAATCAATCCCTGCAAACTTGGCTAACTGTCCCAATGCTGAACAATACCGCTTCCGAGTTTTCGTGTCAGGCTTAGTCGAGACAATCATTTCCAGCAAAACCTCCTTACTCAGAGGCTTTTCTAGAGGGAGATGATTAAACACCTTTTGGTAATCCCCTTTCCACGTCGTCTCACTTTTAGCCGTCCGTTCCCTGCGGTGAAAATAATCCTGCTCAAACCGTTTCACCCAGTCTCCAATAGTTTCCACTTTTCTTACAGACTTGAGATAAGGTTGCCACGAAAACTGCTTGAACGCCAAAAGCCCACCGATCTTAAACGCCTCCTTTTCTGCAGCCTGTACCCCCTTCGGATTTGCCGAAACTCCCAATGCGATCCTCTGTTGATGAGGTTCAGTTCTTGAAGAATGAGGTTTGGGAGGAAGCGTCGCCCGTAAATGAATCCGATCACAATGCCTTTCGATTCTAATTTTTAATTGAGCCGCTTTTAACCGTCCGTTAGCTTGATTGATCCGTCCCTGAATATCCATGACTAAAACTTGCCTAAAATTTTTGTCCTATTAGTCCTTATTAGACCAATTAGTCCTCATTGACGCAACCATCAACAGCCAAAACTTAGACAGAATCGGAGACTGAAGCAATTTTTAACAGCTTAAAAAATGCCAGGACGCAGATTTGAACTGCGGACACGGGGATTTTCAGTCCTCACCCCCAACACCTAGAATACTGCATCAGCAACAGTTTAGCACATTCGGATTATTTCATGCCTAAATCTTGCCTATAATGAGGGATTGAAACGGTTGGAGGCTGAATTTAAGCGTGGGACTCCAAATGAAGTTTCAATAACATCAAATCCCTAAGAGGGATTGAAACTAACTCAGGTTAAACACCGAACATAGTGGAGGTTCACCGTTATTGGCAATCCACTTAAATAAAAATGCTTTTTTCCTAATAAATTCGCCAGTTTTAATGTTGCGAGTTCTCTTGCTGTATCTTCTAGAATTTTCCTTTTCGTCACCTTCAATTAAAATATCTACAATATCATCGAATAAATTGTCTGTATCCTCATTATCTACATCAGTTTCGTTCGCATAAAATCTTACATATCCATAAGGTTCTACACTAAATTCTGCTTTTATTTCTCCAAACTTAAGACTTGCTGGGAAAACATCTTTAATATCCTCAGAATCTAAATCCTCTTTAGGTGAGGGAATAGAAATTTGTTTAGTCCAGATTTTATATTCTACTGGGTCTGTGTCTGGTATTTCCTCTGATAGTTCGTAGATAATTTGTAGTTGGGTTTTCATTCCCAGTTGTTCGGGTTCGTTATTTTTGAAGTTACGAATAGGAACAAAACATTCGTTTATATTGCTATCTTTAGGTTTAATTCCTTCTGTAAAATTACCTGACCTGTTACTATCGTCGGGAGTACAGTGGATGTATTCAACATTAATATGTCCTTGACCATCTATGCTTTGATAGGCATTGTTTGAAGAAAACAAAAATTCTGTCGCAAGATTCGACAGGTAACTACAACCAAAAACAGTCATTAATTGTGTGTTGGGTAAGAATCTTAAAAAATTACTAGGTAATAAATTAAGCGTTAAAACGCAAGCACCTGTTAAAGCATCTCCAATTGCTGTTTGTTTCAGGGTTTTTATTAAAAATTCAAAAAATTTTTTAGCGTCATCTTTAATAAAATCCTCTTGGTTTAACGCTGATGAATCTTCTTCACAAATTCTATAAATTGCGGGTGATTTTGTAATAGGCGAGTGTAACATACACCCATACGTTCTACTGAGCGCATCGTCTTTTATACTTTGCAATTTTTTCTCTAGAGCAAAAGACGATGGTGTAGAAGGAATAGTAATGGTTATGAAATCATCGCTAACTGGTAGTCTTCTATCTGGAATGTTAGGCGGTGTGTTGGGAGGTTCTATAGTGGGGGGTGTAGGTTGAGGTCGCCTATCCTGGTTGTCGAAAGTAACTGGAGGTGGACTAGGTTTAGGTAATGGTTCAGGTGATGGTTGTGGTGACCCGTCATCGGTATTTGTGTTGTCTCGTTCGTTATTGTCGGTGCGTCGAGGGCGGGGAACATTGTGTTCGTCGGTAGGATTACGGTAAAAAGGCTTATCATCTTTATTATCAAGAAAAAGACATCTAAATCTACCATTTTCATCCCACGTAGGAGTACCGGCTCTAATTTTGCAATCTAATTCGTCAGAAGCATTGATAAATTCTCGAACAATAGCACGAGGGATTCTAAAAACCATTACCATTAGATGCCACCTCCATCAATTTGTTGCTTAATTTCATCAATGATTTCTTGCAATTCTTCTGGGTTTGCATTTCTAATAGCTTGTACGTTCTCCTCAGAAAGCGTAAATTTATCTCCTAGTAACGGCGCTATATTTTGCATAAGAATTGTCCACAGTTCAAATAGTCTGGGGGCGTTATCCGCAAAAGCAGGATGATAAATTTTGCTCTTAATATTTTCGCCCTTAGTTTCTTCTAGTCCCGTTACAGCTTCAAAAAATTTAGGTTCGATTGGTAAGCCAAAAATTCCAAGTAATTCGTAAAGCACGGCGGTGTTAAGCATTGATGAAACTTCTGCACTACTACTACGACGAGAAATCTCACTCAACATATAAACCGCTTCTGCAACGAGACTATGTAGCCCCTCGTAAGTGCAGATTTTATTAGCGAAAATAGTTTGAGTGCTGTTTTCAGGGTCTTGTACTTGTATGTCCTCGACGCTTCGCAGTGCAAACGCACCTGATTCTTGCAAACCTAAACTTTTGTCGAGGTCGTCGAGTATCTGGCGGTAAAGCTGAGGCAAATTGTGAACTAGCATCAATCCTGATGGTTCGATGGAGGTTGGCTCACCTGTAGTATCGTCGATTTTGAATTGGTTTGACATAGCCTCGTAAACTAACCTCAGTTCACTAACCTCCATAGGTGCTTCGGTTTGGATCGTGATATCACCAAAAGTAATTTGATCTGTGCTAACTGGCTCTATTTCGATTACTCCAAAAAACCCGAACCGATAACCCTCTTGCACAAGTACGGTATTATCAGGATCGTCATCTACTAACGACTGTCGCTTGACCTCTTTAGGTTTGTAGGGTGTACCGTCCGCAAGCATATTGATTCCGAGTGCGATTGCAATTAGCTCGATGTAAGCACCTAAGTTAGCAGTTCTAGGAAAATTTAAGCCTGATTGAGTGCCTGTATAAGTGGCGTACTTATCAGCTTCTAATGCTTGGTGAATTTCTTTGATTCTAATACTATCAACCATTTCTTAATTCGGGAATGTCGCTGTTTACAGGGTAGAAATAATCGTACCACCAACTATCAATTGTATTAATTGCGCTCTCAGTAGTTAGTAGTTCTCTGTTGTCGGGGTAATTAAAAATTAAATCACAAATTGTTGTATCAATCGTTTCAGTAACTTTCTTTTTAGTATAAGTAACATCCCTGTATTGCTGTATTGGATTGTCACAAAGAGTTGTTTGGGAAACCAAATAAGTAGAACCGTCTGAATTAGGATCGCCTCTTACTGTTTCAGTTTGTTCATCGTCAATCAAGACATTAGCATCGGAATCGAAGTTACAGTCATTACTTAACGTTGCTTCTGTGATATCTTTTGCAAAATAAACTTGATCAATTTTTAATTCATTTTGTTGTCTGTAATACACATTAAAATCAACATCTCCAAAATCACTAAAATTTATATTCGATAAATTCCAATGATTATTGTTAGCTTTACTGACTAAAAGAAAACTAAACTGCTCTTCATTAACGTCGAAAAAGGATTCCTCTAGTAACTCATTAACTGTTTCATCTCTAATGTTGAAAACGTTAGTGATATCCCAAAAGAAATTATTAGTAGAAAATTCCCCTTGAAGTATTATACCAGTAAAGAAATTAGCGTCTTCATTATCTTCGATTATTACTGGTAAATTGCTGGAAGTTTCAGATTCAATTTCATCTTTCAGAATAAGAGGTGGTTCAGCAACTATAATGAATGGTTCTTGCGAGTCCGAGTTATCCGTATCATTACATTCTATTGTGTTAGCGAAAGCCCGCATTGCTTCTTTAACTTGTTCGTCATCAGCGTCTCCCCAGAGATGCCAAGAAATTGGACAACAATCTTTAGTAATTTGCCTAGTCTCTTCAATGCTAAATTCATTTTCTATAGTTTGTGTTGACTTTGTTACTCTCTTCTGTAAAATTTCTATTTGACTTTGATTGTTAACTTGTGGCAAGGGAAAATCGATATTATCAAATAGCAATTCGTTAGCTAAAATTTGTTTAATTTCATCGCTAATATCATCACCGTAAAGTATTAACACATCAACTGACCACGGCAAAATATTATTAGGTTTCCATTGAAAGTTTATATTATTTATTCCTAAAAAATCTTTATGACTTATTTTATTGCTACCATCATAGTCTTTTTGTAGATAAGTTAATCTAATTTTTGTTGGTTGTGAAATAGGGATAATACCTTGAAACAAATCGTCAACGTTTTGACCAAACTCTGTGACGATGTTTTGCACATTGTCAAGTGAGTTAACAAGACGAAAAGCATCAATAACCTCGTAAATTTTAATAACATATTCATCATAGGGAAAGTCACTCGGAGTAAACCTTTCATAAGCTAAAAAACTATTAATAGGGGTAAACCCCAAAGATAAAAGGGTGAAAGGATTAGCAAAAATCCCAACGGTATCAAAAAATCCTGAGATATCTTGCAAACCTTTAGGAAAAAGCCAAGTAATTATATCGTAAGTTTGATGAATGTCGTTGCAAAATCGTTGAGGAAGTTTAACGAAATTTTGACCTTGACTTATTAATGGATCGAGTGGATCACCGTCTGGAAACCAAGGAGTAGTGTTAAATTGTGACATTTTCGTGGGGATATTTGGTGGTAAGAGGTAATTCGAGAAAATCGCATAATCCCTTAATGTCAAGATTATCGATATCAAGCAAGAAATATTCGGTCAGAAATGAATCAACATTTTTTAGATGTTGAGTCGGTAATTTGTCATAAAGTTGAGAGCGGATATATTTTTGCCAACGATTTTTTAATTTTACTTGTTTTGTGTGGTTGTGCCACGATACTAGCCAGTCACTATTGTTGCGGTGAGTAAGTACGAACTTGGCATCAGGGTACATCAAGCTAAGTTCTCGAAAATAAATATTGCAAGGAGTATCTATAATAAACTGGTAAGGTTCAAGATTACGCCATTGAAAAGCGGTAGGGTATCTCACACCAGTCAATCCATTGTTGCGTAAAAACATTGCCAAGGAACAGTTACCCGTTTTCGGTAATCCGATACCAAAGATTTTTTGGATGGCAGAATTTGTACTTACCATTTTTTATTCCTTTTACATCTATGTAGGGTTTATAATTCTTACAACTTACATAATCTTTTGTATCAAAAAGTTCAATACCTAACTTGTTTGAAACATCATAAATTATCATATCTTGCGAAGCTATTCTTTTCTTTAATCTGGTGTGGTAATAAGTCCATTGTCTTTCTTTATATGTTTCACTGACAAGAAGTCCCGAATGTATAATCTTATAAACGATTGAACGAGGAAAGACAATACACCCTCCGAATACACATTTTTTCTTGTGCGAGAGGTTGGTGCTAATAGCGTTGCTCGGTAACTCAGGCAACTTATTTAAGGGAATTGTGTCTGGATCAATTTTCAAAAGGTATTCTTCGTGAGAGTGATAGTAGAAATCCCAAAGATATTTTTGTGTTATGTACCCCCCGCCTATAAGTTGTTTGATGTTTTCGCCAAAAGACAAGTTGATTTTGTTTTTGACACAATAAATTGCGATAGTGTTGTTGAATGTTCCGTCGAATCTTACGCTGATGGAAACATACCCAATATTTATTAGTCGAGAAAGAGTATCGATAACTTGTTCGGGGAATTCCCGAAATATATTCATATGAATTCTTATCATATTCCTTCGTTGGTAATGGTGAAGTTAATTTGGAATTCGCTAGTATCTTTAAAATACAGTGCTTGAACGGCAGGCAAACCAGACGATGCACCGAGTGAGTAAGTAACGTTGTTTGTAGAACTGTCTTTTATAGCCATGTTGTTTTGGTTGCTCAACCCCCAATTATCGCTACGGGCAATCGTCACTACGTCAATATTTTCTTTGTCAGTGGTGTTAATACGAATACTAGAACCTGTCGGTAAGTTTATGGTATCGCTCCCACTACCACCTGATTGCTGAAGATCGAAAAACATGAAAATATAAAGTCCCAGCCCTCGACCAGTAAAGAAGCTAGTAAGATCGATTGTGGTTTGAGGGAGATCATTTTGCGAGATCGCCACAAATCCAGCCGTTGACAAATCTGACGATATGTTGCTGTTTAGCGAATAATTCAAATCGGCTAAATCTACTCTCACATACCCTAAACTATCGTCGTAACTGAAATAGGGTAATATCTTAGGTAAAAAAATTATTACCAAATAGACTGTACCATTAACACCACTATTAAACCAAGTATCAAAATCCGAAATCCCCGTTAAATCAAAGGTGACGGTGTTACCACTACTTTCTAAACTACTTTCTAAACTAGAAACTCTACTGTCTAAGTCTGTAATGTCAGTGTCGAGAAATCCTAGTAGATTGTTGATTCGAGCAATAATGTCACTTCCGTTGCCAGCTTCCGTTGCAGTTGGTACACGAGGTACATCGTTGATACCATTAAATACTGGCACTACCACACTACTATCTTGATAATTGTTAGGCATTGTTTTAATTTCCTATGTTTGCTTGGTTTCCTAAATTATTTGAATTACCGATAATTTCTATGGTAATTTCATCACCACCATTACCTACGTTATTATTGTTGCCAAAATTATTGGTGTTATTTATTGAGGTGTTTTGACTACCACTTTCGTCGAGTGTAACTTCATTCTCTAAAATAGGCAATAAACTACACAACAAATTATTAGTACGAAAAAAAACAAAACTATCATAATTTAATTGTACAGTGTATTTTACTTGTGGAAATTGTGGGTTATCCAAAAACACCTGTTTTTTTACAACGTTAGATTTGTTTGGTTTAAATTTTATAAGTTGCGATTTGACGATATTACATAACCATGCAAAATATTTCTCCAAATTGTCGATGTAATTTGGTTCTTGTTTTAACTCTATAAAATCAGCAGTGCTGGGTTCACAGTCAATTTCTAGGGTTGGTGTTTTAAAACCAAAATTGTCGAGCGAGTCTATAAAGTTCAACCCTAATTCTGTAGCAACAATTCTGTCGATGGGAAAAGTTACTTCTATGCTTAAAACGCTTGTTGCAATTGTAGCATCAGGCAAAACGAGTTTGATATTGTTAATGAAAGGATTCTCGTTAGGTGGTATAGGATTATTAGGATCTTTAAGTCCTTGATATAACAAAATACCTGAGTAAACTAAAGCTCTTTCAAAACTATCAATGCCTTTATTAATCCTGTCAGTGAATGGTATTAATTGCATATCGAACTTTTTTCTCCCTCGTAACTTACTACAACCCCGTCGCTAGGAGTGTCAGGGTTATCTATTAATTGTTGAAAGGTATCTTTATCAGTGCAAATAATATCCAAAAGACTAGGAGGATCGTTGTTTTGTCCGTCGATTTTTACCGTAACTTTGCGCGGTTTTAATGCTCGTCGTGTTGTAACACCGCCACAGTTAGAATTGTCTTCGGGATCAAAACCCCCCTCTGATAATCTATCCTCTGGTGAAATCGCAACGTCATCAAAATATACGATTTGAATGAAAATTTTTCGGTCGGTGTCGGTAGTATAGGGTAAAGTGTAGCGGGTAAATTCTGCCATGAAAAAAGCCACCTCTGAGAATGAAGTTTATGTTGGTCTAAATTGGATCGCTAATCAAATTAAACTAAACAGGCGCAAAGTACATTATCACGCCGTTAAGATGCGATTAAGGACCTTTAAATATTCTACTACTCGTTACATCGAACTAAATGACGCAATTTGTCTTGTGAGAAAATTTGAACCAATTTTAGATGAACAATTATTTAACGAAGTCATATCATTGTTAAATGCAAAAATACAATCTAACTAATTGATAACAGTTAATTTGTTAGATTCAAATAATTATTGTGCAATTACATCACTGTATTTTAACAAAATTTCCCCTAGCTTCTAGCTATAGCACATCTGTAAAACTTTTCTTGTGCATCCCTTAAGCCCTTCCTAAAGTCTGTAGGAACGCAAAATCGTTCCAAGTGCTGTCAAGTAACTTGTTACAAATTGTAATATAGTGTTTCTGGCACTAATCTAATAATTGTTATTAATTTTATATTATTTTGTTTATTATTTAATTGTTATTAGTTAGTGTTGTTTTTATAGCATTTATATTATTATTTTGTTTTGTGAACACCTCATAAAAACGCATTTGACAATATTATTTTTTATGGCTATGCTTATAACAGATGACGAAAAACTAACGCAACCAAAAGTTAGCGGATTAGTTATCACACAATAGTTGAGTATAAATTTTATGACTATTCCATACGAAAGTGTAGCAAGCGGTGCTAATCCTACAGCCGATTCTTTGTTGTTACCTTTTAGTGACCTTTACGGTTTAACTGATTCAACAGAATTGGGAAACAGTGCAAACGAAGACACAGCAAAAATCGCAAGTGCAGTTAAATTAACTTTAGCTGAC
>LFUG01000375.1_pt1 | contig 21464 bp, 34 predicted proteins | sample 633461 | NCBI WGS metagenome assembly LFUG01 (sample SAMN03781033, study PRJNA287316) | hypersaline lake metagenome | isolation source: virus filtrate of water collected from the Namib Desert Eisfeld playa | place: Namibia | collected 2013 | reverse complement strand
TTTACTTTTTTCCTTTTCCAATCAGTATAACTTGCAATGCCAAAAATTAAAAGAAAAAAAGGCAAATAAAAAAAAGCCAAAGAACTCTGAAGCATTATTTAAACCGCCACTTCAATATCCAAATAAGAATCCACTTGTAAACTTTTCTCGTCAGCAGGTTTAATAATAATTTTACTCGTTTTCCAATTAACAATAGTAATATTTTTTTTTAATAACCTCTCCCTAACTTGATTCACATACTCTTTAAACATACCAGTAAACATTTTAAGCAAACTAGAATTAGTTATAACCCATTGTTTTTCTAAATCAATTTTAGACTCCAAACTTTCATCCATATCTGCTTTTTTAAGATTTTTTATAAGCAACTGAGTAGTAATACTTTTTTTAACAAGTTCAGTAAAAATGAGAACCCCTGTAGTTCCTTTAATAGAAATTTTATAATGCCTAGTATTATTCTGTCTACTAAAAATCTTTGGTAACCTCATACAACCTAACTCCTTGAAACTAAAAAAAAAATTATTCAAACTTTGTTGCCTCGAAAAGAGGAGAAGCAAGATCCCCTCCAATAGAAGCGCCATTAACCATATCATAAACCATTGGTCCGAAGATAAACAAAACCATAACCGCGATTACCAAAATAACCACTGTCATAAGCATACTCTTGTTTTTCTTCGTACTCTGAGCAATAAGATCAAGAATATACCTGGTTATTCCTCCTGCGGCTTTATTATGTTCATCAATAGACTCTTTTAACTCCCAACCAAGATTAAAGAAAAGAGAATCATGTTCGCGTTTGAATAACCATTCTTTAGTAATAAACATATTCAATTGAGAACTAAACACGAGAAAAGGATAATCTGTTTTAAACACGGCGTTAGAAATGTTTGATTCATCAACAGTAGTTTCAAAAACAACTTCTTTATTTTCCTCTCCTTCTTTTTGAGAAAGAAAACCATTTTTAATTTTTTTTGAAACATACCAAAACAAATTACGATTAAACTTTTGTTTTACAGTTTTACCTCCAATGTCTGCTACAAACTTTTTTCCATGTACGATAGCAGTATAAAGTTGAAGGTGTCCTTTAGAATCAAAAACAAGAACCCCATACTCTTGACCGCCTACAATTTTACTCAAAGGATTAATTGTTAAAAGGAAAGCAACAAAAGCGCCAACGATAGTTAAAAACATTGAAATGAAAAGCATTGCGAAAAAATCCAATCCAATAAGCACACTAATTAACATTAAAAAAAGAGGAACTAATCCAAGAAAAATATAAGAAAATAATCTAGTTAATTCTGGAATACTAATCATTTAAACACTCTCCCAAGTAACCCCTCGTTTTTGGTTTGTGGAACTTGCGACATATGAGGATAAGCTAACTCGAATTTGGTTGTAAGCGCATTATAAAAAGCACTTCCCTCGATTGACATGGTAGATCTTTCTATCCATTGAAAATTACTCGAGTAAGTTAAACAAGTAGATTTGAGTTTATAAATCATGGATGCAAACAACTCGTGCGTTCTTGGATCTTTAATCCTGTCTTTAATTTTATTATAAAACTCTTCTAGTGATTCATAATAAGCAAACGTTTCTCTTATTCTAACAAAATACCTTCCAAGAATATGAGGGTATTGTTCGGAAAAATTTAATAATTTAGACTCCATGCCGTTTAAAAGTTGCAGTAACTCTTGCATGTCAGACCTTGAGGGGTTTTCTTTTTGATGTATTTCTGTAATCCTTGCAATATCTTCTTTAGCAAATAACTTATCCAATACAGATTTCTCTACTTGAGTAGTAGACATCATTTGATTTGCTACAATTGATTCTAATGCCGGTTCCATAAATTCACCATAACCCATATTTTGCTTTTAACTTACCTTTTTGTGCATAATAACTTTTAGATAACATTATGCAAAAACCTATTCCTAACAATGAAAAGAAACCATCAAGAACACTCCCACTCAGTAGGCTTGATAAAAATAATACTGCAAGGTAACCTCCGAATAAATTTACAAGTCCGTTTGCTTTGTTTACTTCTCCAAGAACTGTCATTGCACAATCTACTTTTTTAACTTGTTTTTTTCTTTCAAGGATAATTTTTTCATCAGTAACCTGTACTTCTCCGGTTCTCCCTGATAGTAATTGTAAAATTTTTTCAATCAATTTACATCACTCTTGATTTTTAATAATCCTTCTTTTATTATTTGATCGTTAGTATAATTAGCGTGTCTGTTTTTTTTTCGAGTCGTAATTATTTCTCTTAATAATTCGTGAGTAGGTTTTTCTAACAGCACAAGTCCCATGCTATTTTAAAACACCAAAACCTTTATTAACATATTATTAATAAAATGGTTTATGGAAAATGAAAGAAAAGAAAAATACCTAGACCAACTCGAAGAAGCAATAAAACAACTCAACGCAATGTACGCAGAATACGAAAACTTTGAATTTCTAGTTACCGACGTAAACAAACTAACCTCTGAAGAAAAACAATACCTTCAAGAACTAATAAACAAAATAAGAATATACGAAACACACTCTTACATTCGCGCTGCCGCAATAGAAAAAGACTTTGACAACAACCACCCCCTAATAATAGAACTAAGAAAAAAAATCAAAACAAGAGTACCCCTAAAAAAAGACTTAGAAGAACTTGTAAAAGGATACAACTTATTACAATGTAGAGATTTAAGCAGCGAAAAATTTGTACAACGCTTATGAATGATCTAGCAGTCGGAATAACAGTAACCCAAAGAAACGGAAAACCCTGTTTAATTATAAACAAAAAAATAACAAACATTCAAGAAATAAGAATACTATCACACATCTTATTGGAAAAACAAAGAATAATGATTCCTCTAGCAATAGAAGATAAACTCAAATTTTACGCACAATTAAAAAACAAAAAAATAATTTAAACTAATTTCTCTCGTTAATTTTCCCCCCAAACCAAAAAAAAAGGGTCAGAGGGAAAAACTAACTCAAGTTTTATTCCAGTCGTTAGATTGCTGAGAATCCACCGCCTCTTGCGTCTCCGCCCATCAATCCGAAAACACCAAGTATAACGAACAAGGCTATTCCGAAAATCACGGCTATTGCGACGATATCCAGATTACTTGCAAATGTTTCCATTGCAGAAAATCCGCCTCTAATACTCGCAGTAACATCTGAGGATACATTAGCATCTGAGATCGTAGCAATATCGGCTTCCTGAGACTCGTAGACTTTAGCAGCAAGAACAACCATGAATACAAGGATTACAATAAGCAAACCGAATGAAATAGCATTCTGTACAAGGCTACCTCCGACCTGTCCTGTTTCTTCGTATTCAAACAATTCCTGTGAAAGTTCAGTAGTCATAAAAGTTCCCTCCCTTTAATATAGTTAAAGATAGTTAAGACAGTTCATTTATATAAACAAAAAGAAAACTACTCTTTTTTGCAGATTTGCAAAAAAAAAGTAATTGGTTACTTTTGAGGAGGCATTCTTTTACTAGAAGGCATGAACTTAGAAGAAGAAGCTAACAAATCTCTAGCAAAAATAACCAATACTTCAAGAATAAAAAAGAAAGCAACAATAGCAAAAATCACTCCTCCAATAGAAAGATAAATACTAGATTCTAAAGCACCCGGAGTTAAATAAGAATCAAGACTTGCAGCATAAGAAGTAGTAATCGAAATAGTGATTAATAACCCAAGAGAGATAGTGCTAAATACCATTTCAAGCCCTGCAACTAACATGCTCTTATTAGGCATCCATTGTCGAGCCAAGAAAAAAGACTTTGACACGAGAACTGCGAATAAACAAATTACACTAAGAAAAGTAAACCAAGCCGTCAGCATTCAAAAAACTCCTTTTCTATTAATAAAATACAGGCTTAATGTAGTTAATACTATGCTTATTCCAAGAGCAAAAACCATTTTTCCAGTTTCAATTCCAATTAAAGCTGAAAACACGAGTAAAAATGCAAGAGAAACATTCAAGAACATTAACCCAATACGTCCATCTAATGAAAACATTATCATTGAAACAAGAAACACTAAAAGCAAAAGCCAATCTGGAAAAGTCAAACCTATAGTAAGTAAAGCTTCCGATATTTTTTCTAATAAAAACATTCTCCATCAACTCCCTTGTTTAAATATTTCCTAAAGATTGAGTCCTTGCTCCAAGCAAAAACTGTAACAAAAATATTGCCGAAACAATAGACACAATCGCAAACACCCATAACTGCAACTCCGCTTGAAGATAACCATTCAAAGGTATAAGATAAAATACTCCTGTAACGAGTAAAGTAATCATGTTCGGGAAAGCAAACAAAAAGTTAGCCGCAAGATCTACAATAATGTTTCCTGAAAATAACGCAAGAGCCGCAAGATCTGCTCCGCCAAAACTCGTTTGTGTATTTATTGCACTTTCAAAATCAGAACTTGTTTGTCCATAATCAAGGTTTGCTCCCGATTCAGTAAACTCCACTAGCAAACCGACATTAACATTATCCACGCCTTGTAAATTATAAACTGTCGAAGTAATGAAGAAAGAATAAAACACGCTAATAATAACAATTGTCATGAAGTAATTAAAAAAACCCATTTTAAAACACTCCCTCTTGTTTAATCGCTCCAATACCAATGTATATTAACATCATTAAAAAAATCCCCTGCATAAAAACAACATACCACAAAGCAAGAGAAAAACTAAGAATAGTAACCGCAATAAGAGCAATGGTTAAACCAAACCACCCAAGCAAAAACCTAGCGGTTACAAGAGTAATTCCTCCAATGAAAAGAAGAAAAGAAAACACCAAAGCAAGAACAGGATCAATATAACCAATTCTTCCATCAGGAGTAAAATAAATACTCTCAGTGACAACCTCTCCGTTAGTCCTTGTTTTTTCTAACCTTAAAGTTAAAAGATCAGCATTAAAATTTAAATCAGTAGAATCAAACAAGTAATTAAAATTATTCGGGTTGCCTGTTTCAGTATAAGTAAGAATAGGAGTCGTGCCGTTAAAAATAGTGAACTTTGTAGATTCATTATTGGACGCTAGATTTCTATAAGTAACCATGTAAGTATTACAATCCCCCGTTGTACAATCGTGCGTAATTGTAAGAGCATCCCCAGTAATAACAAGATTCTGCGCTAACTCTTGTTTTAACACAATAGAATCAAGATTAATGCTTCCGCTACTCGCTCCATCCAAAGCAATAACAAGGTTATTTGTGTCCTCCGAAATAACCTCCATTGTATAAGAAAGAGGAATAGTATAGGCGCTTAAACTCAAAGAGTCCGAAGTAGCATAACGAGTAGTTGCTGCAAGGTGATAACACCCATTAGCCGAATTTGTAAGTTTAACATTTCTCTCAACGCTCGAATAAAGAAGTTGTTCAAAGTAAGGTTCAAGATTATAAAAACAAACCGGAACCGAATTTGTATCTACTACGCTAGTATCAAAAAACCTGCTTTGAGTTACTATAGTAACATCATTATAAGAAATTCTAAAACCAAGCGAAACATCCTCTCCTGCAAAATAAACACTTACGTCATTGTTTGCATAAAGATCATAGAAAACATTTTGATCGTCTAAAATGTAAGCTACCACTCCGTTCACATCAGCATCAGTGTATTGTGTTGCGCTAGTTAAAGGCACTCCAGTTTTATCATAAACAAAATAAAAATTTCCTGTAAAAGCATTTCTCACGAGCAAAGCAGTTGTTACATTAAAACCATCCGAACAGGAAAAAGTAATCCTGTTTTCTCCTGAATTAAAAGGTTCATTCAAAGCATAATAAACCGAGTTAGAATCAAGTTCTGTTGTGGGTAAAATTGTTTGGCCTGAATTAACAATATTAATATCCACTACCCCTGCTTGGGTATCTCTACACCCCAGAGAATAATTACCTGTTGAAGTTAAAGGAGATCCTGAAAAACCGCTTGAAAAATTAAAATCATTTACAAAAATAATTGGAGTAACTACATCGTCAGGTATTTCAATCTCTAAACTTGTACTTGCGTTTCCATCTAAATTTTGAACAGTAGCTTGTATTGTTTTTGTTCCGAGAGTTTCATAAGATTGTGTAAAATATTGCGGAGTATTAATATATCCTCCTGTTATTTGTAAATCGTTTATTTCCATGTACACGTCGCCAGTTCCTACTCCTCCCGCAGATACTCCTAAACCATAATAGAAGGTATTTGTTCCCAAATTTACCGAACTACCATCTAATACAGATATTCCCTCCTCTTTTAACTCCCAATCGTAAGTATTATTAGACACTCTTGTTAGAATTAACTCGTATTCGTTGCCATCAATTAAAGAATCAGCTTGTCCTTCTATTTGAAAACCTCCACTTGAATTTTGCCCATTTAAAAATAATCCACTCGAAGGAAACGAAGTACTGTTGTTATCGAAAAAACCTAATCTAAACCCATCATAACTCCCTGCTACTATTACATAATCTTCCCAAATCCACGTAGCGCTTAAAGTATCTCCGTTCTCTTCAACAGTATAATTATTATCAGAGTAAGTTGTTGCTCCCCCTCCTCCTCCATCATTTTTAGCATTTATTCTTCCCCTATTACTTTGAACAGTAGCACTAGAATTAGCATTATTTTTAACTAGACCCCACCCATAAAGAGCTTGAAGAGTAGTCCCGTTTGCCGCGTCAAAATCGTAAAAATCACCTGGTCGAGAAATAATAGTATTCGCATCTAAATTATTCCAATCGACATAAATATTATTTACTTCGCTTCCCGTCCAAGTTAAACCAAAATTAAGATCAGTATTTGGATTAATAGTTGAAGAAACAACAAACAAATTCAGATCAGTAACAGGAGCAGAAAAGACATGCGGAAGGCTAAACAAAAACACCATTGCGAAAAGCAACAATCCAAAGTTTAGCCTTGTCCACACTTCTTTACCTTCTTTTTTTTCTAGTAGATTTTCTCTTAGTGGTTTTTCTACGCATCTTTTTTCTTCTAGCCATACAACCAACTCCCTTTGTAATCATGTTACTCCGCTCTGTCTTTGAACAACCACCCGAGTCAATAAAACTAAGGTTATAGCCGAAATAACAAGGATTAATACACCTGCCCACTTATTTAAAGCACCAAGCAAATCAATTTGAAAAACAAAATTAGCCTTTTGCTCTCCAAGAATAGTGTTAATTTGTGCTTTTGTCGTTTCATCGCCTATTTGATTAATAGTAGCGTTTGAATCCGCGACAAGATCTTCACTAATAGAGAATAAACTGACAGTTAAATTTTGAGCCATTGGAGCAAAAAATATGAACATAAAACTGCCAATGATAAAAATTAAGATATAAAAGAAAGCAAAAGAAATATTTCCTCTTTGATCCATAAATTCACCGCCTCTTCCTTTTACGTTTTGTAGATTGGCCTAAAGACCTTTGGAAAGATTTAAACGCGGCTTGTAATTCATTAACATACTTTGTACGCCCTTTTCTTCCGCCTCTTCTTCCTCCACTTGGTGAACCGCCAGGTGGAAATAAGAAAGGAACTCCCGCCCTAGAAATAGGAGTAGCTACTGGAAAAGAAATATTAACTGGAACAGGGACATTCGTTTCAGTGGTAGTTTCAGTTATAGGTTCATCAGTTAAAGTTTCCACTGGAACACTACTCGGAGTAATTGTTCCTATTATATTACCCAAATTAGATTGAGTAACAGAATTTGGTTGAGAAACACCAATGCTTGTTTTAGTTGTAACGCTAACATCAGGAGTTGGCGTTCCTAATACTGTTTGAAGATTAGTTTGAATGTTCGCTTGACTTGAAGAACTAGAAACAACTCCTTTTCCTCTTCCGCTTGTTTCCGTAGAAGTAGGTTGTATCGTTCCGCTTCTTATTCTAAAACTTGGTTCTCTTTTTCCAAAAAACCCTGCAAGAAAATCACCCGGTTCTTCAAAAGGATCTAACAAATAACCTGCACCTTGAACTGCTCCTTGAGTTCCTCTTCTAAATACGCTTTTTGTTGGAAGAACTGTTCTAGCAACACCAAGCCCCACAATAGGTAATCCAAGAGCAGGAGCAGAAACTGCACCTGTTCCTGTTCCAAACAAATAAGTAGCCGGATCTTCTGCTATTCTACGCGGAACATCTGTAACGCTTTTTGCTCTTTGTTGTCCAATGTCAGTTATGGCCGTTCCAACAAAACCTTCTACTGCTCCAAGTCCAATGAATTGAGGAGCAGTTTTAATTGCAGTTATCCCTCCTGTTTTTAAAGCCGGAACGATTCCTTTTACAACTCCGCTTTTAACTACGCTTCTTTCTACAATCGGAGTTATAAGAGTGCTTCCGGCTAACTCGGTACCTGTGCTTAAACTTAATAATCCTCCAACTACTCCTGTTTGTCTTGCCCTGAATAATTTTGCTTCCGTTTTAGCCGCTAGTTTAGATTCTTTCGGAGAAAATCCTTCTTCTCTATATGCTCTTTCAAAAGCACTTTTTACATCTTTATCTTTTAAACCTCCGAGTGTTTCATATCGTCTAAATGCTCCTACTCCAAGTTCTCCTCCAAGCGAAGCAGTTGTTGCTCCGAACGGAAGATTTGCTCCTCGCGATTGAGTAATACTTCTAACATTTTCAAAACCCTTTTGTGTTGCACTTGGTTTTAAACGCCCTAAATCTTTTTGAGAAACCCCAACAGCTTGAACCTTTTGAGCAACCTCTGGAGCAAGAACAGATGCGCCAATTCCAAGAGGAGCAGTAACTTTTGGGTTTCTTAAAACAGTTTGTCCTGCTTTAGCAACAGCGCCAACAGCACTGGCAATTCTTTCTCCTCTAGTAAGATAAATACTTGGTTCTAATATTCTCCCTGCTTGAAAACCTCTCGATCCGGCAGCGAGTACTCCTTCCGCTTTTGCCGCGCTTCTTGCTAACCCGAGCCCTTCCAAAGCAACAGGAGTTGCTTTAATTGCGCTTCTTGCTCTTTTAACTGCTTTGCCGCCTAACAAAGCACCGCCACGTAAACCTCCCCCAACTAAACTTACTCCTGCTTCAGTAAGATCCCCTGCTGTACGAGATTGAGTTTGTCTTTCAACAGTTCCACCATAAACCCTAGCAATAGAACCAAGTCCTGGTTCAAATAAACCAAGAGTAGTTCCAATAACAGAACCACCAACAGAACCTGCCGCACGACCTACAACAGCGCCTACATCACCGCCAACTTTACGCCCAGTGGTTTCTCCAAACTCAGTTCCTGCTTGTATGTTTCCAAAGAAAGTTTCTTGAGTTCTTTTAACTATTCCGCCCTCACCTGCAACATTTTTAACTTTTCCAATTTTAGTTCCTCCCGGTTGTTTTCCAAAAGCAGCTTCTTGTGAGGATAAAATAATATCTTTAAAAACATTCCCTGTGGTTTTTTTGGCTGGTGAAAGAGGAGTTGCTCCTTCAGGAGCATTAATAACCCCTGCAAATTGAACCGGTTTAGCTTCTTTTAATTTACTTTGTCGTATTGGTTTCTGCAAATCTTTTAAAACAACGCTTTGCGCAAAGTTAAAAGTTTGTGCTTGCGTATTAAACTTTTTTTCCTGTGATTGTAAATTAGATATTTCCGAGCGTACTTCTTGCATTCTCCTGTTAAGAATAGATTGATTAACAAAGCCTCCTTTTATTCCTGCCTGCTTAGCCCACTTGGGGTTAACTGTTCCGCCTTTATTTAGTGCATTTTGAATCTTATTAATAGCTTGAAATTGGGTTAAAGAGGCTTGCGCTTTTGATGCTATTTCTTTTTTTCTAGAAGTTAACTCTTTTCTTTTTTGAGCTAGTCTTTGTGCTGCTCTTTCTTCTGCAGAGCGAACTTGCCCACTTTGCCCTCTTCCACTAGAGCCTCCACCGCCACCTCTTCTAACTCTAAATTTAGGATCAATAGAACCTCTTGGCGTTCCTGTAGTTACATCTGATCTTAATTTTTCCTCAGCGCTACCAGTTACTATAGAATCGACAGGTCCTGAACCCGAACCAATACTTAAAGCATCGGCAGCTCTTCCGGCATCACTCTTAATATTAACCATAATTATCGCCTCTTACCCTCTTGTTCTTTAGCAATACAAAACAATTCATTACTAATTTTTTTAATAGCTTTTTTTCTTTTAGAACTTAAGCGGCGCATAGTATCGACATAAAAAAAATCCATATAAAAAAAGAGGAGCAGGTAGTATAAAACCTTATATATAACTACCCAACCTTATACTGCGTTTTAGTCGATTTTGTTTCCTCTACTTTTTCAAGAATCCAAGCAATTTTAGAATAAGACAACATAGGTTTAGCCGCTTCGTCAGTTTCTTTTAACCCATACTCTTCCAAAATTTTAGCTTTCTCCAACTCCATATATTCTTTCAATTCAGTATTAATTTCTTCAAGAGAAACAATCCCTGCGCTTCTAGCAAACTTTTCTGCAAGAAAACCCGATAACCTAACGGCTACCAAAGACTCGTTAAAAGAACCATTCTCCAATCCTTTGAATGGTGATTCGATTGCCTGTACTATAGCTCGATGCAAATAATAATCCGAACTTAACATTAATTCTGCATCAGCATCAATTGTCCTGCTTACTTTCTGAAATGCCATTTAAATCCCCCTGTACTTTTTTAAAACCTTCTTTTGCGTTTAATTCAAAACTCTTTATTTCTTGTTTTGGAATACCAAGAATTTCTGCCGCTCCTTTTTTTAATTTATAATTTCCCCTATTGGTTTTTCTAAAATGGAACATTAACTCTTGATAAGTTTGAGGTTTTAAATAATAATCTAACAATATTTGTGATCTTGTTTTTTCTTCAAATCCAATGTCTTTTTTAATTTTTTCAAGCATTTCGCTTAATTTTTTCTTTATGACTGCTCCTTTGGATTTAAAGTTTTCTCGGTCGTAAGTGTCCCAAACTTCTTTACTTGGCATTTTGAAAATAAATTTACTTGGATAGTCTTTCTTTGTTCTTCCATTAGGCATTTCTATTATACCTCTTAGTTTTCTTTTTTTCAATTCAATTTTGCTTGGTTTTCTTGTGTCTTTATAAAAGCGTGAAATGTAAAGTTCAGCAGGACCATGTAAGGGACGATAACATTCTCCCCAGTATGTAACGAGCCTTCTTACGTCTTTGTCTATATCGTCAAGGTCTTGTGTAACTACTATTAGTAAGAGTTGTTTAACACGCCTTTGAAGGGCAAAAATATCTGATATTGCTTTATTAAGAAAGTCTTGCCAGTTTTTAGCTTTAACAACGAGCCTTGCTTCGTCTAGTATCATTATGTTTACTTTTTTAAGTTCAGGCTTTTCAAGTAAGTTTTTTTCTTTATCTGGAAACTCGAAGGGAGTGTATACTGTAACGTCGTTTACGAAAGGGGCATAGGTTACATTGCTTAGTGCTAAGAGTTTTTCGGTTAGCGCTTGTGCCATGCTTGATTTGGCTTCTCCTGGATCGCCAGTTAGCACTATTACTGTTTGCTTCTTGCATCTGATTCTTTCAAGTAGTGCGTAATCTAAGATTCGCATTGCAAGGACGTTTTCGTCCTCACAATATTTAACCCAGAAATCCAGTCGGTTCTTTTCGCTCGGCAAACAGTTAGTAATAAGATGGGGTTAGGAAGTTAAACCTTTCCCCACACCTTTTTGATAAACTGTAGTTTATCAAACATGGTTTTGGGGATGAAAAGAAATGCCACGAATAAAAAACAAACGATACCTAAGCACATTCAAAAAAGGAAAAATAGAACCAATCGGGCCTAAAGAATTTTACAAAAACTGGAAAAAAATCTCTGCTCCAATCCACATGGAAAGATTACTCAAAGATTATTTTCTTTTACTATATTGGACAGGCAGAAGACCGGTTGAAATATTAAACCTTACAGGAGAAGATTTTAGAAGAACAACCCTTAAAGAAAAAGACGGAGTTTGGAGGGATTATCTTGCCATACAAACTGACACTAAAAAGGGCGGAAAACCTGTTGAAATATTCCTCGTGTTTAATCAAATACCTGGCTTAGAAGATCTTTGGAGAAGGGTTCAGGGAGCACCTGAAGGGTTTTACATTTTCTTACTCTTAAGGTATAGGGGTAAACAGCAATTAACGTATGAAAAAATGGTGGGTGATTCTGTTAAAACTGTGGTTAAAGAGTATGAACAGCCAACTAAGAAGATTTTTTATTGGAGTGTAAAATATTTTGATGTCCCTCCTTATTTTTTTAGGCACAATCGTTTTTCTCTTATGAAAATTGAAGGTGCTACTTTTGAGGATATTAAAACTTTTAAGGGAGCGAAAACAATGGCTAGTGTTGAGCCTTATATTTCTCCGGACGAGGAAACTTTAAGAGAATTAGGGAAACGTTTAAATTATAATAGAGAAGAATAGTTATTATATGTTTTCAGTAGTTGGATTTTTATTCGGGTTAGTTTCTATAGGCGGAATAATTTTTGTTATTTATTTAACTTTAATTGCTTTAAATAATTCTGATGTTTCTAAGGTTAATAAAATTCGTGGTTTTAGACTCAGGTTGTATGAACTTTATAGGTTGCATAAACTGAAACTTGGTCTTGAAGAGAGAAAGGTTAATGTTAAAGATTTGTTGGCTCTTGAGGATTGGTTTGAAGAAACTAAAAGGGTTTCTCTTCAGAGTATTGACCGGGAGTATTCTGAGGAACAGAAAAAGCTTGACGATTATTTAGATTCTCTTGTTGAGGAAAAGGCTTCTTCTAAGAAGAAGTAAACTTATTTTTTTTAATCGCCTTTTCCTTCAATGTGTTTTTTGTGGTGTTCTCTGTCCCACCCTTCCCAATGTGAAACTTTGGAGAGAATTTGCTTCATCAATTGGTTATTTGTTTGTAATTCTTCTTTTATTTCTAGTAGGATTTTTTTTGTTGCCATTATAGTATAGTTTTGTTTGTTTTTTATTAATAAATTTTTAGGTTCAAAATTTCTCCTATTGCTTGAACTACGTTTACTGTTACTGCATTCCCCATCATTTTGTACCGTTGAGTATCACTCATTGTCCTCGCCTCAAAACCCGTAAAACAAGAATATCCCCATCAACAAACCCATTACTATCAATAATCTCAATAACAGGCTTTGAATTCTTCTTCTTACCAAAACTAAGATTAACACGCCCAAAAATTAACCCCTCTTTTGTTCTCCAATCAACTTCCCTAACACTCATTCACGTCGCCCCTCCTTAAACTGTTTACAGTATTCTTTCCCTGCTCCTTGTGGATGTAAAGAATAATAACAAACTTCATTACCTATTTTTTTATAACAAAAATTCCTAGTAAATAAATCAGGCTCTTCAGTAGCCTTCATACCATAAGGCGAACAATCTGAATCAGAATAATGCGTTGGATCTATTGAAATAATTAAAAAATAAATAAATAAACTAATCAAAACTCCAACAAACAAATATTTAAAAAAAGGATAAAGAGTTTTCTGAAAATCAACATCTTCACTCATTTTTCTTCTCGCCCCTCCTTTAATTTTTCCAAACGTAATTTCAAAATTTCAACTTCCAATTTTTCCTTTTCCAAAATAGTCCTATTAAACTCCTCCACAAAATCACCCTGTGCTTTACTTTTTTCAAACAATTTATCCCACAAATCACCTAACAACCTCATTTCTTCACACTCCCTTTTCCTTGAAACACTTTTTTCTTGAAACACTCCCGATTTTTCTCCAAAAATTCTTCAAACAAACTCATTCTCCTCTCGCCTCTAGGGTGTTGTTTTGTAATTCTTGTATTATCGCTACTTGATTTTGTTCTAGCGTGTTTAATCTTTCTTGTTGTGCTTCAAGAACCCAATTCAACCTATAACAATCAGGTTGCCCCGTGTTTGGATTAATCAAAACACTGTTAGAATTTTGGTCGAAATTACAAACAGTAACCGCCAAACCCTGAGTCGCCTCAAGAGAATTTAAACGAGTAGATACGTTTTCTAAAACTCCTGCTCCTATTATAAACTGTACAGCAACAGTAATTGTAACCAATAAAAGAAGTACTTCTTTTAATTCCATTTTTATTCCCTCCTGAAAAACCTAGAGGGAACAAGAGATTCCTCATACTTACACAATTCATGCGCAGGATTAGACTCAACAAAATTACGCCAATTCACTCAACCACCCCCGAAGAAACTTCTTTAGACTCGACACTAAAAGGAATCGGTTTAACCGACTCCTTAGTAACATCCGAATAACCCTTCTCATTCTGAAGAGTAACAAACTGAACCTTCCGCCCAGTTAAAAGCTCTTCAAGGTTATAATCCACATCAACCTTAATAGACTCACCAGTAATCCGTTGAACAAGCTTACCAAGAGATTGCTTAGAATTTAACCCAACTTCCGGTTTTGACATGGGATAACCAACTTTCAACTCAACCTCTTCCTCGTCAAGGGCAAGGTATAAATCCAAATAAACATACTCTTTACCATCAGGTTGTCGTTTTTCTACTCTTTGGATAACTCCTTTATGCAATCCATCTTCTATTTCAACTGTTTTTGGTTCGCTACCTTTTACAATTATAGACATTTCAAATCACTCCTCTTACGAATAGTAAGTATAATTATTCCAATTACTCCTGAACTCTTTCTTCTGCTCCTTAGAAACAAAAAAATTCTCAGAAAACTTTCTAAACCTCATTACTCTCCCCTCTCTAAAGCATCATGCCTGGCTTTACAACCATCGCAAAAAAAAATTTTAGGAGGATCCACAAACGGAACCTCCCTACCGCACTCATTACACGCAACATTCCTCATGTTCAATGTCCCCTCTCCTTAAACTTAAGTTCATCCACCCAATAACACTTATAATCCTCTTTACTTTCCCCACTACACACAAACTCCCTAACTCTATCCTCCTGTAAAGGACAATACAAAGAATAATCCTCCAAAAAATAATCAGGACAAAAAGCTGTTTGAGTAGGAGTTTTAACATTATAATTAAAATCCGAATGATTAAACATCATCCCTGCTAAAAATAAAACAAAGAGAATAAAAACCACAGATATTAGTCCTGGTATTAATTCTTCATTAAAACTCATATCCCTTTACTCCTTTTTTGTTTCAAATCGTGAGGTTCCCCCGCCTCGAACAATTCTACTCTTACCTTTTTCCCGATGAAAGGAATAAGTTTCACACTATTAATCCGGCCTGTTTTAATCAAACCTTTATTTTCAATTATTTTAGATTCAAATATCAATTTTTTTTCCATACAACAATAACACCATAAGTTGTATATAAATGTTTCCTCGTTGTACATTATCGTACCCTAAAAAATAGACTAAGTGTCCTATGTGTACCCCTTATTTCTTATTTTAAGGTTGTATGGTATAAAGTTAAAATAAGAAAACACGGGGACACATGCGCCACATAAGACACTACTTCCAACAAACCCCCATAATAAAATACTGCCTAACCCCCACAATCTGCTGTTTTTTCTTCCAAACCTTATGATTAAAGGACTTATACATGGTTTTGAAAAAACCCCTTTCATCCTTTTTAACCAATTGATTCTCCTCACAATACTCTTTATACTTAGAGTAAATTTCCTCAGTAGACAAAAATTCCTCCGGGTCATAATCCATCCTTTCCTCAATAAAAGAACCGGCAGAATTAGAAAACCGCAAGTATTGGTTTTTTTTCTCTTCTAAACTTTCATTCTTAATTAAAGTATTTTGATTTAAAGCGTCCTTAAAAGCCAGTATACATTCAATGAAAAATTTATTTAGATTTTCAGGAGTAACAAGTTCTTCAAAAATGTTTCTTTTTTCTCTTCCAATGAAAGAATAAGGAAAATTAATTATTACTGGCCGTCTAACCCAAGCATCACTATACTCTGGAGATTCTGGAACAGCATTACAACTTGCAATTAATTTTGCGTAATTTCTAAAACTAAACGCGTTTTTAAATTTTCTTTCGCAAGTTATGATGTCGTTTCCTGTTAATTGTTTTATCGTTCCTGTATCTGTTAGGCTTTTTGCTGATAGATCTCCAAAGATGTTTGCGTTTTTTTGGTATAGTTCTCCTGAACTGAACCTGTCGTTAGGGTTTCCTAGTTGTTGTAGGCTTACTCCTGATACGTTTTCTTTTCCTAACATTGCTTGAAGTATGTTAAGGTAAACGCTTTTTCCGTTTCCCCCTGCTCCTACAAGTAGAAAGAAGTTCTGAAAAGGCATTCCCCTGTAAAAACAATAACCTGCTATCTCTTTTAACATCACTTCATCTTTTTGTGTCCCTGTAACACTAACTAACCATTCACTTATTGGGTTGTTAGTTTCTTTCGGTATGGTTGTTAATTCTATTGGATGTTTTTTCATGAAATAAAAATCAGGAGTATAATCCAATAACTCCATTTTTTCAAAATCCAATATTTTATTTGAAAGAGGAATATATTTTTTATCAACCAAAAACTCCTCCCTATCAATATAAGTTTGCCTTCTAATAGAATTTAAAATTTCATTAACCCTATGAGTGCTAACCTCTGAGTGTAATTGTTTTTGAATATTTTTTTTCAACAAAGATTCTGCCGGAACATAAATTTTTTTACCTGGATCGAAAGTAAAGATTTCTTCCGTATCTTCCATTGTTATAAGATTATTTTTTTTAGCCATTTCTAAAGAAAATTGAAAAAATCTATAATCCATTATTTTCTCACCTCTTCAATCCAACAATCCTGTTGAGGGAATGATTTGGCGAGGTTTGTTTTAGCGTCAGTGAAATAAATTCGCCCTGCTTCTATTTTGTAGTAGTTTACTTTCCAAATTAAATTAGTATTTTTTAGGGTTATTAACCATGTTTGCATTGTTTTTCTCGTCTCCATCTAGTCTATATTTTATTTGTAATCGTGTGGGGCGAGGATTTTCTCTCTCCTGTTTGAAGAGAGAAAAACCCCTGAGTGTGATTCCACTTAATTGAGCCTTTCCAATCCCATGTACGTTCGAGTGGTGATGGAAAAATTCACTCAATCGAATTTTTATTTTACGATTAACTGTTTTTCCTTTTCTATTAAACATTTCTACTTAATAAATGTGCGTCCTAAAATTTGCGTAAAGAAATTAAGGGAGTAATTGTTTTTCACAATATTTGCAAACGTATTTTCGTACTTCTACTATTCTTTCTTTCTCGTCAAAATAGTGAAAATTTTTTCTTATATATTTGTGTTTACAATCCATTTTACTCTACTCATTCCTGCTGCTTTATATTTTGGATTTATATGTCGTGTGTTTCCAAAAGTAACGTCTACTCTCATTTGTGTTAAGGGATCGTAAGTGTCGTTTATTATTTTTTTTTCATTGGTTACTTCGTGTTTCATTATTTTTAACCAATCTGTTTTGGTGAAGTTTTCTCCTGTGGTTATGTAACCGGATGCTATTGTTCCGATTACTAACGCGAAGAGTAAGGGGATTATTATTTTTTTATTCATTGTTCTTTTCCTCCCTTATTTGTTTTTTTTAAATTTATCTGAAACAAACCTTACTGCTGTTGCTCCTGATGGGGCTATAGTAACGGCTTGTTTTCTTACTCCGCTTGAAGTGTTGATTACTTTTGTATCGTACTTTGCGGTGTTAAAAGCTTTTTTCTTCTTCAAGTCGTAGAATTTTAGCGTCTTGTTAGTCATTTTTGTTTACCTCCTTTTGGTTTGATTTAATCCTTTCTCCGTTAGCATAATTTTCTTTAACACTTTTACTGATTTTTTCCCTGACCTTTTTAGAATGAGAATAACCTTTCGGGCGACCTTTCTTTTTTTCCAAAACCCTACTCACGTTTCAATCACTCCCTTTTGGTTTTCCACAATAAATGCAACAACCATCAGTAGGATTAAACACGCAATGATGCTTATGAGGATGTTTCAATTCAAACCCCTCGCTTTTACACGTGAAAATAAGCTATGGTGAATTTTATTATTATTAAATTCTATGTTTAAAAGTTCCTCTAAATCTTCCACCCAAAATAAAAACAATTCCGTTTGGTCTAAAATGTAAAACCTATTATTCTCGATGAAAACATTTTGTGAAACTTCATTCTCCATATACAAGTCAAACCCAAAAACAGTTCTACTGGAATTGTTCCTAGTGAAAATAAGATTATCAACTATTTTAACCCCATTACTTCCTGCAATGTTTACATAATAAGCCATTTCTTTAGTGTCTTTAGGTCTGAAAGTATTAGCCCAAATTTTTACCCTTGAAGCTTCAAAAAATTGTCGACCATCTTCTCCAAGTCTAATAAAACCATGATGTCGATTGCATTTAAAATTTTCAAACCGATTATAAGCAATTAGAATGTTATGCGAACCAGTTTTAGGGTAAAAACCTGCAGAATCTTTAACCACTATAAAAGAATTACAAGTCCCTCTTCTTGAATCGTCGTTTTGCATGTTGTTAGAAAACAAGTTAGAAATTATTTGTATATCTTCCCCGCCATTAATGTCTATTGCTTCATCGTTAGAACCTGCATTATGAAAAATGTTTCTAATGACCTTGACTTTTCTTGCTTTAGAGTGAATTTTTAACAAGTCATTATTATAACTGTCCTTAAATTCATTATCCTGTATTATGATGTCGTGTGTTTGTTCTTTTCTAACTTGCATTAAAATAGGAGCAACGCTTGTGTTCTCATGGGTAAAAGTAAACCCTCTGATTATAACGTGGTTTCCAATTATGTCCGCAGGATTCGTTAGAACAAATTGTACTGTTCCTTCTTCGTATGGTTCTATTATAAGGTAATTTTCTTTTTCATTGTTGTATCCGTAGTAAGATGCAAAGTTATTGTAAGTTCCTTCCATGACTTTTAAATTCCCTCCGTTTGGAATGTGTTTGGTTGCATAATCTATTGTTTTAAATGGTTCTTCAAATGTTCCGCTATTACTTGTGTCTGTCCCGTCATTACTAACGTAAAATTCGTTAGCTGTGGCTGTTCCTATAAAGAACAATATTAGGCTAATGCACAAAACTTTTTTCATCATATTATACCTCTCCTTTTTTCTTTTTTTATTTAATCGTCCACTTGTATTTCTACGTATCCAATTACATCGTCTATTGTTGCAGTTCCAAAAACAAAGTCATAGTAAACCGATATTGTGTCCCCTGCTGAAAATGTATCATTGCCCCTTGCTTGTTTCCTTGTACAACTTTTTACTCCCGTTCCTGTAGTAGTGCCAATTGAACAGTCATAAACATTAGAACCATTAACTTGAACTCGAAATAACATTAAATAACTCCCAGAAGAAGAAGTAACGTTTACTTGGGAAGAAACTCCAATTATACTTCCATCTTCAATGGCTACAAATCCCCTTGTTGAACTCATGTTTACTCCGTTCACTCCTCGCATGTAAGCATCCCCTGATAGTGAGGCAGAGTAACCGAATGGGAATGTTTCTCTTGCTCCTGCAAATTCTCCATTAACTTCGAGAGAATCTTCAGTGTAAAGGTCGCCATCGCTAGTGGCTACGCTTGGAGAATCTGAACCATTACCCACGTAAACATTCCCCCCTTCGAGCCTTATTGAATCAATGAATCCAGTGTTTTGTCCAACTGTAATATAATTATCTGAAGAATCCCATACAATTAAATCCCTAATGTAGTTCCCTGCATCTTCTAAAAAGTAAAGTCCCCTTTCACTTGTTCCGCTTTGTTCTTCTGCAAGAAAATTAACACTCAAAGAATCAACCCCTGCGCTAAAAGTTGAACCATCCGAAGCAATATAACCATCGGCATCAGTGTCCTCTATTATTCTAACATCCCCATCAAAATAACCCGCATATTTTCCACTGAAAGGCTGAGTTGCACCATTATTTGTTGAACCATAAATAGCCGAACCGCTAGTAATACTTGAATCGCTTATTGATGCAGAAATTCCTTTGGTGAACCCTGCTCCTGATTGTGAAACATCAATTGTAATTCCATAAACGCTTGGCGGTGAACTTGTTCCTGTTGCTGTAATATCCACGTCAAATCCATATATTGAACCTGCATTAGCACTATTGATAACATCTACGTCGAACGTTGTTGAAGAAAAACCAAATCCTGTTCCTGTGTTAGTTTGATTTATTGTTATTGGATTACCTCCATAATTGGAACTGTCATAATCAATGTAAAATTCATCCGAATCCGTTATGTCAATCGTAGTGTCCCCGTTACTCGTTAATCCTCCAAAGGTTGGGGTTGCGGTTGTGTTTATGTTTTGAATAGTGTTTATTGCTCCACTTGAAGCACTAAAGTTTGTTGAATTAAAACTAGCAATACCCTTATTAGTCGTCGAAGCATCTTCGCCACTTATGACGTTAGAAACAATGTCTATTCCTTCCCCTGCAGTATAAGTTTCATTAACATCCCCCCAATTATCAATACAATCGTCGCTAATACATAATCTAAACGCATTCACATCACTATTATTAATTGCATTTACGTTTCCATAAAATTCAGTTATTTTGTTAGCATCAACAGTAAAACCATATTCTTTAACTCCATTTTTTAATGTTTGAAAAACAAGTTTTCCACTATCGTCGCTACCATCTCTAACTGCTCCAAAAGAAGCAATAGCTTCGGTATTAGTCGCATCGCCGATTAAAAAACCAATGTTGGGCCCAAAACCATCTTCCATGTTTCCAGTTGTTTGTAACCTAAACCTACCCATGTCTTGAGAAATATCTACTGCGTCTGTTTGCCTTCTGAATTGAAAAATACTTGCGGTTTCTCCCTCTACATATAAAGTACCATAAAGAGATAAAAGAAAATTTTCATCTATAAAAAAATTATTAGAACCCTGAAAAGAAGAACCATCCTTATATTGAATACTACCATCAATCCCACCAGGCGAACCACCACCGCCAGAAGTATTAGCATCTATTGTAACAATCCCTTTCCCATTACTTGGATCAAGAGTTATTCCCGTTCCCGCTACCAACTGAGAAACCACTAAAGTACAATTCAAATCACGACCAACCCCCTGAAGAACGTTTCCATCCCCAACACAAGGATTAGGAAAATTAGTAAGCGAAACCCAATTAGTTAAAGAAGAGTCATCCTGAATACAACCACTCAAAAGAAACAACAAACCAATAACCAATAATTTTAAATACATTAAAAAATTACTCCCTTTGAAAATGTTAAACCTATTCATTCCTACCCAAACCCCAAATAAAACAAACCAACAAAAGAAACCACCATAATAAAAAATAAAGCAGGAGCAAAACTTCTATCCTTGAAAAAAAGAATCCAAGTAAAAGCAGCAAGAACTACTCCCACATGAGCAAGAATAAAAATGCTTAAATCAAAAAACATGTAAAATAAAATAGAAAGAGGTTCAAGCATTATAAAATCCCCTCTTGCTAAAAGTTTCATTTTAAACACGCTTTCTTGCACTAGAGAAAAAACAAGATAAGCTCCAGTAATCAATAACCCTGTGAAAATATATTTATCAGGCAACAAAAAAAGACCAGTGTACAACAAACCTTTAAGAAAATAAAATCCAAGCGCG
>LFUG01000538.1_pt1 | contig 23854 bp, 30 predicted proteins | sample 633461 | NCBI WGS metagenome assembly LFUG01 (sample SAMN03781033, study PRJNA287316) | hypersaline lake metagenome | isolation source: virus filtrate of water collected from the Namib Desert Eisfeld playa | place: Namibia | collected 2013 | reverse complement strand
CAATTACAGGAACTATAGACTCAAAGAAGATATAGCGTGTCAAGACTTGATTATTTACGACGTGCTTGACAGGTTAAATATACAAATAGACTCTATGGATGACCAACTGTTCTGCCGAAATCAAAAGGATTCTACAAAAATTTTACCCAGTAAAAAATACTGCTTTATTCATGTCTAAAATCTTTGGCATAGGCTTACCTAAAACTGGTAACACTTCCTTGTATATGTTCTTATGTCAGCAAAAATTGACAGGAATAAAATACCCAAGTCAAAATCAATGGGCGAACTTAGAACGTTATGATTTTTGTGTCGATACCCCGTGCAACTTGCACTATTGTAAATTACACGATAGATTCCCTAATGCTAAATTCATATACACTTTTCGTAACGAAAAAGATTGGTTATTTTCTTGGGGTAATCACATAAGAAAAACAAAGGCTTTTAACTTTAACTTATGGCAACTTCAAAACAGAAATATGCTTATGCAAAAGTACAATCATTTATATTTGCACAAAGCAGAAGTGCTAGATTATTTTCGAGGTAAACCCGACAAACTTTTCTTGTTAAACCTCGATGACATTGACGTTATGTCTTTGTGTGACTTTTTACATTTACCTTATATGGAGTTTCCATACTACAATGCCACAGTTTAATGATCCGCCTACTCACGTTGATTGGTTTTCTCAAGGCGATCCTTATTTGCCTCAAAGTGATCCTTATTTACCAGAAAACAGAGGCGACGAAATTAGTGAATTAATACGGCGCGAAGACCCGCATCAAACTTACGATTGTCTTTTTATGAAAGATTTTGCGAGTACAAGAAAAATAAATCTTAACAGGTTTAATTCAGATTCAGATGAGTTTCTAAAAGTCGTAGGCAATGACGAAAATCAAGTTTTACCTTACGATGAAGAATTAACTCTCGAAGAAATGGGTTATGAGACTTTTGACTCAGGGGCTATTATTTATACGTCTGAAGGTCAAGATGAACGTCACTCTGTTAGTCCTTTGCTTACCCTTGAAAGTGCAATTTACTTTGACAGAATAGACTTCAAAGATGATATTCCTTATGCTGACAAATACTCCGAAAAGATGCTTTTTGCATTGTGGTTTTACGGAATAACAACAGGTAACACTTACTTGTTAGATTCAACAGGTAATAGTGCAATTGACGATATTTTTAACCCATACACTACTTCAGACATACCAAGATACATAGAGATTCCATTGTTTGAAAAAGGCATTACATACTTCTCGTATTATGTCGTTGGTGGTGACTTAGTAAAAAAACGAATACCCGTAACCAAAAGTTTTACATACAAATTTGACACGCAAGATGTTTTTATGTACTCAGTTGTAGTTAGTGGCGCAAATTCTGACATAGCAGAAAGTTTACTGTCAGGAACTAAAATGCTTTACAGTTCAATTGAAGACTTTAATCCCAACATTAACGATGACAATTTTATTTATGTAAGTAAAAAGGAAAAACCTATAAAAAGAACACCTGAAGTAGTACAGTTACCGACTGAGTATTTTACGTTTGCTTATGTTACACGAGCTTTATGGAGAAGAAGATCAGTAAGTTTTGGCAATGATTCTCCAATTACTTTATTTTCCGATGCTGAGTCTGAATCAAGTTTAATTTTTGTTTCTCAACCTGTTTATTATTTAGATTTTAGTGAGCGAAATTCTTTACCAATTGAAGGGAGTTATTATGGAGAAGAATTACAGCTGGGTAACAACAGCGATAACGCAACGCATTCAGTGTCCAAAACAAAGGTTATTTACACAACTGAAACAGCAGAAGAAGTAATAGACTTAACTTTATATGCAAAAGCTATTACGTTAGTTTATGCTGGTTCTCCTGTTACTTATCTTGGTTATGAATTGAATCCGTATATTGAAGCGGAAAGTGATGACTTAATTACTTACCTTGACCAACTACCAACAATTTTGACTGAAGAAGAATATGACGAAGTTAAAATTAAAATTTACGACAGTATAGCGTGGTTGCCGACTGATGATGACACTATTACAGCTGACATTATAGGGAATCCTGAGTCAACACCAATCCCTTTAACTACAACTCGTAACTTTGCTATCGAAGATACAAGTCCTTTTGGTCAAATTGTTAGCAGCTTTCAAGGCGAATTTACTATTGAGGGTTACATCACTCAAACTTTAACGGCACAACAAGCAAGCGACTTAAACGCACAATACAATACGTTACCCGCTGGTGCTAATGCAAGAGCAGATTTACCTTTTACAGAAGGTCAAGAAGTAGGACGAGTAAAAATTCCTAACTACGAGCTTGTAAAATTACAAGATAACGTAAACTCTAGTTCATCGACTGACAATTACCCTGAGACAATATGGGAATTTGTAAACACTCCCATACTAAAAAAAGTACCGCTTTTAGACTACAGAAAAGGAGTTGACATCGTAAACTGGGCATGGACTGAAGAAGAAGACGAAATTACACGTCAAATAAAAAAGGAGTTATACCGAGAAATGCCAGATAGTTTAAGAGTTAAAGAGATACACTTAGCACTTGAAGCTGAGAAATTTGCTACTTACGTAAGTAGCGATAGCGGCGAGCCTGTTGCTCGGACTGCTAACGTCGGTCAATATGTTGAGTTAATTGCAGTTGCGCTTGGCATTAATATGTTGGCTGATGGTACACCATACAAACCAAAAGAACCCATCCGACAGTCTTTAGTAGATGACGACCCCGACAATACCGTTAACGTAGATGCTGGTTACAGGTTTGGGTTTTGGGGCGCAATTGAACGCGAACCCGTCACTGAAGATCAAATTACTTTTGGTGAGGATGTCTTACAAACCGACGCACCAATGGAAGTTGACGAAACACGGTTGGTCTATGAAGCATTTTCTAACGAATTTAAGCTAGACGAATCCACTGGGGAGGCTACTTCAATCGAACCTTCAGGGTTAATGTTGGTACATAATTTACCTCAACTTTATCGTCAAATACTCGATGACTTCGATAAGGCATTAGGCTTACAAGAAAGCGCGGCGTTCGCGTTGAGAAGTGCAGAAGATATCCAAGTACCAGACCCTAATAATAGTACCCAAACAGTATTTGCTAATAAAATTTGTACTTATGAAGGGTTGCATTCCTTAGTAGCAGAAATTGCTTATATGTTAAGTGAAATTTCTCGCCGTAGTAGCGGAGCGCAAGTGAGTTCAATGATTAATACTGCTTTGCTATACGAGCTTATGGGAATTATGGGATTACCAGTTGAACCCAAAAGTTTCAAAGCAAAAATAGGTATTGAAGAAGACACTGGCGAAGATATTAAATCAGATATTTATCATCCCGCTTTTTCTGATAACGCTCCCAGATTATTTGAATTATGGACAATTCTTATGCAAAATATCGCACCTTTATTAGGGGACAAATTCACTCTAAGCGAAGAAAATATACAAGCCATTAGAAATGCAAACCCAGACGAATTACAAGACATAATTGACGAAATTAAACAGGAAATTAGTGGATAAAGTAAGCTATGAGTTTTGTTTTACCGCCTTTATTAATTCGAGCTTATATCCCTCCAGAACAACAATGCAGAGCGGATGGAGGTACACCGTCTTGGGACGAAAATGGTGATTTTGTTTGTAAATTCCAAGATGACAGTAACCAAGACAAGCCCTTTTATCGTGATCCAACCGATGAACACAACGTCCCCCGCCCACGAAAAGATAGCGATAACCAAAGACGTACCGATGATACTGACGATGACACTCCCCAGCCGTCACCCCGTCCTTTGCCTGTTCCGTCACCGCCACCTGTAACGTTTGATGATGACACTAACAACAGGCGACCCGTACCAAACCCACCACAAACAAACCCACCTGATACACCGCCTAATGTACCCGAAAGAAGACTCCCAGTTAGCGATGATTTTATCACCATTACAATTCCTAGCACACCGTCATCTATAACCTTAGAGAAAAAATTGCAGAGTGTAAAAGATGATGCACTTAGCAGAGTATATGGTTGTATGTTATACTCACCAATTACTTCATCACCCGCTATTTTCAGGGTGTGCGAACAACCGTCGGATTCAACTCTTGAGGAAAGAGTAAAAGAAGAGACCGAAAACTTCTTTGAGTTCCTTGTCAAGAAGTTGCGAGATACAACCGTAGAAGAAGGTTTAACGGCTGCGTGTGTATTAGCCATGAATCTTTTGCCAAGTAACTTTTTGAGATTTTTACCAAAGGGTCAATTGCTTACGGTCTTTGGATGTAGTTATTTAAGTGAAATTGCAAGTGAGTTTTTATTTTCCTCTAATAATGCGTATCAAAGTGTAGATGGTCAAGGTCACATTAACGTTGAATACATAGACTGCACTCCAGAAGAAGACCCAAGTGGCGATTTCACAAAAGGGTTAAAACCTCAAAAAAATAACATTAACGAGTGTTTTGTGCCTATACGAAACTTTAAGACTAACGAATCTGAACAGTTAGGAATGAAGATGCAGTTGCAAGTAGTCTATGAACTCGTCGAAGAAATAGAAAACACCGACCCAGTAGAGTATAAGACTTGGAATAAACAAATCACGATACCTTCACCAAAAGAAGACTTAGAGGCAGAAGATATTAAAGAGGTGTTTCCAGAAAATCTTAAGTTTGGGGAAATAAAAGCAGAGTTCAGTGTCGAGCCGTATGGTTACGTGCGTTTTTACGCCGATGAGGACGATTACAATAACGACGACACCGACGCTCTGTTTGATGACATTGTCGATAACTTAATTGAAGGTAGCGAGAAAGATGACTCACGTAGATTTAGCAAACGAACACGTAATCTAAAAACAGGTGAATTTACTCGAAAAAAAGGATTTCTTTATAAATGGGAGTCTGACGACGGTAAGCCTCCTCTTTGCAAAGTGTTCGACCTTTCTTGACACCCTTCATAAACGCTATTAAATGACTTTCGGTGTAAATTGCAATTGCAGTTTCAATATGTATAAGCGGGAAGTAAAAAGGTAAGTCAAATAACCAGTGTTGACTACCAAGCCATACTTCCATTCTGTTTTTATCGCGATTCTCGTAAACGTGGTAATCACCGTACACAATTTTTAGATTCATTTTGTTTCTCCCCATTGTTTGGCTACTTTTGGTTCTGCAATTACTGGCACATTTAACTCTAGGCAATTTTCCATAGTGTTTTTAATGTCGTGACACGCTTGCTTAATATAATCGTCACGCACTTCAAAGACCAACTCATCGTGAATTTGCAAGAGTAAGTTACAGTGTTCAAGTTTATCGCATTCTATCATAGCTAAACGTATTGTATCTGCATTTGTACCTTGTATTATGTGGTTGCCAGCCTGACGTAAAAACTCTTGGTCGTTACCTGTCATATATGGCGCAAATTCTTCAAGTGTAAATGCGTGTTGTACTGCATTTTTACACTGCTCACTGAATGGGTAATAACGTCGCCGTCCGCATATCGTTTCGGTGTAACCTTTGATGATTGCATTTATCTTTTGTCGTTCAAACCAATATGCAAGTGTATCTAGCATACGCCAATACTCACTTATGATGTTCTTGCAATCTTGTTGTGACCAATTCATGCCACGTAACTTGCACTCTTCATATAAGCGTTTGTATGTAAGCCCATAACACAAGCCAAAGTTAATGGTTTTTACGACGGTGCGTTTAGCTTTATGGTCGGGGTTATTTGGGTCATACACAATGCCAAACAGCTTTTCTGTCATTACGTTGTGGAGTGAGTTACCTTGCTTAAAGACTTGTATAAGTGTCGGGTCTTGTGACAAGTGAGCAAGTATGCGTAACTCAAAACTGCTATAATCACACGCAATTAACGAGTGTCCTTCGCTTGCGATAAACAGGTTGCGTATATCTTGCCCAATCTTAGCGATGAACTCATTACCCGTGCTTTTGTACTTGTCGGGGTTAGGTATATTTTGCAAGTTAGGGTTGCTACTGCTAAGTCTTCCCGTCAACGTCATGCAAGTATTAAAGTGTGTATGACAGCGTCCGTCACTTGCAACCCAATCTTGCATTTTACCCACGTACTTATTAAGCGCATCCTGACACCGCGCAATGTAATCATACTTAAGAACTACGGGGTGTTGCGTAAGTAAAAGTTGACGTGCTTTAGCATCTACGCTGTAACCATGTGTACTTTTCTTTAATTCGCTTGCGTCGAGGTTTAATTGCTCAAACAGTAACTCATTCATTTGTTTGGGGGATTTTGGATTGGCGTACCAACCACAGCCAGCTTCGATTTCATCCTTAAGAATCGCGATATAAGCCTCGATATCCTTCTCCATATGGGGGAGCTTATCAAGGTCAATTTTGATGCCTCGCAAGCTCATTTTTGATGCGATGTGGGTAGCTTTTATGTCGATATGGGTGGCGACTCCTTTGACCTTTTCGTATCCTTGCCTGTTAATTGCCTTGTTCAGGTATTTTTGCAGTAGCACAGTTTCGTAACAGTCCTCACAACAATAGCAACATACATCGGTAAGTGACGGCTCTGCATCTTGCTCCCAGTTAAAAGGCTTGCTACTTGTAAACTTACGACCAGCAAGCTCTTCTAACGAGCGTGGGAAACGTTGTAATAACTCACTTGCTAGTTTACTTAGTTTAAGGTCTTTGCTACTCTTGTTGTAATAATTATATGCAAGTATCATAGGATCGCTGTGGAAATGGAAGTCTATCCCAAAGTTTACCCATATAAATTGATGTTCAAATTGAATGTTGTATGCAATGATTTTATACTTGGCGTTAGTGTTTAATGCTTGTAGCACGTCTTTTAACTTGTGCCAAGTAGGTGAGTGGTGATTCATGTAATAGTGGCGTTGACCGTTGCTGATACCTAATACTTTAATATCGTCAACATATGGGTTTACGCCCGTTGTTTCAAAGTCAATTGCGATGGTGTTAGATTCAGGTAAAACACACCCGTTAAAGGCAATTCTGCCAAACGCATCAAAATATAAATCCGTAACCTCTTCGCAGTCCTCTTGCTCAAGTATGTTGCGCTTGTAAAAGTTAGCGGTGTCCTCCGATGTAAAAAAAGCCAACCTCTTGTCATTTTCTTCTGACTTAAGGTTAGCGATTGCAGTAATTTTGGCAATTCGATTCTTACTTGATAAATAACTCATGCTTTGTTCTGCTAATTGCAACGTAAAAACGCTTGAGTGTTTGGGTGTTAAGTTTACAAAGTATATCGCGCGCATCTACAAATACAGTATTGTAACTACTCCCTTGACTCTTATCTGCTGTTATAGCATATCCATATGAGAAAGTACAAGGGAAATCTTGCATAGCAAAATAACTCTTCCATAACCCGCGCAACTTTAACTTGTTTTTACCCTCATTGGTTTTAGAGTAAGAGTTAATGTCAAAACGTAACTGTTTAAGAAACTCTGACCATTTACGCTTTTGTGTTTCGTGTAAATAATACAATTCAAGAACAACACCTTTTGGCGTTACTGCAACTAGCAAGTTAAAGTTAAAATTATCAGGTAATACTTCCTTATCAAGGTTTAAGGCTTTAGCCAGAATGTCAAAATCACGTTGTAACTCTTGCGTGGGTAACTTCTCAAGACAACATCCTACGCTTTTAACGTAAACACTTGTACCAGTAGGTAACGTAACATTTTTAACAATGTGACTTTTACTTAATACAATACGCTCGTTAGGTAGCACGGAAAACTCTTCTGCAATCTCCCCAAACAACCGCTCACGTATATCGTCATTGTAATAATCCACTGTGCGATTCAACCATGCGATTATTTGTACATCTTTGTTTTCTGCAAAATACGGAAGTGATTTACTGATGATTTCACGTCGTAAATAGAAATGCGAGTAATCTGGCACTTGTAATTTACCTTGTCTTAGGGTATTGCGTGTAGCATTGCATAGCTCTAAAACCTTACCCTTATAACGTACCACTTCCAGTAACTCTAGTTTCTCGATATTGGCATCACGAAAAGGTTTGCTTTTTTCAACGGGTCGATGCTTTTGGATAGGTGGCAATTGGTACTCATCACCACACCATAGAATTTTACATCGTAACTTTTTGGCGCAATATACAAGCAAGTAATACTCAAAATCTTTAACCATGCTTGCTTCATCTACAATAAGCAAGTGTGGATCAGCACTTAACTTACGTCTGATGCTAAGAACGCACGAATCTTGAGGTAATTTTGACGTTGTTCCTTGCGGTAGTGAAGTTTCTATACCGTAATAACGTTTGCCTTTCGCGTTAACGATAGGCTTTAACCCTAACAATGCAGAAATAGTAAGGGTTTTGACATTTAAGTTGTACTCATCCGTAAAAGCCTCGATAACGCCACGCGCTTTGTGCGTGGGTGCTGCCATTACAGTTTTACTGATCATGGTGTACTCTTGGATAAAATACGCTAGTAAGTAGCTTTTGCCTACCCCAGCCCCTCCAGTTAATGCAATCTGTCGTTGTTCTTTATCGTTGTAGAAATCTTGTAACTTTTCGAGTGCTTGTGACTGGTCGTTTGTTAATGTCATTTTATTGTTTATCTAAAGGTTTACCTACATGAGTATAACAACCCTAGTCGGTAGTGGCTAGGGCTTGCACAATTCAGGGGTTAAATTTTGGGTAAGTCTTCGCTATATGGAACAACGAAACAGCCCCCAAAGTCACGAAATAACCAATGGTCAGGGTAGGGAAGGTTAATTAGCTTGACTGAGTAACCTCGCGGGTCTTCGCAAAATTGGACAGTGTGAATGTTGTAGCTTGCGAGTAAGTTTGCAATGCTGTATTTTGCGTTATTCGTGCGATTCTGGTTATCTCGTGTCCTAACGCCGTTGGCTTCTGCAATGCACAATGTACTTAGGCGTTTAGCACGTGAACACAACAACCGCGCTTGTTTTAAGTCTTGTTCATGTAACTCATAATAATGTTCAAGGTTAATGGGTTTGTTAAATGAACCTGTTAATTGCGCTCGTAAAGACTTTGCTAGTTTGAAATATGTTGTTTTAGCCATGTTATTTACTCTCTACTTTTTACGTTTATTTTGATATTTAGGCTTAAATTCAAAATGGACGGTGTAAACTACATCCACTCAGGGAAGAAAAACCCCTCAAAGTTTAGGGGACTTGAGCCGCCGCCTTTTAATTTGCATTTACCCTCGAAGTCAATGTGAGAAGAAACATCTACAATATATTGTAAATAGTGAAGAACGTGGTTAAGGTCAGTTAAATTGTAAGCGTGTAATTGCATTGTGTTAGTAACACCCTTACTTATTAGGCAAGGATGTGATGTTATTTTATTTGTGTTTAGCGTTGGTATTCTCTCAGGCACTTAACAGAACAAAACTTACCTTCAATAGGCTCAAAACAGTTGCGGTCGTTGTTAACGATAAAATACTTAAACAACTTATCGTAGCCGTTAACACCGCCACAGCATGAACAAGCATTTTGTTGGTAGGGATAACAATGGGTTTCCACAACTTCACGGTAGAGGTCACAAGATGCAAAGGCATCGGTGTAAATATGAACGCGGTTTTCTGACATGGTTAGCAGCACCCTTACTTATTAGGCAAGGGTGAGAGTAATTTACTAGGGTTTATTGCTGTTTACGTTTTGCAATTTCTTGTAGCAGTGTATTAACCTCTAATTTGACAGACTTCTCAGGGCAAAGGGTGGCACATACATCAAGAAACTGGTCTCTAGTAATTCGACCTTGTTTGTAAAGCACTAAAGCGTTTTTTAAGAGTTGCTTATCAGCGTGCTTTTCGGTCTTGCGATCCTCATAGTCGTCAAAGGCTTCTAGGAAATTAATAATTCCATCAACGAAACTAGGGGAGAGGAAAGCTCGTAACGCAAGCTCTAACGGGTCTTGAGCCATTTGAAACTCCTTTTTTTATTTAGTTTGTGGAAGGTTGCCTTGTGTAGCGGGACTGTACTGTCCCCAGCCCCAAACAACCCTTGCTCCTTTTGGGTGATACGATTTCTCTCTGGCTTTAAGAGAGACCGCCTCCCAGAAACCTTGATAAAAGTTGTTTACTTTAACAACTAAAGAGTCAGAACCTCCAGTTTTGCAACTTGGTCTTTTCCAACCTTTAGAGGCGTAAAAAAACCAAGTTTCGTGCCAGTCGCGACGCATAATGTACTCTCGCGATTCCCTTACATAGGGAAGATCTGGACAGTTAAAGAAAGTCTCAAAAAAGAGACTTCCGTCTTTTTCGTTGATTAATTCCTGTTTTAGTACAACAGGAAATGAAAATTGTGTTTCTAGCATCGGTTTTACTCTTTATTTTTTGTTTGTTAGTCAATTAACTTGGTAAATAGCGGGGGAATATACCCCCGCTTACAGAAAAATTTAGAGTGTTAATAACGCCAACGTTTTAACAACTCAGGGACGGAGTTATACTCTAAATAGCCTGTATTGTTGAGGGCGTTTTCTACGACGTAAATTAGAGTATTTTTGCCAACAAAATCGCTACGAGAATACTCGAATCCTTGCGGTACGTCAGCACCTTCTTTGTCTGTTAGTAACTCAAAAAACAATCCCTCGTTTCCAGTCACGTAGTCGAAAAGTCTTAGAATCAAGTCTTCGGGACAACCACGTTCCTTTAAACTTGTAAAAGCAAGTGGTGACAGCGGTGTAAAAAGGTTAAGAATCTCGAATAGTTCTTCAACGCTCTTTTCAAACAGTTGAGAGAAGCAATAAGACTCAAAAGCAGAAAGAGAATATTGCGCTTGCAACCCTTGTCTGACTTGCTCTTTAAGGGTTTCAAGATTAGATTGTGTCAGATACTGTCGTTTTTCCATTTTTTCTTTTAGTTAGTGTACAAGGAGTTTAACACTCCTAAAGCCCCTAGCTTTTGACTAAGGGTAGTAGCAGTGTTAAACTGTACAGTAAGACTCTCCTTTATTCCAATGATGGTTTAGGGTTGTCTTTGGCATAGTTCCGAATAGGAAAACATAATCACTATCAGAAACAGCGTAAACAACCTTTTTTGAGTCTTGTGAAACTTGTACATATAATCCAATCCCATCACGTTGGCATTTTTGCAACACTTTACTAGGCTTGCCAGCTAGAGGATTGATATCAACTAAAACAACTTGCACGATTATTACCTCTATATTTAATTTTGGTTTGTTCAGACTGCAATTAACCTGTGTCAACTGCATTAGTTAAATACTAACTGAGTTTAGTCTCAGTGTCAAGTGTTTTATAAATAAAATTTTTTTGCTTTTAACACTTGACAGTAACAGACGTTAGTGTTATATTGAATTTAATGCTTAAAAAGCAAGCGCAAAACACTACTGCACCTTGAAAAATGGATAACATTTTATACATGAGACGCAATCTGTCATCTGTTAAGTCGCCATACACTGGTAAACGCGCTTTATGGGTTGATAAGAACAATCTCCCTATCGTGGACAACGTTTCTTGGTTACTCACAAGTTATGAGTTGGAGCTTAACCGTTATCGTTGGAAACAATTAAATCAGACAGGACAGAAACGAGCTTGCTTGTGGATTGTCACCAGTGATGAGAGCGTAAAAGTGATTGACGGTACTGAGTTAAACCAATGTCTTAATCGCTATCGTAAGATTGACTTTCCCAACCCGTTAGCGTTTGAATCTTACGATGATGTTAAAACTGAACTTTTTTTGATAAAACTGAACTTTCCTAATAGCCTCGTGTTACATACAGACGGCAAAGTTTACGGTTTGCAGTGTTATTAACGCTCGTTGACTACCATATACACTTACTTTAGCTAATAACTAAAGTAAGTAACTAGCTATGATTATCTCGAAAGAAGCATACAATATAGCCTCCTACTGGTATGCTTGTAACTACCACAATGGAGAGTATTCTAAACTGTATCTCGACCTTTGCAAAAATCCTTATTTTCCTTCACCACTAACAGAGGGAATTGAGGACGAAAAGGAAACCCCTTACGCTATTGACTACTACATCGCATTGGTCAAAAAACACGAGGGAGATTATCCTGAACCTGACCTAGAGCTGATTCATTACGGAGATATTGATATACTACAATCTCACAAGGGCTGTCTAGTTTCGATTTACTTCGAGTACGTGGGAAACGACAGTCAGGCTTTAGACTCGTTTAAGGAAGCCTTTTGGGATGAGATTGACTACATTGAAGAGCCTATCGCTGATTGTATTTTGCGCCATGCTACTTACGTTAATGAACGGTTAGAAGAAATTTTTGATCAGCTACCGCCGTTTCATTTACTTGCTTCTAACACGATTGATAATGAAGAGGTAGTTTGCTGGCTCAAAGTTACAATTTAATGACTAAGTAAACACTATCTAGGGTAAAGGTTGTTAGCCTCTACCCTTGTTTTATACCATGAACAATTTTAGAACAATTAACAGGCATTATCAAACGTCCCCCTATTGCGTGATTAATAACACGCTTAACGCCTACACACCAAGCGAACAGACGCTATCGTACTATGCCAACAGCACGAGTGAGCGTGGTTATCTATTGCGTAACGAGGGTTTCGCCTGTCCTTTGTCAAGTGAGGTTAACAAGCAAAATTGGTTTAGTTACGGTGAGGTTGTAGAGTGTCGGGGGTTAAAAGCATTTGTAATTTACGTTTATTCTAACGGCTATGCTTTACTTTCGTTTGAAGGTAATCAGATTAAGGGGGGATTACTTAACAATAACTCTACCTACCACCTTCGAGACATAAATAAAATTTAATTTGCAAAACACACTTGTCATTTGCTAAGGTTAATGTTAGGATAAGTTTAGAACGTTAAATACACAATTAGGAGACACTAAAAATGACCTTCGAGGCTACCTTATACATTTATGATGAAAACAACAATTACCACGAGCTTACTGACTACAACATTAGCGACGGTACTGACAGCGCATTGTCTGAAGATTATGGAGAATACGAGTTTACAGGATTCGAATCGGGGGACATTAAAGCAGACGTTGAACATCTAGTTGATGATATTAAAGATTTAGAATGTTATGCCCGCTTTCTAGAGAAAAATAGCAATGTGCCTGAGATTGAAGGGGTTTTAGATTGCTTCTTAGAGCATATCGGAAGCTACTGTTACCCGACACTAGGAGAAGTGTTAAACGCATTTGAAAAGTGCTTCTTGGCTTCCTGTGAAAATACAGATGAATGCTTGCAGTGGTTTGATGATGAAGTTTACACACTTGTTGATAAACACAACCTTTGGGATTACTTTGACTCCGAGCGGTACATTGATGATGAGATTATCCCAAACCGTGATATGCAATACTTCGAGGTAGATGGTACGTTTTTTGTATTCGAGTTTAGCAATATCTAAAAACCCGCGCTAACCGCAGCCCCTAGTTACTACGCTAGGGGTTTATTATGTCTTTATTCATGCAAGGAGCAAACACAATGACATTCACGATTAACGGTAAAGAAACACTAACTATTTGCATATACTACTTTAAGTAATTTGTTATTTGCACTTATCATTTTTATGTGTCAATGTTAAAGTAAAAGTTTACTGCAAAAAACAAGTGAATTAACCATGACTAACAGACCCGTAATGAAACAGCTTATCATTGTAAGGTTTTTACCTCCTACTAATACCAAGCCAGCACGTCTGAAGGCGTTCAACACAGGCAAAACCCACAGCATAACGGAAGCTAATAACTCCAACTATATGTTCCAGAAAGATGGCTGGGAATACTCTCAACATCACGTTTTAGCGTGTCGTCTTTGCAACGAACTTGGCTGGGAACATCCTACGGGGTGCGGTGTTAACGACAATGGCGAAGTTGTCTTTACATTTACGCTAATACAAACAAAACACAATGTTTAGCACCTGTGCTAAGTATTACCTCAAGAAAGTTTACCGCATTAAATTCAAAATACACTTGCATTTAACAGGTGTCGGTGTTAAGATGTAAAAGACAAAACAAAATTAAGGAGATAAAAATGGACGTTTACACCATGAAAGCAAGCACAATTACAGCACGCAAACGTAACTCGCGAGAGCAGAAAACAGTGTATTGGGATGACGTTTGGGAAACTCACAAAGACGATTTAGTTAGCGAGTGCATTCCTAACGCTGATATGCTAGACAAAAATTTGCGCTGTTATCACGCACTTAAAGACGGCGAAGTGCTTTACTTTATACGAGTCAACGAGTCTTATGTAAATGCGTTCTTCACAGAAGTATTATACGGGCGCATGAAACGCGATGCTGATTACTTTGACGTTCTCAAAGATAACGTTAAAGCAGTCCGACAGAAAGAAGCAGAAAACGAGTTGAAAAATCAGGTAAAAGCACTTGCTAAGGTGCGTTATCAGGCGTTACCTGAAAATGATACAACCACTATTGAAGAACTCGAAAATCAAATTCGAGAATCACTTGGAATGTAAATTTAATGTAGTTATTTACTCCTGTATATTACAGGGGTTTTTTTATGCAAATAAAATCATGTCAACGGTGTTCATTGTCGGAAACGTGTAACAATATCCTTGAGCCACGCGGTCGTTATAAGCACCCTGTCTTTTTTATTGGTGAGGCAAGCGGTAAAGAAGAAGACGAAATTGGCATTCCTTTTATAGGCGCAAGTGGCAAGATGTTGGAGCGCATTTTATCTAGCGTGGGTTTTAGCAGTGAGGATTTCTACATCACTAACTTATGCAGATGTCGCCCGCCTGAGAACCGAACGCCAACCAAACCTGAAATTTACGCTTGCTATCGTTACCTCTACAGAGAAATTGTAAGTAACAAGCCAAAGTACATCATACTACTTGGCAATACACCCTTAAAACTGTTTCTTGGTAACGACAAAAGCATAGGTAAATGCGTAGGGCAAGAACACAACGCGCCTTTAATCAGTCCAAAATACATTGGTAAGCGTGGTAAGAAAGCATACACGCAAGAACACTACTGCTTCCTTGCATGGTATCACCCTTCTGCATTGTTGCGTAATAACTCACTCGAAGTTAATAGCCCCAAGTGGATTACATGGCAGTGCGCAATTGATTTAAGCAGTAAGTTAAAAACATAAAAAAGACCCCCTGTCACCATCAGGGGGGTTTCTTGCGTGTGTTGATGACGTTAAACTTTTATTTGCGCGGTTAACTCTTTTTTGGTTAGACCTAATTCCTTCGCTAGTTGATTGATACGCTCGATTTTCTCTGCTTGTGCCTGTTGCTGTTGTTTGCTTATTTTGACCTTGACTTCTTCCATGATGAGGTCAACGGCTTCAGTGTCATAACATTCTAATTGTGTAAAAAGATTAAATAGCTTTTCAATTACGAATTGTCTGTCAAAGACACAATCCTGACCAATGAATTTGAAGCGGTTATCTTGCATCTTGCGTTTGTAACCTTCGCTTTCATTAATCATGTCGGGGTGTAGGCTAAAAAGATGCAGAAATCTTCCCAAGTCTAGGTTAAAGGTATCTACAATGTCTCGCCAATTCCATCCATCTACTCTACTGTAGTCTTCTGTGTTAGGGTTTTTATTTTCGTTCATTTTATTAAGTCTCTTAGCGTGTCTTTGAAACATTGTAATCCCACTATTCGCTTTTTGTAAAGTTTACCATAGAAAATTGCATCTTCATTTGAACTAACTAAAACTACACTGTAGTCTAGATAAGGCTTATTAGCAAGCAATCTTTGCTTGTAGAGAAAGTTTTTATCTTTAATGCCTTTGTACTCGACAAATAACTTACTAAGTGGCTGGTGTGGTTGGCATAAGTTACCGTTAAATGTATAGGCTATATCGTTAAGTAATTGTGTGTTTTGCGTTGTGAGACAAAAATCAATCCTCCATTTAACACCACTGAAATAAAGATACTTTTGGGTTTCTACGGTGCAAGTTACAGGCAACAATGACTTAAGTGTTAACCATAAGTTAAACTCAGAGGTAGAAGGGAAGTACAGGCATTTACGCAAGATTAATTTGGGTGGCTTGCTGTAGTGAATTACATTAGTGGTTGTGTTATACCAGCACGGTTTACGATGACGTAGTTTTTTACTCATGCTAAATTAATTCCTTGACAAATGTATTAGTCTTAGTATAGGTTAGTATAGGCAAATCAAAAAAGCAAATCAAAATGGCAAATCAAAACGCTAAGAAACTTTACTGGTCAAAGACACCGTTTTTTGTACCCAAGACAGAAGAAATCAAAGATGACTACAACCGTGAAGGACTGCAAGACGGTATCGTGTATCTTACACCCGTCAACGGCAAAAAAAGTAAACAAGGTAAACCCGCATTTGAACAGCCACGATGTAATTTAGAGATTCTTCATGGTTACATCAAAAATGAACATATCTTTTTTCAACCACAAAATGCAGATAAATTTCATGGTGAAGTGTTTGCATTTAACCGCCCTGACTCCGAAAGTAAAGAAGAGCAAGTCAAACAACAAGAGCGTTTACTTACAGAATGGTCACAACACCATTGCATCTGTGTAATTGACTGCCGTGAACATCATCAGTTAAATCAACTTGCAAAAGACTTTGATGGTTGGTTCTTGAAGACTGGCACGTTTACCATTATTACCGAAAGTGTTGAACATGACAAGTTGCCAGAAAACGAGAAACAAGCATACGTTAAATTCGTTGAGCGTGTACAGAATGGTGAAGACATTGACACATTGCAAGAGGAAATGGATGAGGAAATTGTACCTCTTGTAGAGCGCGGTTTATTTCTGCCGTTAGCACAATCAAACGAACGTCTTTATACTATTTCTGCATATCGCAATGTTTTTAGCACAGAGTTACTTGCAGAGAACAAACCCAAAGAGAAACCAAACTTGGAAGAGTTTGCTAAAAACTTTAACGCACCTTCCCAACAGTCTAGTAATAACAAAGGCGGTGGTTATAAAGGCGGTGGCGCAAAACAAATTACACCGCAAGAGAAAAGTGAGTTTGTTAAAGAAGTTTTGAAAGAGTCTGGCTTCGATACTTCGAGCTTAGGTTCTATTGTGCAACAAGCACTTGCGAATACTTCGAGTTGGTACACAATGCAGTTAGCGGTAACGTTAGCAACGGGTGGTGGTGTACCAAGTGAATTGCCTAGCTCTATGGCGGATGAAGGTGAGCATACAAGTAGCGAAAAGCAAAATAAGACAAGCACTGATAACTACAGCGAGTTAATTGCATGGTGTAAAGAACGTGAAGAAAAGGAAAGCTACTTTGGTCAAAAGTTAGACAAAGTAACTAAGGGTGAAGTTAAACACGATGAAGAACAGGCTGGTCTTTTACTGGAGTTATTAAACAAGTACGATATCACCAAGCCTAACGACAAAAAGACCATTAGCGAAAAGGTGGGTAAAACACTCAATGCTAAGTTTACGGTGTTTGACCTAAATACAGAGCAATTGCAGTATGCACTAAGTTAGTTACGCCTGTAGTTTATGCTGGTGTCTCTTACATTTTTAGGGGACACCTTTCTAGTGTAGTAAAAAGCAAAGGAATAAATAAAATGCCAAAGACACTCGAAGAGTTCGAAGAAAAGTATTTTGAAGTACAAGACGACTTAGAATCTGTAGAGGCATTGCTAGATGAGTTTCTTGACTCATTAGATGAAATAAAAGCAGATAAAAAAGACATTAAGCAATTTAGAGGGGATTTACAAAATGCAATTACAGACTTAAAACTAAAGGACAGAGAACAAAGTAATGGTGATGACAGGTACGCACTTGATTATGAGTATGAAGAGTTTGAAATGGAAATGAAGTGTATAAGCACGCTCAACACTGGCGGGTTAAGTTACCCTGAATTTTTGCGTGACGTTATTATCCCAAAATTTCACCCGTTACCTTACCCTGAAATCCAAAACCCCATCATGGCAACGGTGTGTCTTATCAATAGTTGCGCTATTCCTCCCAAGTCTAAAAAAAACGCAAAGGAAGTACCACTTTCACCCGTGTATATTCAAGGTGCTAGTGGCACGGGTAAGTCACAGCTTACACATCTCATATCACGACACTACGACCACAAGCGTTGTGTAAGTGTATCGGGTTCTAACACAGGTGGCGACCTTATCCAGAAAATGTCTGATGCTTGTTACAGAAGCGGTAGTATGCAAGAAAATAACTTAAAACTTTACCCCGCCGTTATCTTTATGGAAAACTTCTATAATCGTGACCTTGCAAGATGGGGTAACTTTAATGTGCAACTACTCGCAACCGAACGTAGCTTCGCAACAACCGCACGTCAAGGTAAGGATGCTAAAACGTTCTACACTTTTTTGCTTAAAGTTTTTACCTCAGTGCAACCGTTACAAGCAATTACGGAGCAGAATGTAGAGTTACTACGTCGTACTATTCGTATCTTTACTGAAGAGTTTGTACCGTCCGATAGCGTTGCGAAGTATGATTGGACGTATTGTCAAGACAATTACCTAGAAATATGGCAACCGCAATATGTCAAGGACAAATTTTTTCCTATCTTGAAGGAAGTAATTAGCAAGGGTGATAACGACACGGTTATACCCGCAAATCGTTATTTACCAAGCCAACTGATTATAGCAACGGGTGTTTACTTGGGTATATGGCATTCACTCGAAGAAGCAGAAGAACACATGGCAGAATACTGGAAACTGGTTAAGAAGTTAGAAAATAAAACAGGCAAACCTTACTTAGAACAGTTTGAAGCAAGCCTTAAAGGTTACTGGCAAGAGTTCAAAGTTTTAGTCAAGACAGGTCACGATGAACAAAAAGCAGATGATATAGCAAGTCAAAATTATCTTAATGCCGACAGTGTGTTAGATGTTGCGTTAAATAAATATGGCAAGTTTTACAAAAAAGATGAGATGTCAGTTGCGTTACAGCATTTTATGCAAAGTAAAGGCTTTAAGCACACTACGTTAAGAGGATCGGGTGTGGCTGTGTTCAAACGATTCTAAAAAGTTTCCGTTTATGGGGTCTTGAAGGGTTGGAAACGATAAATCCAACCTCTTGTTTTTTGGAAAGCCTTCTCTCAGCATCTTTCCGATAATTCGTATAATGGGAAAGTTACAATAAAATGAAACAGAATTAATGGTGGTATGCAATGCAAGAATACTTAACAGAAGCACAAATCGAAGAGCTAATGAACGCTTGCACTAAAACTTTCAAACGTTATGCACACCGCAACAAGACAATGGTGTTAGTTGCGTATCAACATGGCTTACGTAATAGCGAGTTGTGCAATTTAACATGGCATGACGTTGACTTGCAATCTAACAAGTTATTTGTCAGGCGTGTAAAAAATGGCTTTTGTACTTACCAACCTATGAGCGTTCGAGTTACACGGGCGTTACACAAGGTAAAAAAAGACTTTGCAAAATACAACAGCAATTATGTATTCGTTTCGCAGATGGGTTTTCCTGTGTGTACTCGCAACTTCAGGATAATAATCAAAAAGCTAGGGGAAAAAACGGGGCTAGGAAACATATATCCTCACATCTTACGTCACTCATGCGGTTATCATCTTGCTAATCAAGGCATAGATACACGACTGATACAAGATTACTTGGGTCATAAAGACATAGACAGCACTGTTGTTTACACGAAAACTAACCCAGAGCGATTTAAGGAGATAAAATGGCGAAACTAAAAATCACATCATTTAACGCTGAAAACAAAATAATACATTTACGCGGTAATTTGCACAGGTATTCTGCAAAATTAAAAGATGTTAAAAAAATATACAGCGATGGTAGCATTGGCATTGAACTGGAAAGTGGTAAGCAAATAAAGTGCAATACTATCGTACCCGTTGAAAAGCTAATGCAAAAAACAAAAAAAGACTACCGAACAATTCGCTTAAATGGAGACCCTCGTGAAGTGCGGCTGTACAGTACAAAAGATATTGCATTCAAACTTCATGTCGCAGAAAGCACGTTAAGAAGATGGACAGATAGAGAAATAGAAAACTTAGGTTACATACGCATTGGTTACTTAAACGGAGTTACAATATATGCAGATTTGCATTAAAACTTATGTTGTTTAATCTTGTCTGCTTGTTCTTGTGTAATTAACCCTTGCTTAACTAATTTGTCAATACCGTTACCATTCCAAATAAGTCTTCGCACTTCTGCAAGTTCGTCATGTAACACAGCCCTATCATCACGGTACTCTTGCATAAACTCTTTTAAGTCGTCATCAACACGGCTTATTTTTTCGTCATGTATCTCGAACTGTTTTTTGAATAAAATATCTTGTTGTTTAAGGTGTTGGTAAAGGTTCGTAATTTCTGACCAAACTTTTAACACCGTTACAATTATGCCGATTGCGCCGCCTATTATTGATATACCCAGCCCGACGTTTTCCCAGTTAACTTGCGTAGGAAATTGTGTTGGTTGTTGTTGAATAATGTATCTAAACTGCATTAAGTATAATCCCTTTGTTAGTTTTGTTTAATGTTGCGTGTAACAATACCACTGCGGTTGGCATTGTCTTAAACTTAGCTTCATCAATTTGTAGTGCTTTGCACACAATCTTTTCACTAACACTTAACTCATTCCAATAAAACGAGTAATAGTAATCGTGAGGTGAATAATAAATGCCCCATCTTCTGTAGTATTTTGGTCTAGCTTGCCAATGTAACAAGCAATATACACCCTTCAATTTGTATTGTGTTATTATGGGGTTAAAGTTTAAGTGCAAAAAAGAGTTTCTTACGCTTTCCCAATATACATCAAATTCTGCACTTGCTTTTTGGATTACTTTTTGTTCTGTCATTTTATACGTCTCCGAAGTTTGCTTGTATCGTTTCAAATGCAATACGATACCCGCGCAATTCTATTTTGGTTATTTTTGCACCAATAGTGTCGCTAGTTTTGAACACTAAACTGTTTGTAGGTAAAACTGGTTGGTTAAATGCAACCGAGTATAACTGAGTGTCTTCGCGTGTTGTTATTGTTGCGTGGTTTAAGTTTTCAAAATTACGCGAAATAAACAAGTCTCTTGGATAGTTAGGTTCGCTTTCAAAATGTACTGATATCCAATCAAGAAAAACAGGATGCAAAAGCACATCTAAGTCAATCTTAAAGTCATTCCAGTTACTTGGGTTAACCGCGCCATCAACACACACCCACTCACGTAGTCCAGAAGAAGGGGTAACGATACCGTCTAAATCATAAGCACGTAACGAGTTATTGCCTGATTGAATTGTTTTTTTGGTTTGTGTCATTCTGAATAATAACCCTCTAGTTCTGATAACGTATCTACATCTGGCGGTAAGTCAGGTATTGTTACTCCGTTAAATGAATCAAGCAAACTTCCCACGTTATCTACCAACGAAATAGACGCAGTAACATCACCCCCAGACAATCGTATTATGTCAATTACGGTGTCAATGATTTGCTCGGCTTGGTCTTGGTTTTGTACATTTTGATTTACTTGGTCTAATACGTCTGCATTAGTCAATTGTGAAGATAAAGCGTGAACTACAAGCCTAATTGCCTCTGTTGTAATTAACAACAATTTACACTGCAATTTAGTTTGTGCTACTTCACGCGGTACAGGAATCAAAACCTTTGTGTCTGCAACATTATCGGGAAACGTTATTGGTATTTCTCTAGAACCGAAATCAACGCTCGTACCGTCGAGGTCTTCGATTATGTTTACCGACAATGACACTGCCAGTTCATAACCTTCATCGTCTGGTAGATTGGGTGTCTCAAAGAAAAGGAAATCTGCATTCTCGAATGTCGATGACTCAATAATCTGGTCAGTGCTAGTTGTACCATCAAAAATAGTTGCTACACTAACCATCAAAAAATGCTCCTGTGTTTGTAGTGTGTGTTTCGCCGACGTATCTTTGAGTTTCTACACCTTGCACATTAGCGATTTCTTTTATGTGTTCCATAAACAAGTCATCGGTTGGTGCGTAAGGTATGATTACGCTTCGCTCTGAGAACCCTTGCCTGTTGTTAGCTGACAAAAAACACGCTACACTTTTCCTTGCTTCAAACGGCTTACTTCGAGGCGGTTTCTCGTTGGTAGTAATTTCACGCGCAGTTAGCAGAGGTGTTATTGGCGTGTTGGGGTTAGTATAAGTGCGTTGTGAGAAAATGTAATCTCGACCTACATCTGAAGTGTACCTAATAATTTTGTCCTTGTATCTTCTAGTTGTTCCTGACATAAAAATCAATCATGCCTTCGCTTATCTCACCTGACAACCTAAAAAAGTTAATGTTGTTTAGTGCGTTTATTTCACGTAAAAAGTCAATGTGGTCTATGTTTGTACCAATAAATGGCATTGTTACATAAAGGTCACGTTCTACACCAAGATTCAATATAAGTTTACGAGTAAGTTTTACTGGTATGTTGCAACCTTTTACGTTACCGCTAATTACTTGAACATGATTAAGAAACGTTGGCGTAAGATATGACGAGTCAAAATCAACACTTGTATTTAACTTGTTACCGTTCTCGACCAAATACACAGGTAATAGTGCGCCACTGACTTCATACATAAAATCAGTGACGTAATTGCCCTTATAAGATGCCATGCTTTACTAATTAGTTAAGAACCGACCAACATCAAGGATAATCTCACCACGATATTTTAAGCAAACAACACTAGGAGCAATAGCATTTGCACAAGCCAGTAATTGTTGACCTGTTCTGCTAGACACTTTAACTTCACGCGATGTCTGCTTAGTTCTGTCTTCATCGCCAAACGCAACTGCGGTAAAACGTCGTGGCTTGAAACTTTCCAGAGAAGAAACACAAATGCCTCCTTGTTGGAAATCAGTCACACAAGACGCATCCGTTGCGAGTGCAGAAAAGTCTTCAGGAAATTGCATTACATTTAACGGCTGTCGTGTAAAACCAATTACGCTTAAGTCGCTTTGGTATTGAAAGTTACCGCTGATTCTGGCGTTACTTGGGTCTAACAGAAAGGTCGCCTCGCGGTCATAGTTAGAAATCAAAAGTGAGTCTGGTATAACGCTCCATTTCTCACCGTAGTAATTAACGCAATCAATGCTGTCAATGTCAAGCAATCCCTCAACTGCTTCTGCAAGAACACTTTTATCGGGTAAAACGTACTGGTAACTTGTGCCAGTGTTTAACAGTGCTTCAAGGTAGCGTGGCTGATACAATGCCGTACCGCCACCGCATCTTGCATTGTTTACAATTTCTGGTAAATCTAACCCGCCAGTGTTAGGAGGTGCTGGCGCAGCTTGGGAACGGCGGAAAGTAATTTTACGTGCTGTTTGACCGAAGTCATTGATGTAGGCATTTTCTAATTGATAACTGTTATATGCAACCATGTTGTGTATGTATGGGTTAACCTACGCACCCAAAGGTTTAATTGTATTATGCAGTGACAACGTTAACGTCAAACTGTTGTGTGTTTTGGTTTAACTTATACTCAAAAGTCATAGAGTAAGTAAGAGCAAACCAGCCTAGTTTAGACGCGTCACTTTCAGAGAAGGAAGTATCTGCAAAGAAATTATTAGGTGCGCCAGAGCCTGAAATGTTACTGCGGTTTTTAGCTTGTACTGCGCTCGCAACGTTATTAGCTCGTGCGTTTACTTCTACAAATACCATACGAGTCATTGACTCAAGTAAATCGCGTTGGTCATTACCTAAGTTACCTTGCAAATTAACAAGCGTAGCATCGGGATCGTAGTTTTGGATATCTGCTAAAGGAATCGCTAAACTATCTGCTGATGCTACATCCGCTACTGCTAATACTTCTGCATTAGGAAATACATCCGTAAATGCAACAGTGCGACTAGAACCGCCAGTGGCGGGGGAAATTGACACCTCACCAGTAGAGAAGTCAACAACGTAATTCCAAGTGGGAGCAATGTTTTGACGTATAATGTCAGTGCCAGCACCCTTGGGGTTTGGTTTGGCAATTGCCAAACC